>Ga0114951_10002364_pt1 | contig 21413 bp, 23 predicted proteins | sample AM7aDNAmetaG_FD_88677 | JGI IMG/M metagenome (GOLD analysis project Ga0114951, IMG submission 88677) | Freshwater microbial communities from Finland to study Microbial Dark Matter (Phase II) - AM7a DNA metaG | ecosystem: Environmental > Aquatic > Freshwater > Lake | place: Finland: Lake Alinen... | reverse complement strand
CTTTACTTTATCTACTTTCTTACCTATACCGTTGCAATAAGGACATTTAATCATACAATCTTTGTTGCTATATATTGGTCAATTCCTGGCATTTAAAACTCCTTATGCTGTTCGCCACATTGTAAAACTATAAAAAGCTATATAATATCCACCACCAGCCCCAATTCCCGCTCTTAATGATATTTTGTGATGTCCTGCTGTTAGAACTATACCTGTTAAATCTAATATCGCGTATAGGTTTTCTCCTGCCGCATACAGGTTTATCGTTTTACCTGTATCAATATCATCAACAAATAATTTAACAAGAGCACTGCTGGGCTCTGCTGTAAATATTATCCTCAACATATATGTGCCATTGCTAAAACTTGCCAAAAAATCCACTTGGTCATTGTTTGCATTGGTTGTATTGTATGTCATCAGCCTATATGCGTAAGTTGCACCAGAGATAGTTGACCATGCACCTGTAGTTCCTGAATAATCCCACCCCATAAACATTATACGGTCTGACATTCCTACATCAATTTGACTACCGTTAATTAGAACTTGACTCATATTCGTCTCCCTTTAATCATCTATTTTTTCTATCGTCATCATTGCTGTAATACCAGTAGTTGGCGTTGGACCTGCTGCCGTTATATTCAATGCTACTTGTGATGAACCTGCCTGACTTCCTGCTTGAAAAATAATCACATCTCCTGCTGAAAGAGATACTATTGTTTCACAACAAAGTCCTTGTGCAGCACCAACAGCTGCTGGATAGTCTTGAACAAAACTACCTAATATTTCTGCTGTAAGTGTATAGTTATATAATCTTATTGCATTCATTACTCCAGATATTCCATTAAAAGAAGCAAAGCCTCTTATTCTATATACACCTGCGTATGTAACCGTAACTTGTTCTGGAGTTCCACCTCCGAACGCATGTGATATATTTAAAAGATTATTTTCTCCTGCGTCTAAAGGAATATCATAAAACGTATTACCACTAACAATTGTATATGCTGTAGTTCTATACGCTTGTCCGTATGCTCTTTTGCTTATTTTCCACGAAGAACCACTAAATCCAGATACTCCACTTTCCCCTGAAGAGCCTACAAATGCAGCTCCGGAAAATCCTGATGAACCACTATACCCACTTATATTATTCAAATCTACATATGATAAGTTTTCAGTATAACCTGAGACTCCTGAATTTCCTGAGAAGCCAGAAACTCCTGAGAAACCACTAACTCCAGATTCACCAAAACCACTTATACCTGAGTATCCACTTGCTCCTGAAGCTCCAGAGGCTCCTGTAAATCCACTTACTCCACTCTCTCCACTTGCTCCAGAGGCTCCACTTACTCCACTTGCTCCAGTTGCTCCTGTAAATCCAGAGACTCCTGTGACACCGCTTGCTCCTGTGAAGCCAGAGACACCTGAGTACCCCTGCAAAGCAACCGCATCAGAGAAATTGAGTGGTTGTGCAAATGTCTCTGGAACGGTAGATAGATTAAATCTCTTGCTATATAAGAACTGTAATGGTTGGCTAGATTCCAATGCTTTGGGAGTTTCAACCCCACCAGTATATACATAGTATGTTATCGTCCATGTTACACCAGAGTGCGTTAATCTACCATAGTATTCATTGCCTAAAGAATCTTGTATTGGATTAAGATCATTAGCGTTTCTTATCAATATCCTATTAAGAGGAGTGTCATATGGTACACCTTCTACCGTACCAGCTGAAGTAACTGGGGTCTCGGCTGTTAAGATCGTAGATACATTTTGACTAGAGTTCCCACTAAAGCCGCTGTATCCACTAGATGCCTCTACATTAGCTATGATCTTCCTGTCGGCAGAAACACCATCTATAGTGTCTGCAATATTAGCAGCAGCATCATTGCGATATCTGAGGTGGTCTCCAGATAAAGCGTATGGATTATCTTGTGTAACTACGTCTAAGGTAATGATCTTTTTCATTTTATATACTCCTGCTAATTAAGATATCAGATCCATCTTTTGGCCTTTTTAAGTTACATTGCCTACATATTATTCTAACATTGCTCATAATATGTTGTCCGTTACATTTTTTATTTAATGGAATGATATGATCTAATGTTTTTTGAGCCGAATCATACATGATATCAACCATGTTAACTCCACAAATTGGACAAGGGTTTGAAGAGCTTTTTATATCTTTTAGCCAAGCGCTGGTAATATCTGTTGTACGATAAATAGATCTTCTGGTGTGCTTGCTATTATTTAAACAAACCTTGCCAACAGGGCTCACTCTCCACCTAGATGAATATTCTTGCATGTATTGTTTATATTCTGTAGTACTGCGCTTTAAAGATATTGATTCTTTGTTTTTACTCCTGTAGTGCTTGGCATATAACAAACACTTTTCCCTGTGTGTTTTATAATATTTTTTAGAGTTCTTGCTACCGTATCTTTCTTTATGTTTACTATCTATTATCTTTTTATTCTTTTTGTAATATTCTTTATAATATAGCTTAAGCCTATCCTTATTTTTTTGTTTATATAGCCTAGCTTTTTTAAGACACACATCCCTATTAAGCGAGTGATACTTCTTAGAATATTCTCTATTGTACTTTCTTTTATTACGTTGTGCCTCTGTGCCTAAGGTTGCCATTTGTGTGCTCCATACTCGTTTAGTATTTGATAATGAAGTTAAGAGCTATATACGGTGGATTGACATTTGTTTGTACGCCAGTCACACCACTAGATAATGTGTGGGTATGGTCACCAACATCTGCATCAGTATAATCATACATTATTGACATAGAAGCACCTGCGGTACCGTCATATGTTGCTAATGTCGAAGTGCCAGGAGTCCCATTAGCATAGTTTACAACATAATGGGCTGTTCCAGAGGTTCCTACTGATGCATCTCTGTGTATAATGTGAGTATGTGTCGCTGATTCAACGCCAGTGGTAAGTGTTGTTAGGGTGTGTGTGTGTTGTCCATTAAACGTGCTGGCCAGCACTTTTGTGCTAGATCTACCCATTGGTACTCTATCTCTCATGTCAGGCAAGCTTATGGGTGTGCTGTACTCGCCAAATGCATCTCCCCACACTCCACCTAAACTAAATGAGTTATTAAGTAACGTGTATAGATCATAAAGATATGTGCCTTCGATATCGGCTCCAGATCCTATATTACCTATTGTGTTAGCCGCAGCTCCAGAGGCGTTAGTAGTTAACAACCATCCGTCTGGGTGTGTTGTTCCAATATACATTTCCATAGCACCAACTGGAACTCGACTCATTTGTAAATCCTTATTAGCTATAGAGCCGAATTTTCTATCATCTATAAGGTATTGAATTTTACCTAGACTTACATTCCAGCTGATAGTCGCTATCTTATAATAATTAGCATAGCTTCCAGTATCTCTAATCAAAATTCCGTTAATTCCTGTACCAACTTGCATATAAATATAGTACACACCAGTTGGTTGCCCAGTAAAATCAAAAAGCTTATAATCTAATGCTCCACCGTTGGCAGTATAGATTGTAGATCTAATAATTCTATTGCCACCTACAAATACATAAAAATCATATGTACTTTCAAAATGTACCTTGATATTAGTAGCATCTGTTTGTTCTGCTCTAAAATTACCATTCGCTCCAAAACTCGCTGTTGCAGAAACTATGCCATCAGAATGCTGATCAACACGATGCTGAGCAAGATCTTCTCCGGTATATTCCAAATCATATATAGTTTGACCATGCGGGTTATTAATCTTGATCAAGTCCACATTACCAACAGCTTTAATATGCGCATCTAGCGACAACATCATAGCTTTTGAATATGTTGCCGGAATATCAGCAGTTAAGCTAGGAGTTACTATCTTTTGTGTAGTGTCTAGTTGTAAATACTTCTTTCTCGCTCTTGTTGTCTGGTCAATATCTAATGTTGTACCGTTATTTTCTACCGATCCTATGTAAATAGCATTAGTATAGATGTTATGGACTGGATTTGTACCAGTCGTGTTCACATAGGTCGCATTAGATTCAACGATAACCCTGTATCCGTTCTTCATAAATGGGAATCTGTTCATTCCGATCTCTTGGTCAATAGAAATCTTAGGATTTGGAGAATTCCAGTTGCCGTAAGACGATGTCATATCAACAACTGTGGATACAAAGTCCACAAATACAAAGTTTTCAGTAGCAGCCACAGTATTTGTTAGTGTTATTGCCATATTCCCAGAAGAATATGGTCTAGGGAACGTGATTGTCTTGTCAACAGAGTTGGGCCATGAGTATAAACCACTACCAAGAGAGATCGCGGCATCTGCCGTAACAATTTCTCCACCCACAATCTCTATTCTTTCGCCATTAGCGTTGTATGCGACGCCACCATTGATATTAAATGCAGTGGCTGAAGCAGCAACGATGCCAAAAGTCATTGTAGCGTGAGCAACAATGCCTGGTTCAAAGATATCAGTGATGCGCGTCTGTATCTCATAATCCTTATTAGTCTGTAGACTATTGATATCGTCGGTAAGTATCTCTTGGTTTCCATAGATTTCAATCTTTTTCATATCATTATCTCCTTATATATCGTTTCTTGTATAATTACAAGTAATGTCTTGATACCCGGCCGCTAATGTTGCTGTGAGTTTAACAGCGACAGAGCTATTGACCTCTAAATAATCTGTAAGTCTGGTTTGTTTAACACCATCTACAAACACTTCTATGGATCCAGCCACATAGGGAGCGCTTGCTACAGTAAATGTCAAATTAGATATGGTGATTTGAGAACTAAGATCCTCACCTTTAACAAACAAAACACTCTGAATGTCAGTAAAGTTTGTATTATGCTCTGACGACTTAATAAGTGATCCTGGTGCAAATGACTTTTTATATCCCATAATAACTCCTAATTATATGTAAATTGGTCCCAGTAACTTTGATCATAGCGGGCAGCAGCAAATTGTGGTGCTTCCATACTAACAGAAAGTAGATCCCCAAAATAAATGGCTGACACTTCGCTAGACATATCCCCTATTGTGACTGTGAGTGTTGAAGAGGCTTCTCCTAAACATCTAACTTTATAAAAATATACTTCATCGCTTTGAATACTGATGTCCGTATATATTGAGGCTATTTCTGTTGTTGTAACCGTAGAAGTTAATGTTGCAATAACCGTATAATCCAGACCATTGGTCATGGATGATCTATAAACTTCATATGCAGCAACAGTAATTGTCTGTGTTGCGCTAGTATCATACACCACAGGATCCCACTTAATAATACAATAATTGTGGCGTTTAATAGCAAAAATATTTTCTGGAGCTAATGGATTATTTGGCATAAATATCCTCTATTATATAGGATAAGTTATAACTATGGTAAATAGTCATAAATTACCCGCAAATGTGCTGGTTTTACCTGCTCAACTGCGCCCTCTACCAAATCCTTAACATGATATCTATAGGCCGCTGTATACACGTCTCCTTTAGCTGGTTGACTTACAGTGAGTGACCAGGTAATGCTTCCGGCTTCCCTATCAACAAAATAGTCTATACCATCGGTGTACGTTGTAATAGAGTGTGTAACAACCAAAGAACCATATTTATATGTTGCGTAGTAGTTAGCAGATGTCGCTGGCGTAACCCCACCTATCCAATATATCTGACCAGTTGCATGGCTAACTGTAAAGCTGGCGCCTTCACTAGCTGTATGTACAGTAAATGTTGGGGCCGAGTCATACCATTTAATCTGTACTGGATATTCATATGTTGGCAGAACCGGTGTGTAATTGAGCACATCATCTGTGCCTTTTGTTAACTGTTCATTATCTACCAATATGCTCATTAGATTTATACTATTAAGACTATCGACACCGCCAAAACTCTCTGCCTTAATAACACTCTCCGCTGTAATGGTTCTGAGAGAACTACCAACCTCGAGATCAATAGTGTAGTTCTTTTGAGCAGAACTATACACCTTTAGTCCGGGCTTGGCTCTTGTTTCGGAGATATCATTTTGTATATCATGAGCATAGTTGTGCGTTTGGGTTGCGTTGATTACATCGTATTCCATGAAGTAGTAAGACCCCACACTAGGTGTTGCGCTAAGCCAAGATATCTCACCATAAGTAAGTGTTGGTGTCATTAGATAGTTAGTACCTTCTACATACACGGTAAGACCTTGATATGCTAGCGTTGACGCTATAGTAACGGTTACAGCTGGTGGTAGTGTAACAACAGCTTGTGTACCGGACCCGTCTAGATTAATATAATCGACTGTTCCTGGAGTATTACTGTTGTGTCTGACTAGTTCTGTTCTACTTCTATGGCTCTTCCATGTACTTGGATTAGTATAACCCACATATCTTCTTGCCACCCATCCACCCTCAGACCCATGTCCAGTGATAGTTGGTGTCACTCCTGTAATATCATGAACCACTGTCTTGATTGCGTATTCAGTAGAACCATTTAAAAACGATGGTCTAAAGCTATCTAAGATGTCGCGATACTCTGTATATGAGAAATCATCAGGCTTCCTGGTATTGAACAAAGAACCAAAGTTATCATATATACTTTCATCTCTAACGGTGTCAAATACTAGATCACCCTTAACCTTGAGTAATTCAAGCAGACGATCATCTTCGCCATCCGCACATAGTTCATAATATAAGTACGTATTAACTGCCAAGAAATCATATGTCTTTAACTCATTACCCCCAACTGTTCTAACCGTAACTTTGGTATTGCCATATGGGAACTTCCTTGTAAAATAAATAGTTCCAAGCACATCAACTATATTAACGTTAGCATAGAATTGATTGTTAATATAAATAGCTAATGCCGTTGGAGCTGGTGTTGTATAGAGCTCTGGATAGTAATCCACGAATACAAAATCAGTATCAGGCATATAAGGGAACACGTTGATGTCCTTATTATAAACATGTTTAGCTAACATGTCTACCCTAGCCCAATATGTAGATGACATGCCTTTAGAATAGAGAGTCCCCATGCTACATTACCTCCGACAAGATTTCTTTGATTTTACACTCATTATCTATATCATGTTCCCAGACAATAAAACATTTATAACCATTATTCTTATGTGTTTGCAAATGAGATTGAAGACTAATATACGTGTTACCACACAATTGACATAATTGACCCACGGCTCTCTCCTTATCCTACTAGAATACCTCCAGTACTTCCAGCTCTGATATATTCTCTACCTTCGCAGGAAATAGTATCAACAACTCCAGTTAATGATGTTCTGTTAAATTTTGTCATAGGCAAAATAACACTATCCAGGCCTGCGATATTGTAAGCCCAGTCTATAACGTCAGACTGTTGTAGTGTTTGCCCAAGCTTTCTACTACTCAGGTTGGTTGTTATCAATGTAATAATCTCTTGAGCAACTGATGCCTTTGAGTATCCAGAGAATACAGATATATTAAAATTGACATCTACAGGAACCTCAATAGATTGTTTAGCTAAAACAGCGTCTGATGTACCAAACATTATCCTATTAACTTCGTTGTCTAGGAGCGCTTGAACCGTCTGTACATTAACATTATACGTATAGACCACAGTATATGGTACTGTTGGGGGGTTGTTGACAAAATCGGTCCAATGCAATCTAGCTGTTGCTAAAACACTTCCCTCATAATTACTATTCATGTTGGGCTCAAACAATGGGCTTCCCGAGGATACGCTTGTGACAGTAACAACTGGTTGCTGTAAGAATGTATAATATTGAGAAGCTACCGTAACCACCTCAGTAGCTGTTTCTATCTGAGTCTCCATGATATACACATCAACCTTACCACCACTATGCTCATCTCTTTCCATGAATTCATCACCGGTTCCAGATATATACACATCGGTCACGGTTGTGTTATTTAACACCAGCTTCTTATACCCATCTTTCGTACCTACGTTGTTGCCGGAATAGACCAGCTTCATTCTATCCAAGAGAGCTGTATCTGTTTCTTCGTCAGCTCCATTGCCAATGTCTGTTTTATTGGTGACAAAATCAATTCCAGAAATAGGAGTGGTCAGTGTAGTGACTGTATTGACAGAGGCATTGCCCTGCACCCCAGCGTTGATAGCTCTAACACTGATCGGTATAGCATATGCATTCAGATCAGCATCATAGTAACTAGCACTAGATGCCAAGTACATAATGACATCGGCTAATGTTTCATACTGTTGACCACTTGTTGCAGTTAAGAGACTGCCAGATAAAATAGTAATATCGGCTGTTAGTGCATTGTATCTTGCATAATGGACAACACCAGTAGCCCTTACCGCGGCTTTTCTAGTGAGGTCGAAGTTAGATGCTAGGTTTTCAATGTGCGTGCTGATCTCTGCCAATATATCATCGTTACTTACGCCATAGGCATATGCCACTAAAGATATGTAGTCAGTATCAAGCAACATTGCCTGGATCAACTCGTAAGACTGTAGCCTTTGTACATAGTCGGCTATGGTTATCTGTCTTACTATTTCCTCACTCTGAGGGACAATAAAGACGTCATTAATGACAGAGTTGGCATTAATATTGATATTCTTGTTTCTATCCAGAATCTTTTGCTTAACCTCAGCGTATGCTTGTGAATATGTTTTTAACATATCATTTCTCCTTATGATCCAACTGTTAAGATAATAGTTTCATCTAGCTTGTTAAGGACTTCGACCCTTACATACACAATCCGTGGGTCTGTCTTGTCCCATCTAATATCAACGCTAGTAATGCTCTTAATGAGCTCTGCATCTGCACCATTCTCATTGACAACTCCATTAAGATAATAAATGGCGTACATCACAGAAGCCAAGATCTCTTTTCTTACATCTGCCTGACCCATATTCTTATGTAATAGTGATTGGAGATTGGTACCGTAGTTAGTGAAGAACTTGTTATCTCCAACCTCACTGATCATTATCTTGGTCATATCCTGTTTAAGCTTGCTAGCAAGGCTAATGGTTTGCACCATGCCTGCTGTATCATAGGCTAAATCATTTCTCGTACCATGATTCTGACCATCGTCTGTACCTAATAATTTGATATCATACATACAAAACTCCTATGCAAATAAAAACAATACACTATCAACTCGGTCAAGAAGATCCTTATACGTATCCTTCTGTATTGCTATTATGTTCTTAAACTTGACCGCAGTATTATAACGATATATAAGAGCTGTTTGCTCGGCCGCTCTCTCTAGCGATGTTGATGTCATCTCTGGTATAGTCTTGAGTAGTAAAGGGCTCTTAATTAATTCACTCTGTGGCAGTATTCTATTAACATTATTCACATCCGACACTATGCTACTCGCCGTGATCTGAGTTTGTAGATCAATAATAGCGTCGTTGTTAGCCGCTGCCGACCCTTGTAATTCAGATACTTGTTCGGTTATAACTTGTTTCAGACTTATTAAAGACGCCTTCAAAGAAGCCTTGTCAGAATCTGAAATAATGATTTTAGAGAAGTCAGGATTAGATGCTAATATAGCTATTTCTTCGGCTGCATCAATAATCATCTCTAACCATATATACCCAGCATTTTTAAAACATGCTTGTATTTCTTCCCTAGTTGACATTACTCTGGTACCTCTACTTTTGTATTATTAAGAGCTGTTTTTACCGTTGTCGTAGTATTACTAACACTAGAAACTAAATTGGTTGATTGTGATTGAGCTTGCTTAATGGCTAGTTGCGCTGCCGCTGCTGCTGGATTTAAGGCTACCAATGCCGCATCATATGCTGTTTGAGCAGCTACCAATACTGCAAATGCTGTTGAGACGGTCGATTGTAATGTAGATAACCCGGTTATCATATTGCCTATATCAGGAACCTGAGATCTAATACTGTCATCGGCATTATTCCACGCTTCCACAACCTCTGATGTTGTGGCGTTAGGACTTACGTGTAAAGCTTCGCTCAATGGTATTTTCATATTCGTCTCCTATTTACCCTTGATTATATTAGATGTTGATAGTTGCGCAACACTTGTAATTGGTATTCCGGTAGGGGCTAATACAACTGAGAGATCCCCACCGCCCAATTTTATACTAGTAACATTCTTAAAGTCAATGGTTGACTTATTCATATCTATATTTTTGCTAGCTAGATAAATATTACCATCATTGGCAATTGTTATTTCCGCAGAATTGAGAACACTCTTGATAGATATATCTCCGCCCTTCTTTAAGGTGATAGAATTACCATTGAATAGCTTTAATACTATTTCTCCGCTTTGTAAGAAAGCCTGTAGCTTCTTCTTTAAAAGCTGGAAGATGCCCCTCATGCTGCCATCAACTATATTAACATCTCCTGTATTAGTTAGATGCATGAAAGAACCACCATTGCCCTGATACTGAACCTCTCCTGGTAGAAGCGCACCATCTCCGCTTCTTGATAGGTCTGGTTGATTCTGCCAGATCCTGACAATGCGTATATCTTTAATCTGACCATCTTCAATATATTTAAATCCAAACACCTGAGAACCAATGGTAGGCATTTCTTGTAGTGATAAAGGATTACCAAGCTTTATTGGTAAATCACCTCCAGTATCTCCAGACGATACAAGCACTGAATTATTAGCATAATCCACGCTTGTTATAGATCCTACAAAAAATTCCAACATTATTAAGCCTCCAGGTGTATTAGTCTATCGCTCTTGACCCAACTTGTACCTGCTGGAACGTCGAAAGGATAATAATGATTCTTGACTAATATATTCTTACCCCTAATTGTATTAAATTTTAGCGCCTTCATTGCCGTACATAGATTATTATGGAATGTATAAAAACAAGTACCAGAAGCAGAAAATGCATTCTGAAAATTGAGATTAATATATCCACCACTTTGCTCACGCATTTTAACCGTTGAGATATCTATAGCTAAACCCCTAGTATGAGGATCTCTAGAATCTTGCGATTCACTTACACCAGATGTGGTGGCCAGATCACTTGCCTCAGTTTGATCTCTAAAAGCGTACAAAAGATCGTCATACACATCTGTGCTTATCACCTTTTCCATATCATACAACATGGTGCATGTAGAGACATCTATTACATTGCTTAAACCAGTTGTTGGAATAAATGCGATAGCTCTAGCTGTAGGATTAAAGATATTTAACTGAGCAAGTATACCCAGAGATACATTAACCGTATCGACTATCAAGCCGTCCTTAGGATACACCCATTCACGCACAGACGAATCCTGTAGGTTTACATAGTCGTTACCAACTTTTTTAAACATCTGTATTTTATAAATATTTTGATTAGTATATTGGTAAGAGTACACCAATAAGTATTCTCCGCCGGTAAGCACTGCCACATCTACTCGTTGCTGCGATTCTATAGAATACATTACGCCCGATGGCATATTAATTTTAAACTGATATTTTGTTATATAATCAGGATCTAGAGTTGTCGGTATAGTGTTATCAGCTCTGGCACTAGTAGTATTATACCAATCACTTAAAAAGAATGGAGCGTCATTCTCATGGCCAACTTTAGGAATTTTATGATATTGAAACACCATACAATCATACCTTCTACGAATTGCAGGCATAGAATCTTCCATCAGACCCGTACTAGCATTATATGGGAACGCACCTGGTATACGGCCAACCACAGAACTATTATACATCTTGTAGCTAATATCCATAATCGTTATTGCGTTAATTAATCTCTGATCAATATAATTATTGCCTGATTCAGATACATGAAACCACTGAGTTAAGAATGGTGTTACTATATAGCTTGGTACCATGCCTATGCCGCTAGAACCACCGACAGGAACAAGATTTTCCGTCTTAACTTCTGCCCAGTCCTGGGTGTATCCAGAATATCCATAATTTTTATTAGTTAGTTGTTTATATGTAATATCTGCGGCTTTAAAGTTATTTTGGGCATCTATGTACTTCATAGGATAATTTCCAATAAGTGCCCCAAACTTAGATACAATAGAATAATAAACATACTTATCGCCTAATATACCAGCACCATTGGAACCTCTTGATTTATTAGACTGAATATCGGCTTCACCTTTTTCTTGTGCTCCCTTACCTGGATCATGCTCCACAGCATTAACTACATCTATGATGGTTGGTATTAAGCTAAAACATAGTAACTGCGTTCTAGAGCCTGTTGGAAGACTATTAATATAACTCTGAGCATATTGTTGTCTCTTGGCCGGGTCGGACTGGTTCTTATATAAATCATTAAAGCTTATGTTAAGGGTTGCTACAATCTTATCCTTATATATTCTGTATATCATATCGAGCTCTGATGGAGTAAAACCGTCCCCGACTCTAAAGCGCTTAACCCTTCTGATCGCCGAGAACTTTAGTATATTCTTAGATACACCACCATAGCCAAAAGTTATCTCACTGCTCATTAAATATCCTACAAATTCGTCTTCTAGCTTCTCGGAAAGTTGTATGTAATATAAATTACCAACAGAATAAACACGATCATTAGCCACTTCTATATTAATTGTTCTGGTAAACATATTTTGCTTATATAATACAAGAGCGCCATACATTGCAGCTAACCATGAATTACCTACATTAGGGTTAGATACCACTCCAGCGCTTCTAAGTCCATATTTAAATAAAATATTAGGATCGGTAAAGGAATTAGCATATAGCGGTATCTCTCCTATAAACATATAGGTATTCTTTACGTCACACCTGCTATTTAATTCCATATCATTTCTAGAATAATTAGTACGTAATATGTCGTTAAATTTAATAACAAAATCATTATCTGACACATCTGTGCCTTCAAAGGTTGAATCAATAGGTAAATCATTATATCTGGGTGGCCTACATACCATTATACCGGTTCTGGTTTCAAACACATCATAGAACGCTTGACTCTTGATAGACTCCAACAATTCTATTGGCTTGGTCATTTCACTATAAAAGAGGTTAAAGTTCTTAGATACCTGTTCATTAAATGTTTTGTGAGCACCATCCACAATAACAGCTGTTGTGTCTGGTCTAATCCCCTCTAAGCCAGGAGTCGTCAATATAGTTTGTGCGGACCCTCTTAAACGTCTTACAAGATAGTAGGTATAAAGAACCAAAAACGAAGTTCTAAAAGATGGTAGATTGTTAAATCCGTCTTCATTAAAAACCATTTGTACTGATGAAAGACTCTGTCTATTGTTCTCTGCTTGTTTATTTAATTCTGTAATAGCCTTATTACGCTCTTCTATGGTTTTAGCCAATTTATCTATACTTGCTAATCTTTTGCGTTCTATTATTGCTTTATCTGCTGGAGCGGCTTTAACCTCATCATCAGCATACTTCTGAACTAGAGCTGTCTCCGCCTCCTGTTGTTGTCCGAGTGCTCTTACTTTTTCACTCTGATTATCTAATTCTGGAGGAGTTCCAACAGTGGTAAAATTCAAGATACTCTTCATGATCTCTGTAAAGATGTTATATGTATTTAATGAATTCCAGTTATCTTGATATACCGGGACTCCTGGAGTAGTGATTGACACGCCTTCTTCAAATTGCTGGTATACGGCCTGTTTCTGTACTGTAGCTGAGGTTCCCAATAATTTACTAATACCATATGCTGTAATGGTTAAATCTGGAATATTGTTGTATTCTCGTGAATAAGTGACTGATCCAATAAACCCTAGAAATTCTGTATAATACGTCTTACCACCATCTCTGCTGACTTGAGCTTCAAATATTTGATTTTCTGTGATATATTCTTTTGCGGTGACAGTTATTGAATCATCATTATTATTTAGCTGTTTAATAACATCATCCTGGACTATAGTAAAACCTATAGTGTTAGAAAAACCTTCCATATTATTTTCATAACCTGTCATGGTTTTAATAAATGGTGTAATTTCAACACTAACAATATCGTTCAGATCCCCGGATGATATAAAGTCTACTAATTGTGTCTTCCAAGTTCTTAGATTTTTGACCCATGTTTGATAATAAATATCAGCATTCTCTTGTACGCGATACCAATGAGCTGGGCTATTCACATCAAAATAATCAACCACATCCTGGTACTTAAAGCTAGGATTATTTTTAAATAATTCCTGCGCTCCAGAACTAGCGAGATCTAAGGAGTGTATAAAAAACTTATATCTTACATCCTGAAACCCCTGTATGCTTTCTATTCCTGTCGTCATTATAGTTTCTCTTTCCCCTTATCTTTACTAATACCACTTATCGCATCATTTTTAACGCTATCAAATTCCGGTTTACCTATATAGTCTATTTCATATTTAAGTACATAGGGCTGTGATACATCTTCGCTAAAATTAAAGGACTGTATATACCCATAGAACCGATCGGTATTTTTAGGATTATTAACTACTTCTAGTACTATTACATTTCTATTACCGGTGATCTCGGCAAAGTTATCAGTAAACATCCTATAGAAATCTTCTACGTCAGTGTCTTCATTAGAGATATCGAACCACGCTCCAAGATAACTAGCCCCAGATATATGTATTGCTGCTGGTTCTATATACCATGGTTGAAGCAAAGATTTGGTTAATCCGTTTTCCAAGGCTACTGCGTTCCTAAAGTCAAAGCTTATCTTACTAACCTCTTTAAATGTTATTATATTCTCAATAGCTAGTTCATCTGCGCTCAACCCTATAGTCTTCATTGGAGCGGTGAAGACTGGGAAAAATTTACCAAAGAAACTGGGTTGAGTAGTTGTTAGCCCTTTTTCTTTAGAAAATGAAAGAAAATTCTTCTGTTGCTTATCCACCGTAATGGAGGCGTCATACGGGTACATTCTTATGGTTCTATCTTTTAAAGAGTATATTGACATTTATGACCATCCTATTTAACGACGCAATTTAGATTGTGTTGGTGTACGCCCTTGATTTCCAGTTAACATATCAGTTATACCCTGATCTATTTTTTGTCTTTCTACTGCATCTCCGCCAGCGAAAGGGATAGCTATTAATATCTTACCAACAGCCTTTAGCATACTAGTGAGAAGCTCTATAATAAAGTCCATTGGATTTTCGAATCTTCTCATAGTGCCACCAAGAGCAGCTATCCTATCTTGATCAGCTTTAGATGCCTGGGATGTAATAAACTTAAATTGTTCCTCTTTATCGCTTATTCCAGATAGCTTGGCTAAATTATCTGGATCCATTTTTGTAAGCACTCTAGATAGGATTGGTCCTAATGGCCCTAATTTATCTAGTCCTGACATTAACATAAATCTACCAGCAATCTCGTCAGGATTAGAACCTCCTCTCTGAGCCTCCGGCATTAATCTACTCATCATGGCTATCATCTTATCTACTGGTCCAGTGCCAGCAGCCCTCATCATAGAAGCGCCAATGTTTTGTCCAACTGGCTTGTTCTCATAGGCTAAAAATGCTTCAGAGCTAATCTCTCCGGCAAATTTAGTTAGGCTGGTCAATAGTCGTGGAGCAAGCGCGCCATAGTCCTTTAAGGATTTATTCAAAAGCAATGTCTGGGAAGCTGCTTTATACATACTATAACCAGATATTCTAGCTGCAGATCCCATGTCCAACATCAATGTATTCATGTCTTTGATTTGTATGCCATTAGCTGCAAAGGTCATGGTCAAGTCGTTATAAGATGATCCTACTTGCTGAAGACTAGTATTATATAAGGTAGCTAATTCTCCTGCTTCTCCGATAGCTGTAGTAAGGTCTCTTCCAAACAAAGATGCTGAGCTAGCTATGGCAACCATCTGATCTGCTGAATCACTAAGAATGGATTCCGGTCTAGCCCCTCTTAGCCTCTGAAAATATATATCTCTGGCCTTAGCCAATCCTTCTTCAACGTCTTTGGTTTTCAATCCAGCCCATTGAGTTTTAGCTGTAACCTTTAACATCTGCTCTTGGATAGAGAATTGGTCTTTAGAATAATCCCCGGTCATAGATGCGTATCTAAGCGTGTCTTTAGCGTTAGAGCCTATTAACTTCCCGAGTTCCTGAAATACCATCATCCATATACCAGCAGCACCTGCAAATTTACTGATACTGGCAAGTAATGGACTACTAGGACCAAATACACTCGTTGCTATATTCATGAAAGCTTCTGATTGTTTCTTGGCTGGGGTTGAAACTAAGCCACCTAGACCACCCAAAGAGTGTGACATCTTGAGGAACAATGCATTTGTTTTAGAGCCGGATTGGACTAAGTCTTGTTTAATTTTATATTCTTTAAATAATAATTTATCGTATTCGTCCCCACCCTCTAGCATTTTGGACAGTATGTCCATTTCTTCACTCATTTGCTTAAGACGTGCCTCATTTATAATTCCTGATTTTTCACTAAATTCAGCAAATTGTGCTAACGCCTTTATAGGTAGAGTATTGCTTAGTTCACTAGAAATATTGACTATATCACCAAATTCGATACCAATTGCAGAGAGAGCCTTTCGGACTTCTTGATCCGCCGTTCTCATCTTTGTAGAAAGCTCTTCAGATGTGTCAGATAATTTTTTCAGTACATCTGAGGATTTATTAGTATCTTGATAAGCCTTTACAAGATTTCTATCAAAGCCTAAGAGAGCCTCAGACAGCCGTTTAATGTCAGATGCAGCCTTTTCGGCATTTTTGAGGTCAGGACCAGATGTCCTGGTTTGAGATACCTCTCTATTAACGTTTATTATTGTATCACCAGTTGGTGTTGATGGGGTAGTAGCCATATGTTATTTTTTTCCTTGTGATTCTTTAAATGATCTCACGAACTCATCCTTAGAAACTTTAGAATTAAATATTGTCTGATCTCCGGAAGATCCACTCATGGATTCTTCCAATTTCTTAGATTCAGAGACTATATTACTATAGTACCAGTAAGCTTGGGCCGGTTCCAGTTTTTGGAAGTCTGGATTTGAAGGAAGCACATTGGCGTGCTTAATGATGGCCCAATAAAACTGACTTATTGGATGATCAATTATTTTTTTTTTAACTCTTCGTGCTCAAATAGCTGCATTTGTTCTTGTGTTAAGTCGCTATAAGCAGCCCACAATAGATTGATAGCTGTAGATTGCGCTTGATCTAAATATTCTTTAAGTTTTAAATGTGCTTCAGGGGAGCTAAAATCAGTATCCCCTATCTTAGTAATAGCGTGTGACAATAAGGGTATCTTAGTTTTCTTTATATATTCCATTACTGAATCATTTTCGTCTATGGCTACACCGGATAAAGCCACAGTACGTTCTTTATCGGTCAGGGTCTTAATATGAATAACCATATCCCCGATCTTGACTTCCTTACTGACTGAACCAAACTTGATAAATTTCTCCACATCAATAGACACTTTACCGCTGTCACTGTTGAGAGTTACTATTGGTCCAACTGTGGTCTTTGTTTCAAATTCTTTTTCGCTTACTGGTTTCATTTCTGGCATACTGCCTCCTTTAGATTATCCTCAAATTCCTACCTATATTTAATACTGTTTCTGCCGCTTGAACAACACCGCTAGCTGTTGGGTCGTATACTATTACTCTACCGACCTCCAAGTTTCTATCCTGAATGACCAACTGATCCTGAGCTTCTATGTCGTATTCAACAGGGTTCGAAGTGAACCAACAATCAAGATACATGATCATAGCTTCTTGATTCAGATCGCCGTTTGGAGACCCCTTAGACTCTATGATCATAAATGGCATCTGTTGAGACATCAAGCTCTCACCCCAAAAACCAAAGGCCTGTTTTAAAACATCATTCTTATAAAGAACAACTCTTTCTAGCATTAGATTAGTGTCAACGGCTAACGGGACAATTTGAAATGGTTGATGAGAATTTGTCCCAAGAGATCTTCTTTTATATACTTCTCTATTCTGGGTTCTACTAAAATTTCTAGCAGAGCCGACTTCAAATTGAGACGAACTATCCTTGAGCAAAAGCATAGTAGAGAGAGAAACACCGAGGGCGGAAATACCACCTACCGCCCCCGATAAGAAATTCTGTGTTTTACCAAATGCTTTAGTAACCAGATCATTCACATATTCTGGCTGAATCATGGCATAGATCTTAATACTACTTCTAAGCCGCGCTCCACTATTTGGTAGATTAAGGGCCACGATTAGCTCCTCTTAACCCCTGCCGCTATGATATTGATAGACTGGATCATTTTGAGATCATCTTGAGTAATATCAAAATCAAGAGGATTGTTCTGTAACCAGCAACCATGATACATATAGGTTACGGAACCGGCTGCATCATTAGCAGAAGCAGGTGGCTGGAACAATTCAAACGCCATAAGCAATGGCTTATATTGCTGGAATACATCATGACCAGCGTTTTCAAAACCAAGTGCTTCTACGAGGTTGCCCGAATAGAGTATGATCCTTTCAAGGGTCAATTCATATGTCGGCAGACCAGGATAGGTTTCAACTATAGGTTTCGGATTGGGATCCTTATAGTTGTTAATCGCTAGTTCCCTGTAGAAGTTTGCAGGTCTATCGTTTTTGATCGAGACCTTCTGAACAGCGAACACCTGTTTCATTTGAGACAGTGTTATCTGTGCCAGTTGATCTACAGTTTCGTAAGGCATAGCCTTAACGTTAATGTAGGGTTGCAATCTGGCTTGCGTCGCGGGGATAGAGAGTGCCATAGTTATATTCCTCCTTTAATTAATTTTTGAGATTATTAAATTGGTAAAATATTCTTCCCAATATTGACGATTGGTTTTTGTTGGTATGTGACAAGTTCTACATAAACTAATTAAGTTTACCTCACTACAGTTCTTTTTATTATAGTCTATGTGGTGAACATGCAGCTTTGTGTCACACTCGCTTTCGTGGGTACCGCACAGTTGACACGTATGACTGTCTCTATCTCGTATCTCTTTCCTAAGTTGGAATGAGAATTCTGGACCATACGAGAAGAAAGAAGTACCACCATTCCATACTGGGCTCAATGTTCCTGACATACCATGCATTGGATTTTTATTCCCAATCTTGGTGATAGTCATTTTGTGCTTTGTTTCATTAGAATGCTTGGTTCCTAATCGTCTTTTTGCAGCATCTTCTTTTAAACGCTTAGCACCATCTATACCGTATAATTGCTCCCAAGTTTTGCCTTTCTTTTCTGCGTTTATTTTCTTCATTCTTTCGCCATATGTTTTATCATTTTTTCTCTGCTCTTTTAATCTTGTTAGGGCCTGTTCACTGAACTTAAATATTCTACCTAAAGAATTGTGACCGCTGACAAATCTTTGAGTAGCTTTGTGCATACAGTTAAATGTTTTACCGCATCCGCAAGAACATACTCTTGTTTCCATCGCTCTACATATATGACAATAAATTTGTGAGTTTCCTGTGGGGGTAAATTCTCCCCCACAGGTTGCACATTTACGTATTGCCACATTAACAAGTCTCATTATAAAGATACTCCGAATGTGATCTTTATGTAGTTGACGTCGTAGCTGGGACGGACGTTGAAAGAAATATTAATTTGTCTCGGATCACTCGGGCTAACTCTTACGTCAGGATCTGAGAACTCTGTTATATCCTGTCTGGATATAACATTGCTAAGAAGGAATTTCATAAACGCTTTGATGTTGGAGATAGTTTCATTTCCAACGTTTCTAGTGTTTATGAACGCGGATTCAAGACTTGATATCATATATTTCGACAGACCGTCTTTAATCCTTGTAACCTTAAGCTCTTGTTCAGCAACTGTAGAAGGGTTAGTCGTAAGAGCGTGTCTTATTCTGAAATCTCCAGGACCTTTCTTCTCGATTATCATCACGCCATTGCCGGCCATCATGTTCTTTTCTGTCCTTGTGAAAGGATCAACGATGTCATCAAAAGGTATAACCGACTTACCAGAGATAGGCTCACCCCATGTATAGTTAGGATTGCAGATAATACCTGCAACTGAAGCGGCTAGGTAACTACCGTCAACCGTTTCTGTAACACCGTTAAGAGTAAGATCCATTGTATCTGGGGTCAATACAGCCATACGTTCTGAATCACACAAAGTAGCTATACTAATGAAAGCTGCCGTTGTCGTAGTACCGATCGGCACGCCTATTAAAGCCATTCTAAACTTTCTCTCGACCATTGTAGACATATCCGTAACGTGTGTCTTAAGGTAGTTAAGGATTGTACTTTCTGGTGTAGAGGTAGTATCAAGCCCTCTCATCGGAACAACGCAATAACATTCTTGAAGTTCCAATGCATCCATAGCTGCTTGCCAACCTGTCGTAGCTGAGGATATGTTATCCTGAAGCTGTACGCACATTATGTAGCTGGCGCCTTGAGAAATAGCGAGCTGAGCACCAATTGCCAATGTGTTTGTGGAAATGTCATTTATCTCATATACTGATGTATTATCCAGCTGTACAGACCATGCTGGATATACTGTGAGTGTTGCGCTATTCAAAACATTACTGACGATCAATCTTTCTTGACCCTTGCCAGACCCTGATGTAATCCGAATATAGTTGCCGGCATATTGATTGAGGGTATATGTGGCTGACGTCCATACTGTAAAGAGCCCAACAGTAGCTGTTGTTGATACTGTAGATGTGGCAATGTTTGATGTATATTGCGCGGGACCAAACAATGCAACTATATCTTCCATACGAGTAGTTGTATACGGAGCATAGTCAGCCGCTCCTTTCTCATATGTATACTCAACCTGATAGTCTGACAATGCAGCAGGGGCCGTACCTATCCAGTTAATGACACCGCTGGACATGGTTACTGTGAAATCAGTCCCAGATGTATATACAGTTCCTGGCCTATCAGTAATTGAGCTAATGCTGAACAACGGGCTATGTGCGAGAGTGTCTAAATTACCAGTACCGGCTCTCGTAACTGTTTCTGAAATAGATATAGTTCTCTTCCCTTCACCTATAATTACTGGTATTAAGACCGATGCCGGAGCTGCGGGCACCTGTGCATCCTGGTATTGTACGTATACACCAGGCTCTACGTAACTGGTTGAAATATCACTCATCTTAATTTCCTCCTTGGAATGTATTCTTTATTTTCTTATTTTTAATTTCTTGATTAATGGGAGCTTTAATAGGTTCAGCGTTGCCGCTTGTGTCTATAATCTCCTCTATGGTTATCAGACGATAGCTGCTTAATGATTGCAGTTCATATGGCACGGCATCAAACTCTAATATAAATACTTCTCCCTGACTCATAACTCTATTCAGGAAGTTCAGAGTGAGCGATCCCTTACATATGTTTTTCACTTTATATAACAAGCAGCACCTCCTATTAGCTTCTATTTCCAGAGAACACGATAGTAACAGTAGCTGTTATGGTAGCATCGGCATTAGTTAAGTAAATAGCTGAAGCAGAAATATCAGCCAACAGCAAGCCATTAATAGTTAGTGGGGTATTGCCAGTGGAATTAAATTTAACACCTATCGGAGTTCCGGTCACTATATAAACATAATTAGTGTCCGCTATACGGCACATCTCT
>Ga0114951_10002363_pt1 | contig 21433 bp, 11 predicted proteins | sample AM7aDNAmetaG_FD_88677 | JGI IMG/M metagenome (GOLD analysis project Ga0114951, IMG submission 88677) | Freshwater microbial communities from Finland to study Microbial Dark Matter (Phase II) - AM7a DNA metaG | ecosystem: Environmental > Aquatic > Freshwater > Lake | place: Finland: Lake Alinen... | reverse complement strand
GGCGCAGGCGTTTGGAATTTTGGGGGCACGCGTAATCGGCGTCGATCCGAATGCGGCGCGGCGAAAGCTGGCGAGTGTGTGCAACATCCCGCACGTCCTGGGCGGAACACCCGCGGAGGTTCTCACACAAATTCGCGAACTGACGGAGGGACAGCTTGCCCATATCTCGGTCGAAGCGGCGGGAAATTCCGCAGTGGCATTGCAGGCACTGCAGGCCACCGCGCAGCACGGCCAGCTTATTCTACTGGGAACGGCGCGGGGCGATTATCCCACCGACTTGACGCCGTTTCTCAATGCGATCCACACCCGCTTCCTGACGGTTCGCGGGGCTCACGAGTGGTGTATTCCGGCCTATCCGCCGACACCGGGCAACGGCCCCAATCTCTTCGACAAACAACGGATGATTTTTGACTGGATCATGGCCGGCCGGATGCAGATCGCGCCGCTCATTTCGCACCGGATGGAGCCCAGCGAAATTAAACAGGCTTACGACGGACTGCTTCTGCATCCCGAAACATACACCGGCGTGGTTCTGGACTGGACGCGATTGCCCCGACCGTTCGAGCGGTAATACCAGAGCGCAATTCTATTTTCAGGCGTGAATCAGCAGCGGGATGTCGGCGGGGAGCTGATCGGCGACGGCGGTAAGGACGTCGCCCTGCAGGGCGCGGAGGAATGTGCCCTTGCGGCTGACGCCCATGAGCAGGGCGCGGACGTCGTAAGTGGCGGCGAAGTCGAGGATGGAATAAGCCACATCGCCGCTGACAGCGTAGATGGGGATGAGCGGGACACTGGCATCCCTGCAGGCCTGGGCGGCCATTTCAAAGACATTGCGGGCAGCGGGATCTTCATCGAGGGTGGGGGCACGGGCGCCCATCTCGAAGGCGACGTTGACCTGGCGAACGAAGATGACAAACAGGATGCCGTTGATTTGCTTGGCGTAGGTTGCGGCAAAATCGAGGAGAGGTTTGGAACCGCGCGCCGCGACGAGGACGTGCGGTTTGGACATATCCAACTGTTCCGCGGGAGTACCAAACATGCTGACGGAGATCTTGCCTTCGGCGGCCACGGCCGGCGCAGGACGCTCGATGTGAGTTTCGGCGCCGCGGTAACGGCCGGTCGTCAGGGTCTCGGGCGTGGGAGGCAGACCCATTCTGGCGCGGGCGGGCAAGTACCACTTGGTGAAGAGCCGCATCCCCAGGCCGATCACAAGAATGATCGAGACGAATACCAGGGCGTGCCACTTCTGCACGGCGAGCGTGAGTTCGATGGCGATCATGACCGCGGCGATGAAACCGATGGCGGTGCGTTCCCATTTCTTGACGGGGAGTCTGCGATTGATGGTGCAACACGAGAGATTGATGGCGATCGCGCCGACGACGCCGATCGCATAGAGATCCGCCAGTGCATCGAGATCGGTAAAGAGCAGCAGCAGCAGGCAGGGCACGATGATCGCCGGGATCAGTCCGAGCCACGGCACGCCGAAGAGATTGAGCTTGCCGAAGAAACGCGGCAACTCGGTATCGCGGGACATGACGTAGCTGACGGAGACCATGCCGCCGATGACGGTATTAACCGCGGAAATCAGGAGAAGTCCGAAGACGACGCCGCTAATGGCGCCGAACCAGGGGTGAACGAACTGTTCGCCCATGACGCGAAGCACGACTTTCTGCATGCGCTCTTCGTTACGGGATTTTTCGGGCAGGGCGTCGAAGCGGGCTTTGAGCACGGGGTCGGACTTGTAGCCCGGGTTGTTGTCCTGAAATTCGGCGCGCTGGCGGTCATAGACGTAGGCGGGCTTGGTGAATTCTGCGGGGTCCGAGGAAGCGGTCTGCAGCGCGGCGGGCAGGGCGAGCATGGCGATGCCCAGCAGGATGTTGAATATGACCACCTCGGCCAGGACCGGCCAGATGGATTTCTTGCTAGTGCTGCAGACCGGCTGCACCATGATGCCGGTCATGTTGGCGATGGCCTCGACGCCGGAGAGTGCGAGCACGACGTTGACGAGGGTGGACCAGCGATGCGTCATGGCGCCTTGGGGAGAGGCGATATGCGACCAGCCGGCATGGAGATGGGGTATGGAAAAGGCAACCAGAATCAGCGTGCAGACGAGGGTGGCCAGGGCCACGACGAGTGCGAACGCGCCGGCACGCTTGGGGCCGATGTAGTTGATCAAGCCGAGGAAAAGAATGCTGCCGATGGCGCCGACCTGCACCCAATGATTGGATTCGATGCCGAAGTAATGGATGCCTTCGAATGCGGAGAGGGCGGCGGTGACGGCATAGTCGGCAAAGAGGAGTAGAGCGCCGATGACCGAGAGGACGGGGCTGAGCTGGCGGGCGGCGGAGTAGACTCCCCCGCCATCGGGATAGACGCGGCAAACCACCGTGTAGGCCCAGCCGACGGCGGCCACGAGGAGACCCACGCCAAGGATGTACCAGAAGGAGGCGTAAAGCGCAAAATAGAAGGCCAGCCCGAGGACGTAGAAACGACTGGTGCCCCAGTCGCCATAGAGCATGGGACCGGCGTGGTACCAGCGGAGTTCGCGCGGGCGTTCTTGATGGGATACGAGCATACGATTCTGACAACGCAGCGCGCACGGCACACAGAAAAATCGGGCCGCAGTTCGGGAACTTCCCGGCAGCCTTCTGGGCGCGGATTTCGTTCTGCGTCTTCACTCCGGTGTAGCCTGCGAGGTAAGCTGACGGGCTCGGCGCGCTGATACGCCTACTGCCGGTATGGCAGATTCGCCCCAGAGCGGTCCGTTTGGAGGCCGCATCGGGTCCCCCGCTGCAGAAATCTCTGCGTGCCCATCGGGACAGGCATCAATCTCCACATTCGGCAAGAATTTCCAGCGTCTACACGAATGGCATCTTAGCGGCGGATCGGGTGGGGTCAATGGAACGGTGCGGGTAAAGAAAAGCCGCCCGAAAGGAGGATCCTTTCGGGCGGCATGATTACTGCTGGATGGCGTCTGATTCCGCAGAATCAGGCCGGGGCGGTGGGGTCGCCAACGGGCTGGGCCTGCTCCTGGGGAGCGGCCGGGGCCGGCTGCTTCGGGGCTTCATCACGCATCGCCTGCTTGCGCGAGAGCTTAATGCGGCCCTGGTCGTCGATGGAGATGACCTTCACGCGGACGCTCTGGCCCATCTTCACTTCTTCGCCCACCGTCTTGAGGAATCGGTCGGCGAGTTCGGAAATGTGGCACAGGCCGTCCTGGCCGGGGATGACTTCGATGAACGCGCCGAAATCCTTGATGCTGGTGACCTTGCCGTTGTAGATCTTGCCGATCTTGACGTCTTCGGAGAGGCGTTCGATTTCCTCGCGGGCCTTCTCGGCAGCCTCCATGCCCATCGCGGCGATGAACACTGAGCCATCGTCTTCGATATCGATCTTGGCGCCGGTGCGTTCGACGATCGCTTTGATCGTCTTGCCGCCGGGTCCGATGATCTTGCCGATCTTTTCCGGGTTGATCTTGATGGTGAGCAGGCGCGGTGCGAACTGGGAAATCTGCGGGCGGTGGGTGGAGAGAACCTTGGCCATTTCGCCGAGGATGAAGAAGCGGGCTTCCTTAGCGCGGACGAAAGTGCGTTCGATGATGTCGAAGGAGAGGCCGCGAATCTTGAGGTCGAGTTGGATGCCGGTGACGCCTTCGGTGGTGCCGGAGACCTTGAAATCCATATCGCCGTAGTGATCTTCCTCACCGATGATGTCGGTGAGCAGTTCTTCGCGCGTGCCTTCCTTGACCAGGCCGATGGAGATGCCCGCGACGGGGCGGACGATCGGGACGCCGGCGTCGAGGAGGGCGAGGGTGCCGGAGCAAACGGAGGCCATCGAGGAGCTGCCATTGGATTCCATCACGTCGCAGACGAGGCGGACGACGTACGGGAAGACGTCCGGCGTGGGGAGGACGGCTTCGAGCGAACGTTCGGCCAGGGCACCGTGGCCGATTTCGCGGCGGCCGGGACCCATGATGCGTTTGACTTCGCCGGTGGAGAACGGCGGGAAGTTGTAGTGGAGCATGAACTTCTTGGAATATTCATCGCCGAGACCGTCGACGATCTGTTCGTCTTCACCGGTGCCGAGGGTGGCGGTGGTGAGCACCTGCGTTTCGCCGCGCTGGAAGAGTGCCGAGCCGTGAGTGCGGGGCAAGAGCGAAACGGCGCCCATGAGGGGCCGGATGGTCTTGGTGTCACGGCCGTCGGGGCGTTTGCCGGAGAGGATCATGTCCCGAATGAGCTTTTCCTCGATGACGGAAATAGCCAGTGCGACATGGAAGGGATCATTGAGCGGCTTGGTGGTCTTGGTATCAATGGCGAGGAATTCGGCCTTGATCTTTTCCTTGACGGCCTTGACGGCGTCATTGCGTTCCTGCTTCTTGACGATGTTCTTGGAGGCAAGAATCTCGCTGCCATACTTCTTGCTGATGGCTGCGACGAGTTCGTCGGTGGGCTTGTTGAGCTTGCCGAACTTGGGCTTGCCGACTTGTTTCTGGAGTTCGCCGATCGCGCCGGTAATTTCGCGGATGGCCGCGTGTCCGAGCTTGATGGCGTCAAGAATGACGGTTTCCGGCAGCTCGCGAGCGCCGACTTCGATCATGTTGACGGCGTCTTCGGTGCCGGAGAGGAGCAGGTCCAGATCAGAGAGGTCCATTTCCGCGGTGACGGGCATGACTTTGAACTGGCCGTCGACGCGGGCGACGCGGACGGCGCCGATCGGGCCTTCGAACGGGACCGAAGAGATGGCCAGGGCGGCCGAGGCGCCGATCATGGAGAGCACGTCGGGGTCGTTCTGACCGTCGGCGGAGAGCACCATGATCTGAATGAGCACTTCGTCAAAATAGCCGAAGGGGAAGAGCGGACGGATGGGACGGTCGATCATGCGGGCGGTGAGGGTTTCCTTGGTGGTGGGGCGACCTTCGCGCTTGATGAAGCCGCCGGGGAACTTGCCGGCCGCGGAAGTTTTTTCGCGATAATCGACGGTCAGGGGGAAGAAATCAGTTCCGGGGCGGGGGTCGGAGCTGACGACGGTGGCGAGGATGACCGTATCGCCGTAGCGCACGAGCACTGCCCCATCAGCCTGCTTGGCCAGAAGGCCGGTTTCCAGACTTAATGTTTTCCCACCGATCTCACGAGTGACTTTGACGACTGCCATTGTTTTTTCCTTACGCTAAATAGAACTTATCTTTCACCGGCCTACCGTTACGTATTTCAGCCAGCCAACAAACAAAAAATAGAAACAAGAAGCAAGAAATCCGGAAGCAAGAGGAATCACAACCATTGCCTGCTTCGTGTTTCTTGCTGCTGCAATTTACTTACGCAATCCGAGTTTGGTGATGATCTTCTGATACCGATCTTTGTCGGTGTTGATCAGGTATTTCAAGAGGCTGTTGCGTGTGCCGACCATTTTCAGCAGGCCGCGGCGGCTCGAGAAATCCTTCTTGTGGGACTTGAGATGTTCGGAGAGTTCGGCGATGCGTTCGGTGAGCAGGGCGATCTGGACTTCCGGAGATCCGGTGTCCTTCTCGTGATTACGATTGGATTCGATAACGGTTTTCTTCTTCTCAACAGCGATCATGTGGGACTACCCTTCAGCAATGGTACAGGACACCCCCAGCCGCAACATAGCAAGCCGGAGCGAGCCTAATGGCATTTTGAGTCGCGTATTGTACGAACATGCGGGGAGCTGGGCAAGGTGAAAGGAGTCTGAAGTTGACGTTCGCGAACAAGGGCCTGTGTCGCATTAGCGGAGGGCTTGGACCTGGGCCACGAGCGACTGGGCCGTCTGTTCGTCGGCGGCTTCGGCGATCACGCGGGCGATGGGCTCGGTGTTGCTTTGGCGGACGTGCACCCAGCCCGTCGGCCAATCAATGCGGACGCCATCCTGCAGGTCGAGTTTCTGGTCGGCAAATTGCGTTTTAACTTTCTCGACGAGTGCGGCGGACTGCTGGGGCGTGCATTCAAACTTGGTCTTGAGCATGGCATAGCGCGGCAGTTCGGCAACGATCTGCGAGATCGACTTGCCGGTGCGGGACATCAGATCAAGGATCATGGCGATGCCGAGGAAGCTGTCGCGGACGGGGCCGACGCGCAGGTCGATGACGCCGCCGTTGCCTTCGCCGCCGATTACCGCATTGATCTCCATCATTTTGGAAGCGACATTGGCCTCCCCTACCGGTGTGCGGAAAACCTTCTGGCCGAACTTCGCCGCGATGTCATCGACCATGCGGCTGGTGGAGAGGTTGGCGCAGACGGAGCCGGGTTTGGTGAGCATGCGGGCATAGGTGCAGAGGGCGAGGGTGTATTCCTCACCAATGTAGGTGCCGTTTTCGTCGACGACGGCGAGGCGGTCGGCATCAGGGTCCTGGGCGAAGCCGACGGCAGCGCGTTTCTCGCGGACCTTGTCGGCGAGCGTGACGAGGTTTTCCTTCGTGGGCTCCGGCGTGTGGGCGAAATGGCCGGTGGCTTCGCCGTTCATGTGGATCAGTTCGACGCCGAGCTTGCCGGTGAGCATGGGTGTGCCGATGCAGCCGGCGCCGTTGACGGAGTCGAGGACGACGCGGTAGCGGTGCGCGGCGATGCCCCGGACGTCGAAGTATTGCAGCACGGTTTGAATGTGATGGGCGTGGATGCGGGAATCGGTGGAGAGCAGGCCGAGGTGTTCGATGGGGACGAGTTTCCACGGCTTGTCGAAATAGATCTGTTTGATTTGAGCGGCCTGGGCGGGCGGATAGGCGATGCCGTCGTGGCGGAGAAACTTGATGCCATTCCAGAGGATCGGGTTATGCGAGGCGGTGATGACAATGGATGCGTCGGTCTTCAGGTAGCGGCCGAAGAGTGCCACGGAGGGCGTGGTGGCGACATCCACGTCGATGACGTCCACGCCGACGGACATGAGTCCCGCCGAGACGGCGCCGAAAACCATGGGGCCGGAGGGTCGGGTGTCGCGGCCGATGGCGACTTTCGACTTGCGGCCGGGATTCTGCGTTCTCAGAAAGTGTCCAAAAGCCTGGCCGAACTCGACGGCCACCTGGGGCGTGAGCGTTGCGCCGATGATGCCGCGGACGCCGGAAACACTGATCATGAGAGGAGCGGAGGAAGCAGACATAATAACACCTGGTCAGGGAAGCAAGATATCGAGTCCGGCATGATATCGCGGGAGAGGATCGCGGGGGAGCAGACAAAGGAAAAAAGAATTCCAAAAAACGATTCTCATACATCTCTAATCACGAAAAAATAGATTATGATGTGCCGCATGAACAGGCAGTATGACATCCTATTGGTTGGCGCCGGGCCCCTGGGACTTGAAGTGGCCGTGGGGCTTAAGAAGGCTGGACTGGACTACGTACACGTTGAGGCGGGCCAGATCGGCGCGACGATGGGCTGGTGGGCTACCGGAACGCGTTGGTTTTCATCCAATGACCGGATCGCCATCGCCGGTGTGCCGCTGGTGACGCCGGGACAGGAAAAGGCGTCGCGGGAGGAATACCTGGCGTATCTGCGCAGCGTGGTGGAACAATTCGATCTTCAGATTCAGACGTATCGGCGCGTCGTGGGAATCGAGCGCCAGGGCGATGTGTTTCACGTCACCGTTCAGTCTGCACTGCAACCGGAAGCGCTGCCTGAGACGGTCACGGCGCGCCGCATTATCCTGGCGACCGGCGGAACGGAAAAGCCGAACCTGCTCAACATTCCCGGCGAAGACCTGGGACACGTGTCCCATTATTTCCGCGATCCGCACGCCTACTTTCGGAAGCGCGTGCTGATCGTCGGCGGGCGTAATTCGGCGGTGGAAGCGGCGCTGCGCTGCCACCGGGCCGGCGCGAACGTCACGTTCAGCTATCGCCGGGATACGATCGACAAAGAATCCATCAAGTACTGGCTCTATCCGGAATTCATTGCGCTGTGCAAGACCGGGAAGATCACCGCCCATTGGCATACGCTGCCGACGCGGATCACGCCCGAGGCGGTGACGCTGCAGAACGGTGATGGAACGACCCTCGATGTGTCGGCGGATTTCGTATTGCTTTTGACGGGCTATTGCGCGGACATGAGTTTGTGCGCAATGGCCGGCGTAACGCTCGAAGGCGAGCGGCAGACCCCGACGTTCGATCCGGAAACGATGCAGACCAATGTGCCCGGGGTATACGTCGCGGGGACGGCTGTGGCGGGGACGCAGCATGGGTACAAGGTGTTCCTGGAAAACTGTCATGTGCATGTAGAGCGAATCGTCGCGCATCTTTCGGGCCAGCCAGTCCATGTCGCGGAGACAAAGTTTGATCGACCCGAAACATGAGATGAGCGTTTAGGCCGGCGGAAGGTGGGCGCGGCGAAAGAGCAGCAGCGAAGCCGAGGCCAGAAGCACAATTGCGGCAAGGCCGGCGCCTGGCATCAGAGAAATGGGCGCGACGGTGGGCGATGGTTCGCCCGATGTGTCGCGTCGCTCGGTCCATTCCACAACGCCCACATCGGAGGGGGCGGTACCCACGGTGGCGGGATACATCTGATCGAGTAGTTCGCCAAAAAAAAGAACGAAGGAAAGGTCCACGCCCCAGTTGCCGTCCTGAGCGGGGTTGGAGGCGAGCCAGACCGAGCGGCGCAGGGGCGCGGTGGGCGTAGCAGATTCGGTGCGCATGGCGATCCACGGGTGGCCGTCGAGGGTGGCGAGGATTTCCCAGTCGCTGGAGAGTTCGGCGCTCGTGTAGCGATTCACACGGACGGCGGCCAGGTTGAGCTGGGCGGATTGCGGCCTGGCGGGAGCCGCGGGGGTGATGACCTGCTTGAGCGTGTTGCCCGGCAAGGGTGTGCGCGGCGAGGCGATCACGAGTGTACGGGCGTCGACTGAATCGGCTTCGAAACGCGGATCGTCCACGAGCAGGACGGCGGGACGGATCGTAGGATCGTCGGTGGTCACGGAGGGATGCACGGAGAAAAGGCGGAGCAGGGCCGGGTCGATTTTGCCGCCACGCGCGACGGCGGTCAGCAACGCGAAAGGCGGGCGATCGCGGCGGATGAAGGTGCTCTTGGCCAGCACGTGCGGGCCGGCGGTCAATGTGGCCTGCAACTCCGGGAAATTCGGGACCTGCACCACCATGCCTTGGCGCAAGTCCGCTACCGAGAATTGCTTCACGACTCCCGTGAACTCGTCCATTTCGGTGGGCGCGACGATGAGTTTGCAGGTCCCCGATAGTCCTTGATCGCGCTCGATGCGAACGAATAGTTCAGCCTGCGTCTGGCCCGCGATGCCGCGGATGGCCCAATGCACGTCGGCGGTGGCGACTTGCGGATCTGTCGCCGATTGCCAGCGCGGTCCGGCGAGGGCCAGTCCTGCGAGCAGTGAGGCGAGAAAAACCATCAGCCAGACGGGATCGACGTGGCGGGATTTCTTGCCGGAGGCTTCGCCGGTGAGCCCTTCCCACAGACGCGTCGAGGAGACGCGCTGCACGTGATGCCGCCCGCGCCATAGCGCCCAAACGCCGAGAATGCCCACCAGTGGCATCGCGATCAACCAGGCTGGTGCGGCAAACATAATCATGAAGCGAAAAACCCGTCGTCAAAAGGGGTGGTCATTACGAATTCGCCGGCGGAGGAAGTTCCATGGGTTCCTTGTTCAGCGGCAGGAGGATATGGAACTGCGTGCCGTGGCCGGTGGTCTGCGCCCGCACCACGCCGCCATGAAGCTCGACAAAGCGGCGGACGATCGCCAGGCCCAGGCCGATGCCTTTGGAACCGAACTCATACTCGCCGGAGTGATGATGCATGATGTCGGAGCCGACATAGAACGGTTCAAAAAGATTAGTCAGGTCTTCCTTGCTGATGCCGGGTCCGGAATCTTCAATGAGGACTTCCAGCATATCGCCGACGACTTCATGGGCGGTGACTTTCACCACGCCGCCGTCGGGCGAGAAGCGAATGGCGTTGGAGAGCAGATTGGTGAAGACGTCTTCGAGCTTGTCGCGATCGCCTTCGATCGAAGCAAGGTTGCCCGCGAGATCCACGATGAGCTGCTGCCGGCGCTCGAGACTGAAGGGTCGGTAATCGCTCGTCACCTGCAGCAGCAACGAGCGGATATCGACCGGCGCCTTGGTCATGCGCGTGGTGAACTGATCGTTGTTCACCAGTTTCAGCAGGTTGTCAATGATGCGGCTGAGGCGCTGCGCCTTGAGAGCGATTTTGCCCAGTTCGACATTGACCGCGGAGTTGCTTCGCGTGGCGGTGGCGACATCCTGCCGTGCAGCCACGACGTCGGCGACTTCCTGCTGCAACTGCCGCTGCGCCAACTGGCAAACGCCCAGGATGTACGTCACGGGCGTGCGCAGTTCGTGGCCGGCCAGTTCCATAAAACGCCGCTTGGCTTCGTTGGAACGCGCCAGCGCATTGACGTTGCGCTGCAGTTGCCGGGTCATTTCGTCGAAGTCGTGGGCCAGGTCGCCCAGTTCGTCCTTGCGGAAGGTGGGATCGCGCACGTCGGTACTCATGAGGCGGACGTTCAGTTCGCCCCGGCCGACGGCGGCGGTGGCCTCGCGCAGGCGCAGGATGGGCATGATGATCTCGCGATTGGAAATCGCCACGCCGAGAATAAAGAGCACCAGGATCAATGCCGCGCCGATCGCGGCGACCATCAGCGCGATCTTGTAAATCGGCGCCATCGCCTCGGATGACGGCTTGCTGACCAGCACGGCCCAGTGCGGCACCTGCGGCCGTTCCGTCGAAGAAACGTAAATCGTATCGGTGGGCACAAGCGCGATGCCCTGGACCAGATTGCCGAACATCAGCGTGGTGATCCCGACGTGGGGATTGCCGCGGTGACGAAGATAGTATTCCTCGGCCTGCAGATTCACCGGGCTGGGATCGGGTGCGAAGATGGTGTGGCTGGAGTCCAGGTCGAATAGCTGCCCGGTGGCGCCCAGCTTGGCGGGAAGTTCCTTGAGCGGTCGCTGGATCCACGAAACATCAAGTTTTTCCTTGATGACCCCGATGACGACGCGACGACCGCTGACATCATCGAGAACCGGAACCGAGACTTCGATGACCATCTTGTCATTGACGGGATTGATCACCAGCGAACTGACGTACACCCGGCCATGACCTTCGTTGTAAGTGATCTGCCACCATTGCTCATCAGCCTGGAAGAAATCGCCGGATTTGACGTCGGCTGCGATCAGTTCGCCGTAGGCATTCGTCACCAACAACTGCCGGTCGGTGGGATCCTCGGCGCCCAGAAGGCGCAGCTGGTCGGCCATCGGATTTTGCAGGATGGCGGCCACAATCGGATCGGTGGGCGACAAACCGGGCCACTTCCGGTCGAGTTCATTGGCCGCGTCATTGGGCTGGGGAATCGAAATTCCGGGCATGGTGGCGGGCACACCCTGCAGGGTGCGACGACGATTCTTTTCGCGGACAAATTCCAGCGTATGGGGCAGCCGCGACAACAACAATGTATTGCCCAATTCCGAGCGAATCCGCGACGTGATCTGGTAGGAGCAGTCCGCGGCGATGTCTTCGTAGGTGGTGCGGATGCGCGAAAGCTGCATCGCGGCGCCACCGCCGAGAATGACAATGAGGCTCATGACCAGGGGGAACAATCCCACAAGAATCAATGTGCCAATCAATTTTCGGCGAATGCCGAGGCGCATCGAGGACCTCTCACACACCACCATCCGAAACGGGAATATAGAATCCCAGTATTATCATAAGGCTTGCGGTGAAGATGTCACCTTTTCGGGGCGGCGGCCATCGCCGGCGGCATCATGGCTTGGTCGTGATTGATGGTCTTTCGGCGGCATTGCACGTTATAATTCGGTTTTCGATTCTTCACCGAAATACTTTTGGAGTGCTCTTCGTGACAACCCGCAACGTCGCCCTTGAGGCCAACGCCATCGTCCCCAAACGCCCCGACGCTATCCGTATCGCACAAATCGGCCTCGCTGGCGGCATCGGCTATTGCCATATTAACGAAGTCGAGAAGAACCCTCATTTTCAGCTCGTCGGCGGCTACGATCTTTATCCACAGGACCGCCGCGTGGCCGATGCGATTGCCCGGCTGCTCAAGAGTGGCACGAAAATCTACCGTTCCTATGAGGAAGTTCTTGCCGACCCTGCGGTCGACGCGGTCGATATCTGCACGCCGCACCATTTTCACCGTCCGATGACCGTCGCGGCATTCCAGGCCGGCAAGCATGTCCTGGTGGAAAAGCCGATGGCGACGCATCCGGATGATTGCGCGGCGATGATCGCGGCCCAGCGCGCCAGCGGAAAGGTCGGGGCGGTGCAGATGCAGCACGTCGGCCGGAAGAGCATGCTGGAACTCCGCGCGGCGCTGCAGTCCGGAGCGATCGGGCGCATCAAGGAAGTGTTTCTTTCCAGCCTGTGGTGGCGGACGGAGGAATACTACGGCCGCATTCCCTGGGCCGGCCGCATGAAGATCGACGGCGACTGGTGCGTCGATGGCGCGCTCTACAACCAGTGCGTGCACTACGTAAACCAGATGCTCACATTGCTTTCCCCCGGTGCCTTGCCCAGCGTGGCTCGCGTCAAGAATGTGCAGGCCGCCATGTACAAGTTTCACGATGCGCCGACGCTGGAAGCCGGCGACACGGCGTTCATCCGCGGCACGCTGGATACGGCGGACGCCCCCACCATCACCTTCGTCGGCACCACCTGCTCTACCGAAGAACGCCACCAGATCGACATTGTCGGCGAAAAGGGCCGGGCGCTCTGGAACGGCGCCGGGTACCTCTTCTGCGACGGCCAACCGGTGACGGAATTCCGCGATGACCGCAAGGAATTCGACGGATGCTCCCTGATCTTCAATAGTTTTGCCGACGCCGTTCGCAAAGGTTTTGCGCCCATCACCGCGTTTTCTGAAATCCAGGCGGTGACGCGGTTCATCAATGATTGCTATGACTCGGCCGGCTGGACCTTCAAGAAAGCCCCATGGTCCGCCACCGAAACGCTCTTCTCCGACGTCATCCAACGCGTCCGCCAACACCGCTGCCTGCCGGCCGATCTGCCCAGCAGGCCCGATTGGGCGTAAGCCCTCATAGCACGAACGACTTCACTTTATCCATTTCTTTATTCAAGCCCGAAGGTCTCATTTTTCGCTTTGCTCTTTGGTTATTTTCGCCTTGCCCACCATCGCATTGAACTCTGCAATTCGGTTCGGATTGCCCACAAACCAATACGATACGCATACCCCGTCCTGTACTCCGACCAGCACAACCGCTGTCTCAATACCAGATTCGGCGGAGAGTTTGTCATACTGGACGCCGTTGACCGTCGCTTCCACAGGCTTGGAAGCCTTTCCTGGAGGTATGCCATTGTTGAATGTATCGGTCATCCGTTGGAGATAATCCTTGTACGCCTGATCATCCTTTGACTCCGCTGCACCACCAACTCCAACGCCGGCAAACATCAAGAGGTTTGGGAACCGCCTCTCCTTCCGGACTACGCACACTTTTTGTATCGGGTTATCCACAGGCAACCCCGTCGCATTAGCCCACTCTGGAATTGTCCAATCCACAGTGATTTTGCCCGTGCGGCTCATGACGGGCCCAATCTTGCTCTGACCGTCTGCACGGTCCGGCTTGGCAGGTGGGTGTCTCGAGTTCACATCGCGCGGCAACTCACCAGCTCCGGGGACAGGCGCTCCTCCTGTCGATGGAATGGTCGAAATGACCCGCGGCACAGGATCGAACGCCGGTACTTTCCAGGCAAGCAAGGGAGAACTAACGTACGACGCTTGGTAAAACACCGGCTCGCTGACATCCACGATCCAAATATGATGCCGGTCCTCATAATCGTAGCCGCCCTTTGCGGTCTCTCCGACGAGGATGTGTTTGCCGTCGGGGCTCCATGATAGGTTGTTCACAACATTATCGCCGTACGCGGTTTTATCTACCTGTATTACAGGCCGAATGCCACTGCCGTCCACATTCATAACGTATACGGTAGACGGACTCACTGCCGCGGGCAGCTCGACTGGTTTCCCTTGAACGAAAAACGCCAACTTTTTGCCGTCCGGCGACCAGCGCGGCTGGTAGACCCCCGGTGCAATGCGATGCGCATCGCCGCCTTGAGCGGAGACAATCCATATTCCGTACTGACCATTGAAGGCTATTTTCTTGCCGTCCGGACACCAACAATGATAATCGGTGTATCCGTGACTTGGTTCCGTTATCTGCGTCTGATTGCTGCCGTCGAAACCGATTGTGCAAAGAACTTCGTTGCCTTTGCTGCCTTGAACATAGAGAATTTTCTGACTATCAGGCGACCACTGAGGATGCCGGCCTCCCGTAAGCCTGCTCTGACCAGTGCCATCTCCCTTCGCAACCCAGATATTTCCGTTTTTGTCAAAGGCCATCTTACTTCCGTCAGGTGACCAGCTGGCGCCATCACCATCGGCTGGCGATTGAAGCCGCACAAGCGGACGAACTTCTGTGCCATCGACGTTTGTTACGGACACCTCAAACTCAGGCGTTGCTCCCAAACTCTCCCATTTTGCTTCCTTATACGGCGTAAACGCTATGCCTCCGTCCGGTTTCCACAGTGGTGTCCATTCACATGGCCCAACTCGAGTGCCCGTGTTCGTTACACGTGAATGATCGGTACTTATGGCAATCGGCGATTGTCTCGTTCCGTCAAGGTTAGCCACCCAAATGTATTGACCGCGCCTGAACACAATCTGTTTCCCGTCGGGTGACCAACATGGATACGAACCCCAGATCATTTGCACCCCCGGAGGAGTCAGATTGGTGATCCTCTGCAAATTCTTCCCGTTGGGGCTTATCAGATACAGATTGTCCGGGTCGCCTTCCCCCCCAGCAAAGACGATTCGTTGCCCGTCAGGGGACCAGGACGGTGCCGCACCGTCGACGAGCCTCCGCTCACTTCCGCTTAGTGCATCAAAGATAGCAATGTGCTTATCTCTGCCCACATTATTTGTGGCATCCGCTGCGATCTGTTTCCCGTCCGGCGACCAAGATCGCGGAGCGTAATTCGTGCCCCCACCGCCGAACATTTTGCCACGAGCGAGCCACTTCACCTGCTGCAAACTTCGGTCAATTACACCAAGGCCGCTTTCTGTACGTTCTTCGACGATCGCTGCCAACTTCGTCCCATCACGCGAAGAGCAAGCGTTTGTGACCTTTCCTCCACCGGAAACGGTAAGCGGGGATAACTTCGTTCCTTCTAAATCAATCGTTGACCCACCCAAGAGCAACCCCTTTCCATCCGGTGTCCATTGAAGCGTGCGATTGCCCAACTTACCCCAACCATCATCTTTTGCTACCCGGAAAACGTCAGACGCATCGGCTTTCATAACATAGAGATCGGTTTGAATTCCAATCGGCCTATCTTCTCCCTCATAAGCCCGGAAAGCGATTTTCCCGCCGTCAAGCGACCAAGACACCGTACTCACATCTAGTTTCAATGGATCGGCGCGGCGGCCATCAGGCGTTAGAAGTTTGCCGAAGAAGAAGTTGCTGACCAACCATCTCTTCGCCCCGTCGACGGAAACAACCCAAATGTTCCCCGGCACAATTCCAGGATTCCATGGTCCCTTAGAAAGATTTCCGCCCGCCTGTTCAGCGGGTCGAGCAATGAACATGATGTATTTCCCGTCAGGGGACCAACACGGGCAAGCACATTGCATCGGCGGCTCAAGGAACCTCGCCACAGTCTGCAAACCTGCAATTTTATGAAACTCGGCCGGCGGTGTAGTTGCTGGCGGGCGCTTCGAACTGATGCGATGCGGCGGGACTGATTTCGGAGGCGGGCCATCGAGGGAAACAGGAGAAAGTCCGACCGCGGCGCGGGCGTTGTTAGATTTGTTAAAAACACCTGTCAGATTGGAGGCTTCAATCCATTCCGAGTGGCAATCCGCGAAAACAATGCAGCGGCTGTGGTCGGCGTACAAATCCTTGCTGTACGCGAAGACGATCCTTTCCGCGGAGGAAGTGGTAGTTGAGAGATCGGCACCGATGTAGATCCAATCGCACCAAGACTCAAGGTCGGCGGGGGTGGAGGTCATGGCGGTGGGCTCGAGAGTTAACGAAAACTTGGACTTGAAATCTTGGGGCGAATGCAAGTCGGACGTGATGGCAAATAGATGAGCAGGCATTTGGTCGTTGTTTCTGCTGGCATAGATCATACAGGCGTAAGCGATACCACTTAGCCGAGCTGCGTCAATTTCACGGTTGGCTAATTCGCGAGCTTTGCTGAGAGAGGGCCGCAGGGTGTTGCGAACATTGCCGGGTGGGGCAATTTCGGTGCTTGCCGTAGAAGTCGGCTTGGGGTGACCCGGTAATAGAACATAAACCGCAACGACAATCCCCGCGACCAGGAATAGTCCGGCAGGCACTCCGATGTGCAGGACCTTATTGGCTTTGGACCGAGATCGTTCGTCCGACAATACTTCCAAACCGCCCGTTTGGGGTGATCGTGAGTGAACTTGGGGGTGAAGCTGAATCTTTTGGGGCGCCGGGCTCACAACCCCTTGGCCAACGCCTAACTCCACGAGCCCCGCGTCATGCGTAACGACAAACACATGCTGGCAGTCGTTGCAGCGTGCGTTCTTACCCAACGCCGACTCGGGCAACGAATGCACCATCTTGCATGATGGACATTGGACAGAAATCATGGCGCTTCTCCCGAACGCGAATCGAACAGGCTTGAGCACAACGCCAACGAGCCGCGACCGATATGACGCGGACGGCTAGATCATCATTTATACTGCTCCCACGAGCCGCCTTGTAGGCCTCCGGTTGGAATGTACCCTTTCAAACGCTCGCGAAGGTCAGCATAACCGTATAGATAAACCAGGATGCCGGCAGAGATGACCATCCCGATCAAACCGGCCACGATTCCAGCGCGGCTGATAATGCCCAATATAAATATCAGCACGTTCAGTGCAAAAGAGGCAACGGCCAATCCCCTTGCCAATGAAAGCCCCCATTTTCGGTATGTCCACAAACCGTAGCAAGCGACCAAGAGAATCAGCCCAAAGTGGAACACCAGAAGCCCAATGAACTCGAGGAAGGCCGCTGCCAAGGCTGGCGTCCCGCCAGACTCTCCGAATCCGCGAGAACCAAACATATTCCGTGTCATTTCATTTGTGCCGCCCAGCGCGCTTCCCATGCAGGCGATAATGTAACCAAGTGGTATGGCTAAAAGACCGTTAATGATCCAGTAGAAGACGACCCACACTAAACCGAATGGCCTTTGCGCCTTGGAAGGCACATCCCGAGGAACTTCCACGGGTTCATCTAATATCTCAGCCCCTTTCGATCCTGCAACCGCCGCCGGAACCGGCTGCGCCCCATTCGATCTGGCCTCGAATGCTACGCCACAATCTTTGCACTGAACGCGCTTGCCCAGCAAGGATTCATATATCTGGTGAACCTTCTTGCATGACGGACATGTTACAAGGATCATCTGCAATCGCCTTTCCGCCTTATAGCAACACCACTCGGGTGGATTCCCACTGATGACCGCGTATAACCCGGTATAGCCCACCATTTATGTGTGACTATTCATCTGCAGTTCTCATTGACTTATGTACGTTGTATCCCCTGAGAAGGTGATGGGCAAGAATAAAAGGGATTAAATAATCCTCTATTATGTCGCGAATTCCCAATTCCCACTTGGGTGGTTCCACGATGCTCAGCCCATCACCACCTTTTCATTCCTTGGCCACCAATCCCTTCATCTCTAACGCTCCATTTTTCCACTTTTCCTCCGCCGTGCTTTACGGTTTCCTCGCCAACCGCTATAACCTTGCGAGTTTGCCTCGACCCGGCCTACGTGAAGGTTAGAAGGAAGAAGATGCCCAAGCGGACAGATATCAAATCCATACTGATCATCGGCGCCGGACCCATCGTCATCGGGCAGGGATGCGAATTCGATTATTCCGGCACCCAAGCCTGTAAAGCCTTGAAGGAAGAGGGGTTCCGTGTCATTCTCGTGAACTCCAACCCCGCCACTATTATGACCGACCCCGAAATGGCCGACGCCACCTACGTCGAACCGATCACCGTTGAAGCGGTCACCAAGATCATCGAAAAGGAACGCCCCGACGCGCTGCTGCCCACCCTCGGCGGCCAGACCGGCCTCAATACCGCCATCGCCCTCTACGATGCCGGCGTACTCGACAAATACAACGTCAAAATGATCGGCGCCAACCGTGAGGCCATCCGCCGCGGTGAAGACCGCAGCGTCTTCAAAGCCCTCATGGAAAAAATCGGTCTGCAGTGCCCCAAGTCCGGCCTCGCCCACTCCATGGATGAAGCCCGCGAAGTCGTCAAATTCACCGGACTCCCCTGCATCATCCGCGCCTCGTTCACCCTCGGCGGCACAGGCTCGGGCATCGCCTACAACATGGAAGAATACGAAACGCTCTCCGCCCGCGGCCTTGATGCCTCCATGATCACCGAAATCCAAATCGACCAGTCCCTCATTGGCTGGAAAGAATACGAACTCGAAGTGATGCGCGACCGGGCCGACAACGTCGTCATCGTCTGCTCCATCGAAAACTTCGATCCGATGGGCGTGCATACCGGCGATTCCATCACCGTCGCGCCCGCCCAGACGCTGACCGACAAGGAATATCAGCGGATGCGTGACGCCTCGATCGCCGTCATTCGCGCGGTGGGCGTGGAAACCGGCGGATCGAATATCCAGTTCGGCATCCATCCCGATACCGGCGAAATGGTCGTCATCGAAATGAATCCGCGTGTCAGCCGTTCCTCGGCACTGGCCTCGAAGGCCACCGGTTTCCCCATCGCCAAGATCGCCGCCAAGCTGGCCGTCGGCTACACGCTGGATGAACTGCCCAATGACATCACGAAGAAGACGGTCGCGTGCTTTGAACCGTCAATCGATTATGTGGTGGTGAAGATTCCGCGCTGGACGTTTGAAAAATTCCCCGATGCCGACGAAACGCTGACCACGCAAATGAAATCCGTCGGCGAGGCGATGTCCATCGGCCGTACATTCAAGGAAGCCCTGCAAAAGGGCATTCGCTCGATGGAGGTTAAACGCTTCGGCCTCGGCCTCGACAAGATCGACAAGTGGTGGAAGCATGAAAGCGGAATTCAGAATTCAGAATTCAGAATTCAGAATTCCCAAAAAACTCTCGGCGACCGCGGCTCCGACATGACCCGCAAAAACACCGAGGAAGAATCTGCCGCCACCTGGCCGGTCCCGGAAGAGAAGCTGACCCGCAAGCTCGCCGTGCCTTCGCAGGGGCGTCTCTACTACATTCGTTATGCGTTCAAGATGGGCTGGACCGTCAAGCAGGTGTTTGAGCTGACAAGAATCGACCCGTGGTTCCTCGAGCAGATGAAGGAACTCGTTGATTTTGAAGATGAGCTCGTCGCGATCGAATCCACTTCCCCACGCTTCGGCGATCCCGAGGTGGAAAACCACGAGAAGTGCGGCCGATACGCCGACCTCCTCCGCCGCGCCAAAGCATGGGGCTACTCCGACATTCAACTTGCAACCGTCTGGAACACCAAGCCTCCCGCCATTCGCCAGGTCCGCGAGCGGTTCAACATCAAGCCCGTCTACAAACTCGTCGACACCTGCGCCGCCGAATTTGAAGCCGCCACCCCCTACTATTACTCCACGTACGAAGCCCCCATCGACAGACTCGTCGACGGCAAACTCCAACGCGTTCTCGCTGACGAAATCCGCGTCTCCAACAAGAAGAAGGTCATCATCCTCGGCGGCGGTCCCAACCGCATTGGCCAGGGCATCGAGTTCGACTACTGCTGCGTCCAGGCCGCCTTCGCCTGCCGGGAACTCGGCCTCGAATCCGTCATGGTCAATTCGAATCCTGAAACCGTCTCGACTGATTACGACACCAGCGACCTGCTCTTCTTCGAACCCCTCACGCACGAAGACGTGCTGAACATCGTCGAACGCCTCAACGGCAAGCCGCTCCGCGACAAGGACGGCCTCGTCGCCGGCGTCATCGTTCAGTTCGGCGGGCAGACGCCGCTCAATCTCGCTCGCGGCCTCAAGGATGCAGGCGTGCCGATCATCGGCACCGCCGTCGAATCCATCGAAGCCGCGGAAGACCGTAAACTCTTTAACGCGATGATCAAGAAGCTCGGACTCAGGCAGCCCGAGGGAGGCACGGCCCGCTCCGCGGAAGAGGCCCGCATCGTCGCCAAGCAGATCGGCTATCCCGTGCTGGTCCGCCCCTCTTTCGTGCTGGGCGGCCGCGCGATGGAAATTGTTTCTGATGAAACACAGCTTAACTACTACATCGAATACGCCGTCGAAGTCGCCGACGAGCATCCCGTACTCATCGACCGCTTCCTCGGCGACGCTTCGGAAGTCGACGTCGATTGCATCGGCGACGGCATCGATTACATCATCTGCGGCGTCATGGAGCACATTGAAGAAGCCGGCATCCACTCCGGCGATTCTGCCTGCTCGCTGCCGCCGTTCAGCCTCGACAAGAAGATCGTCGATGAGATCAAACGCAACGCACTGGTCATGGCCAAAGAGCTGAAGGTTAAGGGCCTGATGAACGTGCAGTTCGCCATCAAGGATGATGAGGTCTACGTGCTGGAAGTGAACCCGCGGGCCAGCCGCACGGTGCCGTTCGTCAGCAAGGCCACGGGCGTTTCCTGGGCACGGATGGCCGCGAAAATCATGTGCGGCAAGACGCTCAAGGAACTGGGCATCACGCACGAAATCGTGCCGACGAAGCATGTGGCTGTAAAAGAATCCGTATTCCCATTCAATAAGTTCCCGGGCGTGGACGTGATCCTCGGCCCGGAAATGCGTTCCACCGGCGAAGTCATGGGCATCGACAGCACGTTCCCCATCGCCTATGCCAAGTCACAGATGGCTGCGGGAGGATCGCTGCCGACCACCGGAACCATTTACATTTCCGTCCGCGACGCCGACAAACCCGCCATCGTCCCCATCGCACGCAAACTTGCCACGCTGGGGTTCAATCTCATCGCGACCGGTGGCACGCACAAGGTACTCGCCGACGCCGGCGTCAACGCGACGCGCATCCCCAAGATCAAGGAAGGCCGGCCGAACATCATCGACGCCATCAAGAACAAGCAGGTGAAACTGCTCATCAACACGCCGACGACCAAAGGCCCGCGCACCGATGAAGGCACCATTCGCGCCGCGGCGGTCATGCACAAGATTCCGATCATCACGACGCTTACCGCCGCCGAAGCCGCCGCCGACGCCATCGCCGCACTGCGGGCAGATACCAGTAAAGACGGCGGCTGGACCGTCAAGCCGCTGCAGGATTATTACGCGAAGTAAGTTTTGTCAGCAATGTTCACCAGACTGGCAAATGGCGTTGCTATGGAGAAATCCCTGTTGTAAAGAAGTAGAACTGTCACCCTCTTAACTGAAGTAGAAGTGTCACCCTGACAGAGTCTTGGTTCCCGCGAGCAAGG
>Ga0114951_10002362_pt1 | contig 21435 bp, 17 predicted proteins | sample AM7aDNAmetaG_FD_88677 | JGI IMG/M metagenome (GOLD analysis project Ga0114951, IMG submission 88677) | Freshwater microbial communities from Finland to study Microbial Dark Matter (Phase II) - AM7a DNA metaG | ecosystem: Environmental > Aquatic > Freshwater > Lake | place: Finland: Lake Alinen... | reverse complement strand
TCTTATTGCATAAATACAGTTATCTGCTGCGCCGAAGACAACCAGTCCCCCGGCAATAGCCGGAGAGGACTTAATGGCGTAGGGGGCTTTAAAGGTCCATTTGGGTTCGCCGGTTTTTACGTCAAGGGCATACATCCTGCCGTCGTTGGCACCAAAATAAAGTGTTTCGGCGTGTATGGTGGGAGCAGATTGAATCCAACCGCCAGCTTCGAAGGCCCAAATCGATTTACCTGTTTGTTCAGCGAGGGCATACATTGTGCTATATGTGCCGGTGGCATAGATTATCTTGTTGTTTACTACCGGAGATGAAACAAAATCAGCTTTGGTGGACAATACCGATTTTATTCTTCCAAAGGGAAATGAAGGGCTTCCAGCGTTGTTCGAGTGGGAAGAGTCATGGGCAAAGACAACCCATTCCCCCTGACCTGAGTCTGAATTTAACGACTTTACAGGTCCGAAAAGGAGATCTGTATAAAAATACACAGAAGTCAGAACTAGCAGGGCCAATAGGCCAGAAAGAATAATAGCGGCGTTTATTCTCCGGCGGCGGCGAAAAAACTCTCTCTCGTTTTGGCATTTCAAACGGTGAGCAATTAACTGGTCTACGATCAAAGGTTCAGGCATTTTACTATCCAATATCGAATCTAGAGGGCATTATAAGGAATAAATAAAGTAGTAGAAGGTGAATGGGTCTTCCCATTCACCTTCTAACTTAAAGACGATTCAATTTGGCTATTTTACTATTTCTTATTATAGATCCATTCTGGTTTGAATACGAATGTATTGTTGTAATTGAACAGATTTGTCATAGTGATCAAACCAGGACCGGGAGGGGAGTAAATTGCCAGGCTATCAGCATAGGCTGTAGCGCCAACGACACTCCACAACGGCAGTATCATGGCAATATCATAGGCCTTCTGGTTCAGTTCAACCGCTGTTTTGGTTATATCAGCCGGATTTTCCATCAGCAACCATTTATCGATGGTATCATAAAAGCCGTCCGGTAAAGGCTTGTTGACGAAGAACGGAGATTCTCTGCCGAAATCACCTCTGGACTGGCTAACGATAGCTGAAGGAGCCCCTCTTTGACGCTCAAACCTGAGTTCACCAGGTTCGGGAGTGGCCTTGGACAAATCACCCCAGGCCGATCCCTGCAGGGGTATGTAATCAATCTTGATGCCCACCTCGGCCAGTTTGTTCTGGAGAGACAATACAGCCGGGAGCTGGTTGCCGGAGTCCAATTTCAACTTAACACTGACGCCATCGGGATAACCCGCGGCAGCCATCAGTTGTTTGGCCTTAACAGGGTCATATTTCCTGGGCGGCGTGGGGTCTTTGCCTAAAGTATCAGCGCCCACCAGAACTTCATAGGAAGGCTTGTAGAAACCCTTACCGAAGGTATCGCAGATGGTTTCTTTATCAATGGCATACTCCAGGGCCTGTCGCATCCTCAAATCTGACCAGATGCCTTCCTGGCCATTGTAGTAGATGCAGACATTCTGGAAACCGACATGGTCAACCTTGACCCCGGGAACGGTCGCCATCACATTAGCCGAGTCAACATCCAGGCCGCGCCAGATATCAAAGTCACCGTGTTTCATAGCTGCTTGCGCCACCATAGAATCCTTGTAAACCAGGATGTCAACTTCATCCATAAAGGGGGTTCCATTGTTGCGCCAATAATTAGGATTGCGCACCAATTTCACATACTGTCCGCGAGAATATTCTTTAAACATCCAGGGGCCGGTGCCGATCGGATGGGTGTTTATCCAGTCTTTACCGTTTTTATCAAAAGCCGTGGGTGACAACATACCGTATTTACCACCGGAGAAATCATTCATCAAGACGGTGGTCCAATACTTAAGATTAACTTGCAGAGTATAATCATCAATTAGTTCCCAGTTCTTCCAGGGGCTAAGTCCGAAGACGACTGGCCCTTCATCATCCCATCTGTGCTGCCATGTCCAGGCTACAGCCTGAGCGTTGAAATCAGTTCCATCAGTGAACTTGATACCTTTGCGCAGGTGGAAGGTAAGAGAAGATTTATCAGCACTGAACGCATAGCTTTCTGCAAGTACTGGAGCGTAGACACCTGGCTTGTCAGTGCCGGCTACCAGTGCCTCGCAAATCATAGCGTTGATTGTTGCGTCCGCACCGTTCGTGCTCCAGGGTATACCGAATCTGGCTGGTTCATCGGACTGAGCCAATCTCAGGATGCCGCCTCTTTTCATGTCAGCGGGGGGTGTGCCAGTTTGCGGTGCAATCGGGGCGACATTTGCTCCACCGGTAGATGCTTTGGAAGTTGTCGCGGGTGCAGATGTGGCGGCCGGACCAGCGCAAGCGCTTAGCGATATTATAAATACCGCGACAAGCAACAGTCCCAATAACCTGTAGCCCATCATCCCTAACCCCATTTTTTCCCGGAATACCGAAGTCCGGACATGGCTTGGCTTCCTTTCTTTGCCCATAGTGTGGGTAACCTCCTTAAATTTGATATATTTTATTTAACACAGCGTGCTAGCCTTAAGTAACTGCTTAATGTATTTTCTGTATGCTATACTTAAGCATAAAATCACAAATATCCCCTAAACCTTCAGGGTAAATGTTGGAAGCAACTGCGAACCTCTTAATTGATTTGGCAAAGAGAGATAAGAATAACGGTGGCACCCGCCTCTCTTTAATCTTAAAACCGATGATATACCTAGCCCATCTAATTGTCAAGCGGTTCAGAGATTGAATATGTAGATTATCTCAGGTTAGCCTGGTTATCAAGGTGGAAAATGAAGATTTGAACTTGTTTCGCCGGGAACTTCACCGGTAAGTATTTGCATTGAGTTGCAAATATATATTAAGCTGGTTGTGGAATTGATAAATGCTGAAAATAAATAATATAGAAGTAACCTATCTAAATGTAATACGAGTCCTGCACGGCGTTTCTCTGGGTGTGGAAGACGGCCAGATTGTGGCTCTGCTGGGCGCTAACGGCGCAGGTAAAAGCACGACCCTCAAGGCTATCTCCGGCCTGCTGCATGTTGAAGAGGGACAGGTCACGGACGGCAGCATTGAATTGGATGGAGTTCGTGTAGACAAGAAAACTGCTGAGGAGATCGGTAAGCTGGGCATCATCCAGGCACTGGAAGGCCGGCGGGTTTTTGAACACCTGACCGTGGAAGAAAATTTGAACGTTGGGGCTTTTGCCCGCAAAGAGCGGCGTGCCGTCAAAAGCGATTTGGAAATGGTCTATAACTACTTCCCCCGTTTAAGGCAATTGCGTAAGAACATCGCCGGCTATCTCTCCGGCGGGGAACAGCAGATGCTGGTGATCGGGCGGGCTATGATGGCGCGGCCAAAATTGATGATGCTGGATGAGCCTTCGCTGGGGCTGGCTCCTTTGATGGTTAAAGAAATATATGATATCATACAACGGTTTAATACCGAGTGTAAAACTTCAGTATTGCTGGTAGAACAGAACGTTCGCATCGCTCTCAGCATCGCCCATTACGGGTATGTGTTGGAGAACGGCCGTGTGGTACTGGATGGTACTGCCGATTTTCTGAAGAACAACGAAGATGTAAAAGAGTTCTATATCGGCCTTTCAGCCGTAGGCACCAAAAAGAGCTATCGGGACGTCAAACATTACAGGAGAAGGAAGAGATGGCTATAGAACGAGGCATCTTTTTTGATGATTCAGAAAGTATTTCCCCCCAGCAGAGGGAAGAATTGCAGGATCTTAAGCTGGCGGAAATTGTAGATTACGCCTATAATCATTCTCGCTCTGCCAGGAACCTGCTGGATTTTATTAATCTTAAGCCGTCCGCCGCATTTAACAGAAAAAACCTGGAACAGCTGCCCATCACCCGCAAAACAGATTTGATAGAACTGCAGAAAAGCATTCCCCCCTTTGGCGGCTTGTTAGCAACCCCGATAGAGAACATTGAGCGTATTTTTATTTCTCCCGGCCCAATTTATGAATATCAACCCTCGGGGGTTCAATGGTTTGCCCGCTCATTTTTTGCGGCAGGTTTCCGCAAGGGCGATATTGTGGTTAATACTTTCACCTACCACATGTCTCCCGCCGGTTTGCTTTTTCACGAGGGTCTCAGGCAGTGCGGTGCCACTGTCGTGGTGATGGGTACTGGCAATACCGATGCATTGATACAGGCTATGCTGGATCTTAAGGTAAACGGGTTTTTGGGTACGCCTACATTCTTGATGTCAGTCATCAAGCGGGCGGAAGAGATGGGACACACTTTTAAGGAAACTTTTGCTCTTAAGAAGACCTGGTTTACCGGAGAGATGCTGCCCGCCTCATTGCGCAATACTTTTGAGGAGACTTATCATTTGTCCACCTCTCAAGCATATGCGGTGACTGAACCTGGAGGGGCTATCGCCTATGAATGCGAGGCCAAATGCGGTATGCATTTGGATAATGATTATATTGTAGAAATTGTCGATCCCCAGACTGGCAAGCAGGTTCAGCCAGGTGAGGTCGGTGAGATCGTGGTTACCCCTTTACAAAATAAATCCTGGGGACTGTTGCGTTTTGGTACTGGAGATATGTCATCTTTGATGACAGAGCCTTGTAGCTGCGGACGCACTTCAAACAGGATTTCCGGTATCGCCGGTCGCACCGGTGATGCTGTCAAGGTAAGAGGTATGTTCATCGTGGCAAAACAGGCAGCGCAGGTGATGAGTGGATTTGAAAATGTCAGTAAATTTCAAGTAGTGGTCAGTCGAAACGACGACCGCGACCAAATGGACCTCCGTATCGAGTTAAAAAGTGAACCTGCCGACAGAGTAAGCCTGGCTGAAGAAATCGGCGAAAAGATCCAAAAAATCTGTCGTTTAAAGCCTGATAATGTTCAATATGTTGATCCTGGCACTTTTCCCCCGGCTCATAAGGCGATTGAAGACACCAGGAAGTGGGAATAGCTCCGGATAAGGCAGATCCTTAAACGTGTTGAGGGATCGGTTGTTAGAAACTAGAGGGTGACGACAACAATTCCTAATTTATAAGATTACCCTGATAACCCGCTCAATTCCTGCCAGGTCTTTCTGCACATCGATCCTGGAATCCGGCCAGACTTCCTTCAAACAATCAGTCACGGTCTGGGCTTGCCCCAGTCCGATTTCCAGCAAAACGCAACCACCTGGATTAACTTTGCCTTTGAGCTGTTGGATAAGTCGAGAAAGTTGGTCCAGGCCATAATCCCCAGCCTCTAGAGCCAGGCGCGGTTCGAAAGCCGCTGATGCCATGACCTGCCAGTCCCGTGTACTTACATAGGGCAAATTAGCGATCAGGACATCGACAGGGGATTCAAGGGGTACCAGGAGGTCTCCGTGCAGAAAGGTAATTTGTTCCTCAACTCCGTGGGTGCAGGCGTTACACTTGGCAACTTCCAGTGCTTCTATAGAAAGATCGATAGCGTAGATTTTCACCTGAGGCAAGACAACCGCCAGGCTAACTGAGATTGCTCCGGAACCACAACCTATATCTGCCAGGACGATCGAGTGGTGCTCGTTGCAGAAATCGATAGCTTCTTCTACCAGCAGCTCGGTTTCGGGTCTGGGAATCAGCACCCTGCAGTCAACAAAAAAATCCAGTCCGTAAAATTCCCTTGTATTGATGATGTAGGACAGGGGCTCACCCTGCAACCGCCGTTTTGTCCATTCGTCCAGTATCCTCTCTTTGGCGGTGTCAAACTCAATATTGAGGTCAAGGTATAACTGGGCACGGGTCAGGTTGAGGATATACCGCAGCAAAACCTCGCTTTCGAGAGCCGGGTTTTCGACGTCCTTTAAACTGGCAAGCCTATCTCGCGTTTGATCCAGGACCTGTTTAAGGATCAAGTTACTTACTGTTCTGTCCCGCTGACCGATTGCAGACGGAAATAGGCGGTCAAAGCATCGATGATGTAATCGATATTGCCTTCCATACTGCCTGGCAGGTTATGGAAGTTCTGGCCGATGCGGTGATCGGTAATGCGGTCCTGGGGGTAATTATAGGTGCGGATTTTCTCAGCGCGTTCACCGGTACCCACCTGAGAACGGCGTTCCTCACCGATAGATTCCTCCTGCTTGCGCCGTTCGGCATCCAGCAATCGGGAGCGCAGAACGGTCAGGGCTTTCTGGCGGTTTCTGAGCTGGGACCTCTCATCCTGGCAAACCACCACCACCCCGGTCGGTAAGTGGGTGATGCGCACGGCGGTAGCCACTTTATTGACATTCTGGCCGCCGGCGCCACTGGCATGGAAAATGTCTACCCGCATGTCTTCTGGCTTTATATCTATGTCTACTTCATCTGCCGCTGGCATCACCACAACCGTTGCTGTGGAGGTGTGAATTCTGCCGGAGGCTTCGGTAACTGGAACACGCTGCACTCGGTGAACACCACGCTCATATTTCAGGCGGCTAAAAGCGCTCTTGCCCTTGACTTCATAAACAATTTCCTTGTAACCGCCCTCGCCACCTACGCTGACGTCGATAACTTCGATGCTCCAGCGTTTGGTTTGGGCATACCGGGAATACATGCGAAAGAGATCGGCCGCAAACATAGCTGCCTCATCTCCGCCCGTGCCCGCCCGGATTTCCATAATGACATCCTTCTCATCGTTGGGATCTTTGGGAATCAGCGCTTCCTTGAGTTCTTCAGAAAGCCGGTCGCGTTTTTCCTGGAGGGTTTTAATCTCCTCTTTAATCATAGCGGTCATTTCTGCATCCAGGCTTTCGGCCTGCATGGTCTGAGTATTTTCCAGCGATTTGAGAGTGTCCTTATAGTCTACATATCTGCTGACCAGGGATTCGATACCTGCCCTTTCTTTGGCCAGCATTTGCAGTTGTTTCATATCAGACAGTACTTCCTGCGAAGCCATCTGCTCGGTTATCTCGTTAAAGCGTTTTTCGATTTTTTCGAGTTGTTCAATCATATTACAGTCACCGCACTAATTATAAGTATTAATCTGGTGTAAGGCAAAAAAGATCTCTCTGGAGACTAGTTGTCCTGGTTTTTAACCCTGACGCGGTTAAGGTTTGCCGGGTGTTGCCGGGTTGGCTGGAGCGGTTGGCCAGATCGATGTGCCGGCTCCTAATTTGGAATAGCGACTAACGGTCACGTGGTCACCGAGCACCGTTTTCTCGGCGTTAACGTTGTTTTCCAGCAGAGAATCATTGGCTACAAGACATTCCCTTAAAGTCACCTTAGAGCCAAGGCGGACATTCGACCAAAGAATTGAGGATTCCACAATGCAGTCTTCTCCCATGTAAGCGCCGTCACCCAGCACGACCGAGCCGAGGATTTTGACGCCGCGGTTGATTACGCAATTATTGCCTATGAATACCGGGCCGATAATCTCAGTTTCCGGACTGATGGTGCAGTTCTGGCCTATCTTAACTACATTGCCCTGCACTACCTGATAGCCTTTAATCTCACCCCGCATCAGATCGCGGTGCAGTTTAAGATATTTTTCTGGAGTCCCTATGTCCATCCAGTAGGCGTTGGAAGGGAAAGCAAAGAGCGGTTCACCAACTTCCAGAAGCTGTGGGAACAACTGCCGTTCGAAACTGTGGTTGACTCCGGCGGGAATACGTTTTAAGACCTCTTTGTTGAGTATATAAGTGCCGGCATTGATCATGTTGGTGGTTACCTGGTCCCAGGAAGGTTTTTCCAGGAAACGGGTGATTTTGTCGCCTGAAGCGGTTTCGATCAAACCGTAAGCCGTAGGGTCTTCCACTGGCGTCAAAGCTATAGTGACTATGGCGCGACGCTTCTCATGAAAATCGAGCATGGCGGATAAATCCAGGTCAGTGAAGATATCACCATTAATAACTAGAAAAGAGGATTCCAGAAATCGCTCAGCGTTTTTGACGGCGCCGGCGGTGCCCATCGGTTGGCTTTCCACGGCATATGTGAGTTTAATTCCAAAACGGCTGCCATCGCCGAAGTATTCCTCTATGGGCCTGGAGAGGTGTCCCATGGCAAGAACTATGTTATTAACGCCATGCCCGGCCAGGTAGTGGAAGAAATGATCCAGAAAGGGTGTGTTGAGCACGGGAACCATGGATTTGGGCATGTTGCAGGTCAACGGACGCAAACGGGTACCTTCTCCTCCCACCAAAATCAAGGCTTGCATGTCATTTACTTCCCTTTTGTTTTTCTACTCATCTATTATAGACACAAAACAGAATATCGTACAAAATTCGTTTCAGGTTTTTATTCTGAGAGAATTAGAAATTCTGGCTTACTAGGTTCCCTTAAGCTCAGTTGCATACACCCTTTTTTTAGTTATTTGAGCTACTATTCCAAGGGTGACCAGAACAAGCCCTACTATAGTGACGATAATCACGCCTTGAGCATGAACGGGATCTGCCAGCCTTTTCAATAGAATTCCCAGTATAGCCCAATCGGCGACCAGGCCAAAATATATATCCCCTTTAGTAGCTAGCACACTCAAAGTAATGGCTATTCCCACGAGGATAACAGTTGCTGCCCAGAATTGCTCGCTGAGTCCAAACCGGTTCCAGTTGGATGCAACCAGCAAGGCAGTTGCATTGGCAATAGTAGCGATAGTTATCCAGCCCAGGTATAGGCTGAACGGCAGATGAGTCAGGTACTGGATTTTTCTTGAGGGGCCCTTCCTGCCGATATTCAATTTATTATAAATGTTAAGCAGGCATTTCAGCAGTAATAGCATAACGATCAGTGACAGGGGTACTAATTCGTATTGCCAGGCGAAGATCCACCCCATATTTAATATAGATGAGAGGAAAAACCAGGGTCCTATTTTATTAAAGGCAGATAATCCCTCTTCTTCTCGTCTTAAGGTTACAATAACCTGAAAGATCACCAGAACCGCAAGTAGAATGTAAATTATTCCCCATATCGAAAATGTGAGACCTGCCGGCACAAACAGATTGGGATATTGATCGGACAGTTGCGAAGTGGTTTTATTATTCAGCGGCAGCGTTACGGCCAGGGCATTTACAATGACGGTGCCCAGAAAACCTATCACGTTCAGGATTAATAGGAGTATTCCCCGGTTTCTTTCCATGCATCCTCCTGTGTGAAGCGGCCAACTATTTTGTCAAACATTAAGGTTATCACTCAACTCTTAATAGCCGCTGTTTATTATTGTAATATAAATGAATCATTTTAGGATAACAGGACTGATGAACTGATAATCACATAGAATATTTAACACTGAGATTGACCGGACAACCAATGGGTGTATAATAACAGACAGTGTTCCCCACGGCTGTGGGTTTAATCAGACAATTTGAAAAATAATAGGAGGAAAATATGGCTGGATTAACCTTAAAGGTAGCTAACGCCGCCAACGGCGGTATACTCGACAAAGAGTATACCTGCGATGGCAAGTACGTGTCACCCCCGGTAGAATGGTCAGGTGTCCCGGAAGGGGCGAAAAGCCTTGCCTTGATTATGTGGCACACCCCGCCGGACTATAAAGAAAAGGGCGCAAAATATTACTGGATTGTCTACAACATTCCGCCGACTGTAAAAAGCCTGCTCACTGATGTAGGAGCGACCGTTGGTAAAATCGGCATGAACGAACATAATTTCCAGGGATACGAGCCCCCGTGCTCCAAGAGCGGCGGCGATAAGATTTATCACTTCACTATCTACGCTCTGATGGAAGAACCTACTATCAAAGTTGCCGATAATGAAGTCACCCGTGATGTCCTGCTGAGCGCTATGAAGGATATCACTATTGCCTGCAATACCGTCAGTCTGCACAACGTCCGCACTGCTGAAGATCTGGCTCGTGCCGAGGAGCGCAGGAAAGCTGAAGGACGTCCCGCTGACCCACCCGGTGGCCACGGACCCCCGCCCGGTGGCCCCCGCGGACCAAGACCTGGTGGGCCCCCCGGACCACCTCCTGGCGCTCCCCCGCGTCATTAAGCGGTAGCCCTTATTAACCTGGTTCCGGTCACAAAAAGCGGCCGGTTTAGCCTGTAATGAAAAAGGGGGCACGAATAATCTCGTGCCCCCTTTTTGATCTTTTTTGTTATTTTCTACAAGGTTATTACTCCAGGTAGTCCTTGAGCCGACGGCTGCGGCTGGGATGGCGCAGTTTGCGCAGCGCTTTGGCCTCGATCTGGCGGATGCGCTCGCGGGTAACATTGAATTCCTTGCCTACCTCTTCCAGAGTGCGGCTGCGTCCATCTTCCAGGCCAAACCTCAATTGCAGCACCCTCTGCTCGCGCGGGGTCAAAGTGCTCAAGACCTCTTCAATCTGTTCCTTGAGCAGTTGGCGGGAGGCTACATCGGCGGGTGGAAGGGTGTTGCGGTCTTCAATAAAATCACCCAAATGACTGTCTTCCTCATCGCCAATGGGGGACTCCAGTGAAATAGGAAGCTGGGAAACCTTGATGATCTCCTCAACTTTTTCCGGCAGCATTTCCATTTCCAGTCCGATCTCCTTGGAGCTGGGTTGTTTACCCTGTTCCTGGGAAATTCGGCGGCTGACGCGCAGCAGCTTGTTGATGGTCTCCACCATATGCACCGGTATACGGATGGTACGGGCCTGGTCAGCGATGGCACGCGTGATGGCCTGCCGTATCCACCAGGTGGCATAAGTACTGAATTTAAAGCCTTTATGATGGTCAAATTTTTCGACAGCCCTGGTCAGGCCGATATTGCCTTCCTGAATTAGATCCAGCAGGTTCATTCCGCGACCAATGTATTTTTTGGCTACACTGACTACCAGTCGGAGGTTGGCCTCTATGAGGTGCTTCTTGGCACGCCCTGATTTCCACTTGACGTCGTCAAAGAAAATATCCAGTTGAGGTTCGTGTTTGCGCAGTTCCAACTGAAAAGCCTCACTTTCCAGCATGGCGGGCATATCATCGAAGCTGACGCCTTCTTTGAGCATCTTCCAGATCGACTCGGGGATCAAATTGATGTTTATAGAGATAGTGATGATGACCTGTTCAGTCTCAATCAGGTTGCGGCCTAGATTAGTAGCCACCGCTTGAGCCAGTTCAGGAGCTATCTCGGCATCAATTTTTTCGCGGTATTCCTTATTATTTAAGGTTTTAATAAAGGTGGTTTTAGTCTTGATACCTATTTCTTTCTGCATGGCCTGGATAATATCTTTGCCTAGTACGATTTCCTGCAGAATTATGATAGCGATCTCACAAGGGGTGGGTAGCTTGCCGTGTTTCTTTAGCCAGTCATTATTGATTTCAGTATAACGGCGGCCTTCCTCCATTTGCTTGGCCAGTTTTTTTTCATCGCCGCCGGTCAGAAGAGGCACTCTGCCAATCTCGTGAAGGTACATCCGCACCGAATCATCGATAACCTCCTGCTCTTCCAGACGTTCCAGCGGGATTTCCGGTTCCAGTTCGGCGGCTTCGGGCTTTTCCAGGTCCATAGCACTGGGTTCAACCCAACCGGGGACCGGCTCATTTAGTTCATCAGCACTGGGTTCCTTGACATCTTCAGGCCCCGGCTCTTCGGCCAAATCCGGTTCCAATGCTTCAGATTCGATAGCCTCTTCGGAATTGCCCTTCTTGATTTCCCCCTTTCGTGAGGCCTTCGTTTCGGGTATGCCTTCTACAGTTTTTTTAGATTTTCTCATGTATCTCCTTTACACTGTTATTACCGTCAAGCCAAATTTTAACCTATTAAATTATTTGCCTTTTATGCCTGATTTAAAAATTCTATTGAGCTCGTCCGTGTTAGCTAACAAAGAACCCGCATCGATAGAACCTTCTTCGGTTTCCCTGACAATACTTTGTTTATGAGCCAGGTCCAGCAAATATCTTTTTTTCAGGGTTAGTTTGCCCTGTTCGATTTTGGCCTCTAACCCGTTTCCCGGCAACTCTCTTTGTGATAAAAGATCGAGATGTTCACGGATGACCGGATCGAGGCTTTCTCTGGCTGCATCTAGATTGGATGCATCCTGGCATATTTCGAAAACAGCCCGGTTTTCGCTGTTTTCGAAATAATTGGCGCAGATGCCCTGAAATTTGTCTTTCATCTCCGGGTGTTTGAGCATGATGGATAAAATATATTCTTCTACCGGATTAGAACCGATGCTGCGGGTGGCCTTTTTAATGGCAGCCGGCCGGGTTTCTTTGATCTTACGGTCGGCTTTATAGCTGCCAAGCGCGGCTTCAAGCTTGCGTTCTTCAATCCCCGCAGCCATCGAAAGGCTGGTAAGGTACTGATATTGCCGAGGTCCTACCTTGACATCGGCGATGATGGGCAGCATTTTATTGACCAGTTCGCTTTTAGCCTGGGATGCTTTCATATCCAGTTTTCCCGCCATAACTTTGAGAGTGAAGTCAATCACCGGCAGGGCTTTTAAGACCCGTTCCTGCCATATTTTTACATCACCTTTGATTACCTCATCCGGGTCCTGTCCGCCTGGCAGCGTGATCACTTTGATATCGGTATCCTGAGTATTTTCAAAACCTACGCAACGCATGGCCGCATCTTCTCCGGCGGAATCCGGATCCAGCGCCAGGGCGATATTGCGGGTCATTTTTTTTATTTGATGGATCTGTTTTTCTGTTATAGCGACTCCCATGGGGGCGACGACATTGGCGAAGCCGTACTGGTGCGCTGCTATGACATCCATATAGCCTTCAACCAGGACTGCCTGGTTCTGTTGGCGGATTGCCGTTCTGGCCAGGTGAAGGCCGTAAAGGCTGCCGCTCTTGTCGAAAATGCGGGTTTGAGGGGAGTTGATGTATTTTGGTGATGAATCATCCAGAACTCGTGCCCCGAAGCCGGTCGTGCGCCCACGCTCGTCCATGATAGGGAACATGATGTGATCCCGGAAGCGGTCGTGGGTCTTACCGCTCCCCTCAGTTTTTATGATCAGACCGGCTTCCAGCAGGTCGGCTTCCTGGAAGTTTTTCTCCAGCATATATTGCTTCAAGGCTTCCCAGGCAGATAGACTGTAGCCTAATTGGAAATCTGTGATTACCTTCTCATTCAAGCCGCGGCCTTTTAAATAGTCCCTGGCCTTTTCAGCGGCCGGGTTGCTCAGCAGAAGGTTGTGGTAAAAATGAGCCGCAGTTTGATTGATCTGGTAAATTTTATCACGAAGTTGGTCTTCAGCCTCAGATCTGGCTTGGGAAGGGATGACCACGCCGGTTTTTTCTGCCAGCAGTCTGAGGGTATCCGCGAAATCCAGACCCTCCTTTTTCATCATAAAGGAAAACACGTCGCCTCCGGTGTTACAGGCCCCGAAGCAATGCCAGGTCTGCTGTTCAGGATATACAAAAAAGGAGGGCTTCTTCTCACTGTGGAAAGGACAGGGCGCGCGCATAGTGCGTCCTGACTTTGTCAGCGTTACATACTGCCCGATTATTTCTACGATGTCCGCTTTTTGTTTTATTTCGTCGATTACACCCATATGTTTTTTACACCAACACCCCTCCCTACACCGGGATAGGGAAAAATAAAAGCACTTACATTATACTGCTAGAACGGCGGATAAAACAGGAGAGAATATTCCATTTTGTGATTTATCAGGTTAGACCCATCTCCTGGGCTTTCCTGAGAGCATATTGATCCGTCATGCTGGCGATATAATCCACTACCTGGCGTTCAGGATCATGGTACTCGGGTGGTAAAAGCTGGCGATTGGCATTATAGTGGTTATATAAATTTCTGACTATCTTACGCGCATTTTCGGCATCCGGCATAAGAGAACTGACATTATAGACTTTTTTATAGAGGAATTCGTGCAGTATTCCGGTGGCTTCTTTTATGATGGTGCTCATTTTAATGGCCGGTCTGCGTTTGGCGGGTTTCAATCCGCATACTGCCCAGGAGCTTTCAACGATGTCACAGACCAGACTATTGATGCGTTCGGCGCGGGAATGACCCAACAGCCTGGTTGCCGAAGCGGGCAGATCGCTCTCCCTGATAATCCCGGCCCGTATGGCATCATCGATGTCATGATTGATGTAAGCCACAATATCCGCTATTTTACAAACCTCACCCTCCAGAGTGCCCGAACTGCCCCATTTTTCACCCATAATTTCGATGACGCGGGTCTTGGAGTGGTTCAGTATACCGTCCCGAACTTCCCAGGACAGATTAAGCCCATCCCCGTTATTTTCCAGAATATCCACTACCCGCAGACTCTGCTCGTTGTGGCGGAAACCCCCTGCAAAAAGCTCGTTCAGCGAATCTTCCCCCATATGACCAAATGGCGTATGACCCAGATCATGTCCCAGTGCGATGGCTTCGGTCAGGTCCTCATTTAGATTAAGCGCCCGACTGATGGTGCGCCCAATTTGGGAGACCTCCAGAGTGTGAGTCAACCGGGTGACATAATGATCACCCACCGGCGCGATAAAGACCTGGGTTTTATGTTTCAGCCGGCGGAAGGAGTTGCTGTGTATGATGCGGTCCCGGTCACGCTGGAAATCCAGGCGGACCGGACTGGGCTTCTCAGGCCTTTGCCTGCCCCTGGAAAGCCGACTTTTAGAGGCAAAAGGAGAGAGAACTTCCTCTCTTTGCTCAAGCCTTTGGCGGACATGGATTAAGCGGTTGTGCATTTTTAATTACTTCTCAATATTAGAACAGGAATAGAAAGAATCAATGAACAGTGAGATCCCTTAATATTATACCAGTTTGCCTGCAGTTAAGTAGACCACCAGGCGGTTTAGGCCTGGTGGTCTGAGGAAGCCTTAAGTTATGAATGCCAGGATTGATTAAGTATTATTTTTTCAAAGCGATTTGGGCTGCAATAAGCTTGGCTACCGGCACCCTGAAGGGACTGCAACTAACATAATTTATGCCGGTTGTCGCGATAAATTGGATAGAACGAGGTTCGCCACCCTGTTCGCCGCAGACTCCAATATCCAGTGTGGCTTTGGTATGACGACCTGCGCTAACCGCGATCTGCATGACCCTTCCGACACCATCAACATCAAGCACTTCGAAAGGATTGTCCTTTAATACACCCTTTTCAAGATAAGCAGGTAAGAATTTCTTTTCAGCATCTTCGCGGCTAAAGGACAAAGTAGCCTGGGTAAGGTCATTAGTACCAAAGGAGAAGAAGTCTGCGACTTGAGCCAGCGGTCCTGCCTGCATGGCGGCCCGTACAGTTTCAATCATGACTCCGAATTTCAAATTCAGGTTTTCAATATTTAAGAGTTTTTTGACGTGAATGATTTCTTCAGCGGACATCACCTGGGGTATCATGATCGAGACATTGGCGGGGACCTCTGTCAAGGCCTTGCTAATGGCGTCAATTTGCATCTTGTATAATTCGGGGGTGGTAATGGCTAAGCGCACGCCCCGGTGGCCCAGCATAGGGTTGATTTCTTTAAGATCAAAAATCACTTTTTTAATCTTGGGATCGTTGGTCTCATTTTCTGATGGCAAGAATTCATGTAAAGGCATATCCAGAAGGCGGATGATAATGGGCAATCCATTCAACGCCTTAAAAATCGCGATAAAGTCGCGGGTTTGCAATTCGCGCAGATTATCGATGGTCTGCGCACGTTTTTGGGGATCTTCAGCCAAAATAAACTCCCGTATGGCAGTCAAACTGGCGGGGGCATTGAACATGCGCTCGGTGCGGCACAAGCCTATTCCATCGGCCCCAAAGATCTTAGCCTGTGCGATCATTTCAGGGGTATCTGCATTAGCTTTTACGCCCAGTTTTCTAAAGCTGTCGGTCAGTTTCAGCAATTCCTGCAATTCCGGTGTAGAGGCAGCTTCAACCAGTGGAATGCTGCCGGCATACACTAACCCGTGAGAACCATCGATGGTGATAACGTCGCCCTCTTTGATGACCTGTCCATCAGCCTTGAACAGCCTGGCGGCCATATCGATGGTGATACCTTCTGCACCGCAGACACTGGGTTTACCCATGGCGCGTGTGACTACTGCCGCATGAGAAGTCAAGCCACCTTTCTGAGTCAAGACTCCAACGGCGGTAGCGATACCATGAATATCATCCGGACTGGTATCCGGGCGAACCAGAATGACCGCAGTGCCATTTTGAGATTTTAAAACAGCATCTTCGGCACTGAAAACCACTTTACCAGTGGCGGCACCGGGAGCGGCATTGAGGCCTTTAGCGATGGGTTTATACTTATCGGCATCTTTGACTCGTTTATGAAGCATGCCACGGATATCCTCAACGGTCACGCGTAAGATAGCTTCTTCACGGGAAATCAAACCTTCTTTGATCATATCAACCGCGATCTTGATAGCTGCGTTACCAGTCCTTTTACCGTTTCTGGTCTGAAGCATGTAGAGTTTACCTGACTCGATGGTAAATTCCATGTCCTGCATATCATGGAAGTGTTTTTCCAGCTTTTCTGAGACAGCCTCCAAATCAGTATAGAGGCGAGGCGAAGATGACTTTAGAGACGCAATGGGTTCGGGCGTGCGAGATCCGGAGACCACTTCTTCGCCCTGAGCCATTTTTAAATATTCGCCGAAGAGCCCCTTTTCGCCGTTGCTGGGATTGCGGGAGAACAAGACACCAGTACCTGAATTGGCATCTTTATTACCATATACCATGGCCTGAACCACAGCTGAAGTGCCAAGCGAGGCACTGATTTTATTCAGACGGCGGTATTCAATAGCCCGCGGAGTATTCCAGGATTCGAAGATTTTTTTAACGGCCTCTTTAATCTTGTCCATATCGCCAATATTAAGCAGAGTATCCATCATTCCAGGCATAGAGACCGGAGCAGATGAGCGGACTGAGACTTCCAGGCCTGCTTTCAGTTTGCGACCCATTTTTTTCTCGAGTACTGCTATCGCATCTTCAATTTCCTGGTCTGGAACCTGTCCGTTGGTAGTCCACTGTTTGTAAGCGCTGATGGCAACTACGAAGCCGGGCGGTACAGGGAGGCCCAGCCTGGTCATATTGACAAGATTAGCGCCTTTATTGCCCAGTTCATCTTTGTCATTACAATTCCCATCAATCGAATAGACTAAGTTCATCTTTCCCCCCTACTTTAATATTTATATTTTACCAATGAACCTTCTTTTATCTGTTTTCCAAGATTTCCGGTATTGCCGGCCAGATTCAAACCGGTATTAATGGACAGAATTGAGGGTTAGATAGGGACTGGAAGCTATACAAGCTTAAATATTATAAATATTATACCAAACACAATCATTTTTACAAATTCTTATTATTCCATCTAATACGTTGATACAGGTAAGCGGTATTGTTTTCTAAATACTGCCAAAGGATTCGCCCGACCATTGTTTGAGATGAACTACTATTCTACATCCACAAAATATGTGTAATAAGTTTATTGTTCGGTTTGGGCTGGAGAAGTAGAATATCCTCATTGTGGATCAAAATAATATAAAGAACTGGTTCCATAAGCGACCCTGTGCCCTTTTAATAACCTGGTATGTGAAGAAAAACGGAGACGATATAATTCAAGAGGTGCAATATGCGTAAACCGCGTGTTCTGGTAGCGGACGATGAACCGGCGATTCGAAAATTCGTACGAGCCAATCTGGAGGCCAGGGATTATGAGACTATACTGGTGCCCGACGGCGTGGAGGCCCTGGCAGCCATAGAAAAAGAAATACCCGATTTGCTTATACTGGATCTCATGATGCCCAAAATGGACGGTTTTGAAGTCTGCCGCCGGTTGAGAGAATGGTCGCAAATCCCGATCGTGGTTTTGAGCGCTCGGGGTGGTGAAATGGATAAGGTCAAATGTCTGGAAATGGGGGCGGATGACTACATAACTAAACCTTTTGGGGTAGATGAACTTCTTGCGCGCGTCAAAGCAGTTATTCGCCGGGTGCAGTCTTCCAAAGAGAGCACCAGTTTACCGGCTTATGCTTATAGCGATTTGGTAGTGGATTTTGTTAATCACCTGGTTAAGTTGCAGGGAGAAAGCATTAACCTAACTGCGACAGAATACCGCATGCTTTCCTATCTGGCTATGAACGCAGGAAGGGTCATTACCGCTACTCAACTGCTGGATCATGTATGGGGAGAGGAATATTCGGGGTCGGATCATTTGCTGCAAGTTAACATTGGCAGGCTGCGTCAGAAACTGGGCGATAACGCTCGCGAACCCCGTTATATTCAAACCAAAGCCGGAATAGGCTATATGTTAACCAGAGCGAATTAGAAGCTATCGCCCGGTATCAACCTCATTAATGGCGCCACAGTGCGGACAGCGCACTGACGGCTGGTTATAGCTGGGCGGCAGGCGCAATCTGGTACCGCAATTTTCACACTCAAGGGTTTTATAGTTGTTCATCTTCCACATTAAATCAGAAGTTTCACGAGTACGATTTACCTTCTCCTGATATTCCCCATCCTTAGTTCCCGCAGTAGCCGCACGCAAAGGTACGGTTTGCCCGGTTAAGGAGGCAGCGGCCATGACCTTGCCGCCTTTGACCACTTGTTCGTAGGATTTCTCATAATCGGCATACCCAGCCCCAGACATGGTTCGCAGAATACGGATGCGCTCGGTTAGAGGTGGGTGGGTGCTGAAAAGATCGTTGGCCGAAATACCTTTCTTATAAAATGGATTGCTGATATACATGGGAGCAGTAGCCTTGTTAGCTTTTTGAACATGGGTGTTGTTGGTTTGCAGCTTTTCCAGAGCAGAAGCCAGCCCTTCAGGGTAACGCGTGTAAAGAGCTCCTGAGGCATCTGCCAGGTATTCTCTCTTGCGGGAAATGCCGAAATAAATGATCTGAGCCACGATGGGGGCCAGTATCATTAGTACCAGTCCAACTACCAGGATGATCAACTGAGCTGCTCCGCCCCCTCCTCCACTGGATGAAGAACTGCGACGATTGCCACTGGACATACCGCTGAAAAAGAGCATGCGGGAGGCATACCATGACAGGATGACAATGCTGCCCAAGAGCACGCTAGCCAGCACCATCAATTGTACATCTCTATTCTTAATATGGGACATCTCATGGGCGATAACGCCCTGCAATTCATCGCGGTTGAGTTTATCCAGGAGACCGGTGGTAATAGCTACCGCCGTGTGGTCTTTGCTGCGACCGGTGGCAAAAGCATTTAAGGCTGGATCATCAATAATATAGACATCGGGCATACGCTCCAGGCCGGAGGCGATTTTCATCTCTTCTACAATGTTATACAGGCGGGGATGGTCTTGCGGGCCGATTTTACGTGCCCCCGCTACAGACAAAACAATACTGTCTCCCTGAGAGAAGGCCACCAGGTTCATGATGCCCCAGACGACCAGAGCGATTACCAGGCCAGCCGTAGGGCTTTCAAGCAATATACTACCCAGAAAAAAGCCCAGCAGGAGCAAAACAACTCCCATCAAGACTACCAGCAACATCGATCTGATCTGGTTGGATCTTATCTGTTCCCACATGACTTATCAGTTGTCCTTTTTATTTTGGGCCAGTTGAAGCGGGAGGATTGCTGGAAAAGCTGACCTTAACGGCTTCTCTCTCGGTCTCATTCTTGACCTCGAAAAACTCGCCGGCTTTAAACCCGGTCATTCCAGCAATTACGTTGGAAGGGAACATCTGGGTTTTATTGTTATATCTTAAGACTTCATCGTTGTAGTATTGTCTGGAAAAGCTGATTTTATTCTCGGTAGAAGTCAACTCCTCCTGAAGGGCCAGGAAATTTTGATTAGCTTTCAGATCAGGATAATTCTCAACCACGGCCAGCAAGCGCGACAAAGCACCGGATAACTCGCCTTCAGCCTTGGCTCGATCAGCTACACCGGCGCCGCTGAGGGATTGTGCCAGATTGCGTGCGTTGGTTACGGCTTCCAGGGTCTGCCGTTCATGCTGCATGTAACCTTTGACAGTTTCAACCAGGTTGGGGATCAGGTCGTATCTCCTCTTAAGTTGGACATCTATTTGTGCCCAGGCATTTTTGACCTGGTTGCGCAGGCCAACCAGGCTGTTGTAGGTGCTGACAAAGATGATCAACAGAACAATAATGATTACGCCAATGATAATTACTGCAAGCATAATTAAACCTCCTAATCTAATATTGATTAATGAGATTGCGCCTGGGAATCCGCGGCATGTTCAGCCTTAAAGGTTTCGCTTAAAAAGGATATGATTTCGTGCTTACCACCGTCTTTGATCTGGTGCATGATTTGATGAAGCTCTCCGCCATCGAACCACAGACCGTCGCCATGCGGACAGCTATCGATTAATACCCTGGGTTCTTTGCCCAGCCAGACCTTATTCATCTTCCTGGAGCAAACTGGGCATTTTCGGCGGCCTTCATCAACTTTGGCTGGTTTTGGCGTTAAAAGATCTATCTGAGACTCAGGTTGTTTCTCATTCGACAGGGAAGATACCAGAAGTTCCAACTCCTGAGCGTCGAACCACACTCCGCTGCAACGCAGGCAATAGTCCAACTCGATCCGCTGATGTTCCACCACCATCATATCATCTTTATCTACAGGGCACTTCATGGCATTTTTCCTCTACCATCAGTGTAAGGATTAATAGCGGGCTATGTCAATACACACAGGTCAAAAGACATGGTTGGGTAAAAACGGCCCGCAATTTATATTATTTTAAAGGAAATATCTGGTAAAATAGAGGGAGTTAAAATAATTTATTAGCTCAGGAATGGAGACATGATATTAGAACACGTTGAGGAAACCGGGGTAGATTTTGAAGGTACAATAATAGATATTGAGTCAATAGGTGAGTTCAACCAGCAGTTCAAATACGACTCCCGGCATTATAAAGATATTAGACAGGTGATTCTGGGATATATTACTAAAAAGAAACTGCATATTTATTGTGCAACTTGCCCGGAGGAAATCGAGGAATTAAGGTTAAAAACTCCTGAAGTATTTAAAGGGTTAGAAAGGCCTTACTACGCTTTCAATTGCAATTTTGAGAGTGGAGTCTGGTTCCATCAGGTTGATATGCAGATCGATTTCGAGGGTGAGCTGCAGGGTGTTCCCTTTGAACGGAAGAAAGACGCGATTTTACAATTGCGGATTCCGAACTATGAGGATCCTTTTCATGATCTGGGTTTCCTGTGTATTAAAGCCTGGCATTCAAAGGAATTCAAGAAAGTTATTGCCCATAACCGGGCTTGCCTGCTAAAGGAAAGGGATATCCTGGTCAAGAGGGGACACTGTCAACCGGATAAGGTGAAGTTCGTTAAATAGAAAAGGTAGAGAAAAGACTTAAGTTAAATAGTGATAATAGTATTATACTGAAAAGGAAAAAAGAAGCACCAAAATAACAGAGAGGTGGTTGACGCCAATTCCAGTCCAGGCGGTGGGGAGAACTTAAATGAGAGGCATGACCGACCGGGAACTGATATTCTTTTATCTTTACCTGGCTGGCAGCGTGGTTTCGCTGGGTACGGGTATGATATTTATTATACTGTTCGCCTGTGCCTATTATAACATAGATATTCTGTTGAATATGTGGCTGCTGGCCATTCCGCCTCTGGGTTCCCTGCTTATCAACGTATT
>Ga0114951_10002361_pt1 | contig 21436 bp, 21 predicted proteins | sample AM7aDNAmetaG_FD_88677 | JGI IMG/M metagenome (GOLD analysis project Ga0114951, IMG submission 88677) | Freshwater microbial communities from Finland to study Microbial Dark Matter (Phase II) - AM7a DNA metaG | ecosystem: Environmental > Aquatic > Freshwater > Lake | place: Finland: Lake Alinen... | reverse complement strand
GTTAAATTATTTTTTCCGAAATTACATATTGTACAGCAAGGCAATGTATTACTTTTAGTATATCCCAAATTAGAATCAATTCTGTCAATACCGTTACATTTAATTTGATATTTATCTTTATTCCATTGATGTATTCTTCGACCATTATATAAATTGAACCCATTATTTGGCTCTCTACCACAATAATGACAATTTGATTTAATCATCTTTATTGCATCATTATATTCTAGCGTCCATTCAATTTTTCTACTTTTCGCTTGTGCTTTATATGTACTAATTTTTGCTCTGTACGAAGCCTCTTCTTCCGAATACTTTTTATTTTTATGCACGCCAATATATAGTTTACAACCACAAGAATATGTTATGTTATGTATTAATTGTTGGGTTTTAACTTCACGTATGTTTCCACAATCACACATACAAGACCAATATATTACTCTATTACCAACGGTATCATGTTTAATAATTTTAGATACCACTAATAACATACCAAATTTTTTACCAATCAAATCACTATATTTATTCACATATTAATTGCTTGTGTTTATTATGCGTGTCAGATATTATTCAAATTTTAATTTTTTCGTTCATATGTTTTATTTTTACAAAGATAATGATATTTATAATACTTTGCGTTTTTCATTTTTATTTGGATTTTAAAGGAACTTGGTTTACATTTTCGAGTGAGTTTAATTCCAATATCTTTTTTAATAAGGCTTTGTTACTACCAGCGTAATCGACAATCATATAATGCTGTTTATCATTATATAATCGAAATTCATTTATTTTTTTATCAACATCAATATATACCTTATCAATTTTAATGTTAATTTTATCGATTTCTTTTGTATTTGTGTATGACTCTTTTTCTACAGTATCTAGTCTATTAAATAACGTTGCATTAAAATGACCCACACCATAAATACCACCCATTGCAGTTGCTAAAATGCCAACAAACCATCCAATTCTTTTAAATTTTTTAGGTTGAACAATCTCAATATCATCCTCGATATCGTTTAAAATATTACTCATTTTTGTCATATTTACAATTAATTTTTTATAAATACTATTTGAAATGAGTATATTTTTATAACCTTTACTATTATTAACATATTTATTTTTTTAGCATTGGGAGTTCACTTAATGAATTAATTCTCATGTGTCCAACATCATATTTAAGATTCCAAGGCGCAGTATATAGATAAGTAAAAATACCGTTATTATTTAAATCAACAAAATTATCATATGAATCATCAATAAATATTTCAACACCAGCTTCTTTTGCAAGTACCACCTTACTTTTTTTAATATCAATAGAATATACCGTTCTACAAGGGAAAGCATGTTTGTCCAGCCACTGTTCAGTAATTTCTTTTGAAACAGGTCTTGAGGTTATATAACAATGAGGTTCAAATGACAAATTTTCTGCTTTAACCAAAGGTTTAATGCTTAAATAAAAATCATCTAACGTATTGTTATCTCGCATATTATTAAACCTTTCAAGCATTTTTCTATCCATATACCATGAAGTTGGTGACTGGTGAACGTCTGGATATAATTCACACCAAGAAGAAGTGAAATCTGCCAACACGCCATCAATATCAATTCCTATCTTTGGTATTTTTAAGAATTTTTTCGGTCTGTCATCTCCTTGGGGAAAATCGTAATAAAATGCGTTTAGAAAATGTGCATTACAAGCTAAATTTGCTATATGTAACTTACCACTACCGCCTTCACCAATATCATAATCTTCACCAGCTTCAATGGCAGCTAAATGTCTTTTTAGCGATGCAATAATCGATGTCCACGACAGACCTGCCTCCCAATTTCTTGATTTATACTTAGTTGCGCCATATGTTAATACATCAACCATGTCTTCGTGTGCTTTTGGGTGCACTAAATCATATCTTAGTTTTCCTTGATTGAATCTCATTCCACTCCCTTTACCTGTAGTAAATTCTTCTTCTGTTTTGCTTTCCATTTTATTATTATTTTTTATTTCTTTTTCCACATAAAAATAGGTTCAGCATATATGCCAATAGTATCTGATGATATGCTCATTGGTCTCTTTGGCATTCTTAATCCAATTGCGCCAATATAATCATATTCATTTGTACTTGCAATATAATCATTCATACCATCACAAATTTTATATAATTTCTTTCTTGTATAAATGTCACTGATATTAATAACTAAATGCCCGCCACTTTTCAAATTTTTACCACGAATCTCAATTGTTTTACAAAGAAAGTCTTTCATCCACGAATCAAAACCTTTATATTTTTTATAAGACTGTAATTCACTTTCATTATATTTTTCTTTATCAAAATATGGTGGTGATGTGAAAATTAAATCAAATTCATCCTCTAAAACGATATTCTCATCTTCGGCACATTGTGGAAATATTTTATGTGTTTTTTTTGTTCCACCTAAAACAAATTCCTTTAATCTTAATGCATTATAGTATGGAATTTGTTTACAATACCCCTCAATTAAATTATGGTTAGGATCAAATCCAACATATCTTTCAACATAACCAGAAGTATGTGCGCCAAGCAATCTATCTCCCCATCCCATGCTTAAATCCAGCACTGTTTTAGCTTGAAACATGTCATAGATAGCTTTTGCTGCAGATGGTCTAAATTGGGCTGCAATGTACTTTCTAAGCGATATAATACTTCTAAAAACTTGTGGATTTATCTCCTTAACTTTAAGACTGAATAATGCTTTGAAAAGTGTTAATCTGAATCTCTCGTTTTCCCATGTTTTTTGTGGAGAAGGGTATCCCGTTGCATCACATTTCCAACGCTCAACTTGATGAAAATAATCACTAGCCTTATTACCAACATTTGATAAATCAATATACTTATCTAAGAAAGAATACTTATAATCAAATTTGCTAACCCACTTACCTTCTTTAATTAAATTAGATGTTTGAAGTTTTTTAAGTGCCAAATAATCTTCATCAACATCTTTTTCAAAAATCTCACGATAAGGCAATTTAATTTTAAACAATTCAATTGTATTTGACATTTCTTTAATTAAAAATTCTTGCGGGTGTTGACTGACAATATTTGCCCAATCATTAGCATTGATAATTATTTCATTATCAATTACGTATTTTTCAAATATATTCATCATTCGAATACTTTTACGCCTAATAAACCTTCAAGTTCTTTGTATGGTGCTTCATAGGTTTCAGTTTCTGTTTTAATGTCATCATTAATAGAGTAAACTTCTAATTCATTTATTTCCATTTGGAAATCCTCAATTGTTTTAAGTTTCTCTTCTCTGCTCTTCTTGCGGATGCTTGTGACAAACGTAAAGATTGCACGTAGATACCCAGCTCTTAAATCAGGGTGTGATGCAATTCGTAATGAACCAACTGATTTATTACTATCTGCATCACGGAGTATCCAACGTGCATCTATACGTAGTTCGCTCACATATCCGTGTTGTCTATCCCAATATGTGTTGTTAAGGTCAACATTTTCCATTTTTTTACCGCTATAAAGGTAATTATTGTTTATTATTGCTTGTTTCTTTCTGGACAACCATGAATTTCCATCGTTCTTACCGCTAAAGCGGCAATTTTGCGCATTTCAGCCAATGCGCCCTCAGTATCAAGATGATACACACGTTCTTTGGCTTTTGAGAGATGATATTCAATATAATTAATCCATTCAGCCACTGGCTTTTCTTCATCTGGCGTATCATCTAATGTTCTACGCACTCCCCAAACTTCGTCTTGATAATTTCTTTCACCATCAATACGTTCATAAACTTGTTTTCTTTCCATTTTTTATTTATTTAACTTAAAATTTAGCAATTCCTTATTTAACTTAATCAAATCTTCAATTTCTTTTTCATTCAATCCTTCACTAAGAATTTGTGTATATTTGGGTGTAGGTGGAAGTACTTCAACCCCAGAGATTTTTAATAAATCATACCCATTTTTCTTGGTATTTTCTAAAGTAATTAACAAATCTTTCTTTGTTTTCTTATTTATGTGCATATAATTAACAAAAGCAATTATTTGATCTATACTTCCAAAGAAATGGCTATCAGGTACAACATAATGAAAATATGTTTCAACATTATTATGTTTAGTGCCAAAACTGTTTGTAGTGTCCCAAAAACTATTTGTACTACCAGTCACTACCATTACTTACGATTTATACTTCTTGATTTTCTCTGTACTTTATTTTTACGTCTTCGATTTTCTTTATAGGTAGCATTAAATTGATTGATTGTTTTTTTACCTACATGCTTAATGGGAGTAAATCTTTGTCTCGCATATTTTAATTGCTTAATTAAAAGTTCTTTTTTCTCCTCATCAGTGAGTTCTTTTTCTTCATCTTGTTTTTCTTCCTCAGAATATTCAGTAAATTCCACATCTTCTTTAAATGAAGATAGAGAGTCTGCAGGCGTTTCCAGTACCGAAACTTCTTGTTCATTCACGTCTTGTGCAACCAAATCTTTTTTCTTTGTCATATTATTACGTTTTTAATAAATTTATTTTTTGTAAAGATACAATAACAATAACATATATGCAAGAAAAAAAGGGGAAAATAATTCCCCTTCAATTTATTCGATTTAAACCAATATTATTATTTTAATATAGAATTTTTAATAAAATACAAAGCACCTTCAGAATATCCTACTGATTCACCTTCAAATAAAGTAAATTCATTTTTAAATATATTGCCGTACATTAATCTATATGATTTTAATTTTATTGAATGTGTATTTCGTCCAACTACAAATATTTTAATTTTGGAATTATTTTTTATAAATTCTTTTATTAAAAAAGATATTCTACTAAATAATTCAATCCCTTCGTTTTTATTTGTATTTTGATTATAAATATCGTCTTCTATATTATCACCATGTTTATCAATTACCGAACTAAGAGTAAAACCAATATCACAAGTTTCAATATATTTAATTTTAATGTGGTCATCTATTTCGGTTTTGTCATCCAATCTCGTTTTCCTATTCAAAACACCATGAAAGAATTCCAAATCGTATGAAGTACCGCTGTTTGTTGAAAATCTATATGTCGTAACAAAAAATCCGCTTAAATATTTATTTAATATTTCATACTTGGTATTTGTTTCACTATCAAAAATTTCATCTAGTGATGGTAATAGTTTATCAAACTCTTCCTTAATTAAAGATTCAATTCTTTTGGAATAATAACTAGGTCTCATTAATATTTTTAATCTATTACTTTTGGTTTTTCTTTAATCCTTTTTGCCATTATTGTTACTTTAGTACCTGCACCAAATACAACAGCTCTTTCCTCAAGATAATTTACAATTTCCCAATTACTATCACCAATTTTAGCCAATTCTTTGGTTAACTCTTCACCTGAGTTATACTTAAACTCTATTTTATTATATTCCCACATAATTTATGTTTTTATAATAAATACGTTTATATATGATTAATGGCGGTGAGAATGGGATTTGAACCCATGCACCTTTTACAGCCTATTAGTTTAGCAAACTAACCTCTTACAACCACTTGAGTATCTCACCAATTATTTTGTTGGAAATTCTTACTGGAGCAGGTAAAAAGAATTGAACTTTCATCCTCTGTTTGGTAAACAGATGCACTAACCATTGTGCTATACCTGCGATAAATTATTGACAATATATTGTTAAATTTTACTATTAGTACACCTGAAGGGACTCGAACCCCCATCTATCCAATTACACTTCTCTACATTCGTATTGTAGGGTGATACAGGTGCATTTTTTAATTATTATTATTATTTACCATCACAACCTCACCACAACTACAAACAACAAAATCTTTATTGTCTGGAATATATACAGGTTGTTTACATTTAGAACATGTTGCCATATTTACTGTGTTTTAGTGCTCTCAGTCGTATGACTAATCCATTTTCTTATAGTACGTCTATCAACACCATATTTTTCGGACACTTTAGTTATTCCGCCTTTTGAAATTTCATTAATTAAATTTTCGATGGGCGGTCTTATTGTTTTACGTAGATAAATCCTATTACATTTGCTACATCTCTGAGATTCAAACAATATTTTTTTTCCACAGTCACAATATTTAACAATTCGTTTTTGTTTTTTATAACAATGATTTAAATAAAACTCAGGCATATTTTTCTTAATCCATGAATTAACCTTAGCTGAATTACATTTAATTATTTCGGCTGCTTTTATTACCCAACCAAATTCATTAAATTTAATGTCCGATTCCAAAAGTTTTGTTTTGATTAATAGTAACTTTTCCAATTTAATGTCATTATTTATTTTTTTAATTAGTTCGCTTTTATACTTTTTATTTTTTAATTTATTTTGCTCTTTTCTTATAAAATAATCTTTAGTATATTTTTGAAACTCAATTAAGGTTAATGTATTATTTTTAATTGTTAAAATAAAATCATTTATAAGCGTTTCATTATACACTAAAGAATAGTGAATGTCAATAATATTCCATCCAATTTCATTTAAAAAATCTTTTCTTGTAACATAATATTCTTTTAACGTACCATCGTTATTATAATGTTGATTACCATTAATTTCAATTCCGAATTTTTTATTGGGGAACGCAACATCAATAGAATAAAACCTATCGTCACTAGGTTGATATTCATCAATAAAATAAATATCATTATCAATTAACATTTTTTTAAATTTTTCACACGGTTTTGACTTAAATTTGTCATTTTTTTTCCAAGGATGTTTATCAGGATTTTCTTTTAAATATTTTATTCGCCCAATTCTTACGCAATTTTTTTCCTCATCTGACATTACTTTTTTATGTAATATTTTTATAATTCTGTTTTCTCTTTCACCACGCTCAAGTATTGTTCTTGAAATCCCACAAATTTTTGAAATGTTATTCCAAAAAACACCTTCATTATGTTTTTTTTGTATTTCTTCCCAATTAACGAGATTTAAATCAATTTTTTTCATAATTCAACTTTCTTATAAATACATAAGAAAGTTGAATAGTTCAAATATAATTAACGGTACGCCAGATTGGATTCAAACCAATGACCTCAAAATTAGAAATTTCGTGCTCTATTCAACTAAGCTACGGGCGCATATATTATTTTATCATATTTCAAATGACTTTAATTCTACACTTATTTCATCAATCTTTTGTTTATATTCATTTAACACATCGCTTTCACCATAATCCAATGTAAGCATTAAAATTTCGTTTTCAGCAAAATTTATTTCTGTGCGAAGTTTTTGAATTCTTTTATATAAATCAACATTCATTTTCGAAAAGTCAACATCGTTTTTCATAACTACTTGATTATCAGAGCCTTCTATCAGATTCGAACTGATGTGTTCTTACGAAGCGGGGTTACAAGGCCCGTGCAATCGACCAACTATGCGAAGAAGGCATTATTAAATTTGCGCTCGGTGCTGGATTCAAACCAACGATGGGATTTCTCCACGGAACATTAACAGTGTTCTGCCTTAATCACTAGGCTAACCGAGCATTTGTTTTTTGTTGACCCTACCAGACTCGAACTGGTGGTCTCAATCTTATGAGGATTTTGCTTTACCAACTAAGCTAAGGGTCGATATATTACCATTCTATCGGTATAATTAAAACAATATTGCAATATTGTTTCTTTTTTACCATTCTATTGTTATATCTTTAACAGAATTAATGTCAATTTCATAATAAAATTTTTCATATTTTTTATTTAAAAGCACGCTTCTGATATTATTAAAAGAACAATCAGAAGGGCAGTGAATTAATGCGGTTGCAGTGTCATACTCATCACTACCTTGGCAATCATATTTATAATTATACTCCAATAAAACATATTTCCAATTATTTTTTTCCATAATTAATTATTTTAAATTTGTAACAAAGATAATAATAATTTGTTATATTCCAAATGTTTTTAGAGTACAATAACGACCACGGAGCAGGTAGTCGGTCTCGAACCGACTCTATTCCAGCTTGGAAGGCTGGCGCACCACCAGTTATGCGTTACCTGCAATAATTATTAGTGGGGAAGTACGGTTACGCTCCGTATCCCATTGATTTTCAGTCAATTGCTTCTACTAAGTTAGCTTCAACCCCATTATTAGCACCCAAACCCTTTACAGTACTCTGATGAACACCCACTAGTTCCCTTCAATGTTCATGTTCCCAAATGTTTTCATAATATGTTTTATAAATTTAAGTTCTGGTGTGAGCCTCCTACTCACGACCCCCGAAGGTATTCCAACCCACCGAATGTCTCTGAAAATTTTCACACATCATTAGTATTGCCAAATACCCGTGTATGGGATTCTAACTGAACATTAGGGCAGCGTATTATGCAAGCCAGAACTTTTACATCTAAAGAGTCATGAGTTCTTTTCGATGCATAGGTCATATGATTTATTCCATTGCATATGACTTTGCGGAGAAAGTGGGATTCAGACCCACGCACCATGCTTTTAACACGACCTAGTGGTTTTCAGGACCACCCTCTTAAATCACTTGAGTACTTCTCCATTTTGTTGCCTATGATGGAATCGGACCATCTACCACGAAGATATCAGTTTCGCATTCTACCAATGAACTAATAGGCAATATTTGTTATTCCATTTTTCAATTCGTTCAAGTAATTCATCCAAGGTAATACAACATTTTATATTCTTTTTCACATTATCACGGTGAAGTAGTAATTGACAATTTGCTGGATGGCTAATGATATATGGTTCAATATTATTATCATAACCTTCTTTAACAGAGTACATATGATCACGATTAACTCCATTAGGTATATTACCACGATTTTTTGCTTTATACCATCCATGAATTTCAATCAAAGTAAAGTCAAATTTGTCTGGATAATCGTTTAAACTAAACGTAAACTCACATTTTGATCGATATTTAACATACTCACTTTTAGTGCTTTCTTTATATTTACCCCTTTTCCTAGCTAGTTTTAAACTTTCACTTGCAGTTCTAAAGAACAATTTCCGATTCTTTCTACCCCAACTAATAGCTCTGGTGCTGAGATTGAAAAAATTTCTAATGTCATCATAAGATGAGCCATTATCATATTCTTTCTGAATTTCATTCCAATCTAAATCAACATATTTTGTTTTACCTTTATCTACGCCACTTCCGATTGGGATATATGGACTTTTATATCCAGCTCTACCTAATTTACTTGTTACTGCCACTTGTGAAATATTCATTAAAATGCCAATTTCCTTAAAATTTTTACCATTGTTTAGCAGCTCTACTGCAGAATTTAACGTTTCATCTGACCATTTAATACCTCTCATTTTATGTGTTATTTAAACATAAATACTACAAATAAAATAATTGACAGAGTGGTATGAGGCAATAACGTATTTTTGAATTAGCGAAGGGAATCGAACCCTCATAACTAGTTTTGCAGACTAGTATCTTGCCAGTCGAACACGCTAACTTATAAAGAATTTCCAACATGTCAATGAACAAAAAAACCCGAAACTTTCGATTTCGGGTTTTTGTTTTTTTATTAAATTTCACAACTTAACTTTTATTACAAAAACCCGTACCTATAATATTTCTGCCGAAACAGAATACACCATTTCCATTGCGACTTGATGTCGTAAATGTCGATGTTGATATGGTACTAATTGTTTTCATAAAACGAATTTTTTAATATTTATACTTATTGGTATTATACTTGTTTGTGATAAATACGTTGCAAAGATATAAAATGTTACACTAATTGCAAACATTTTTTAAAATATTTTTATTTTAATATTGATTTATTAATAAAATAAAAAGCACCTTCATTATAACCAGTTGATATTCCCTCAATTACAATAAATTTGTCGCCAAATATATTACTAAAAACTTTATTATAAATTAATAATTTTTTTTCTTCAGTGTTTTTGCCGATCACAAAAATATTAATGTTTCTATTATTATCAACGAAAAGATTAATTAAAAATGAGATTCTTCCCATTAATTCAATTGATTCGTTTTTATTTGTGTTTGTGTTATATAACTCATCATCAATATCTGGGTTATCAACCACTCTTGATGTTAACGTAAATCCAATATCAACAGTGGGAATAAATCCTTCGTCATGTGTTTGAATTAAATTTAATAATATTTCACCATTTAACATTTTAGTTTTAACAGTAATCGAATTAAAGAAAAAATTTAAATCATACTGTTCATTACTGCTGGTTTTAAATCTATATGTTTTTGTATCAAACCCATTAATATTATCGTCTATTTCTTGATACGTAGTTTCGATTTTTGAATCAAAAATCTCATTAATCATGATCTTGTCAAATTCTTCTTTAATTAAAGAATTTAGTTTTGTTAACTTTGAATAATATTTTCTAAGCATAGATATATTTGTTTAGAGTAAATAGTTTACAAAGTTATGAAATGTTATGAAAATTGCAAACAAATATAAATATTTAAAACGATATGTTTAATCTTATAACTTGATGATTATTTTACTATTGTTTATTATTGTAGTATCTTTTTTCTCATATGATATTAATTCGAACTTAATTTTAGTAACATTATTATTTGGTAATTTAAAATGCTCGTCAAAATCTGTGTATGTTGTATCGTTATCTGATATTACTCTAACTCCACATAATTCTTCATGAGTTTCTTTGTCATAAACAATTCCCAATATTTAAATTTATTCTAAATTATTTATGAGCATTTTGACCAAGAACATTTCACGCAACGAACACACCCCTCTGCAAATACAAAATCATTACTACCACATTCAGGGCATTCTCCTTTGCTTTTTTCACCATCTTTAATATATCTTTTGATAACACGTGCAACGCCATTTTTCCAAGTATTAATATAATCTTCTTTAAAATTTAAAGAACTTACTAGTTCAAATAAATATATGCTTGGCATTCCATGTCGCATTATTCCCGAAATTAATTTTGCATAATTCCAAAATTCGGGATTGAATGCGTGATTTAAACCAGTGTGAATTTGTTTTACTCCATCGGCATCGATATACTCAATATCATATCTTTTGATTTTAATGGTATTCCCTTCGGCATCAATTTTTTCGATAATGTTTTTTACTACTTCACAATCTTTAACTGTAATAGGTAAATTACTCAATCCATTCTCAAGCTTCCCTGTAAACAATTCATAGGGCTTACCATCTTTTAAACCAACCACAGCAATCCATTTTTCCAAACTATTTTGAAAACGATGTATTTCGCCTTTTAATCTTTTTGGACGTTTTGGTGCATGACTTTCATGGAATTCAACTTCTTTATTTTTCTTTTCTTCAACTCCCACCAACACACCACTACGACTACCATCACGATAAACTGTAAGACCTTTACAACCACTACGCCATCCAGTTTCATATATTTTCGATACAAGTTCTTCTGTAGCATCATTAGGTATGTTAACGGTGCAGCTGATGGAATGATCTATCTGAAGTTGTACCTTTCCTTGCATTTCCACCTTTTTAACCCAATTTACATCATTTGATGTCGCTTTGTAATAAGGGGATTTTTTTACAATTTCATCAAGTTGTGTTTTTGACATGGTTTTTACAACGCCAATGCTGTATCCATTCACCTCCAACCACATCTCAAATTTATGATGAAATACTGGATATTCCATCCAAGCAATGCCCTCTTCATCAACAAAATCAATGCGCACATCTTTTTCTAGAGGATTAATTTTACGTCTACGCATATATACTGGAAGAAAACAAGGTTCGATTCCCGATGTAGTTTGAGTCATAAGGCTTACAGTTCCTGCGGGTGCTATTGTTAATAGTGCAATGTTTCTACGACCAAATTCTTTCATTTCTGAACCTAAAATTGGGTCTTCTTCCCTAATTCTTTGAATAAATGGATTGTCCTTTTCTTTAACCCAATCACATATTGGGAATGCTCCACGTTCTTTAGCCATGATTACTGATGAACGATATGCTTCTAGTTTTAATGTTTTATGTACCTCAACACTAAAGTCGGTGGCTTCGTCAGTACCATAGCGATATCCCAATGCAGCCAACATATCGCCTTCTGCAGTTATACCCAAACCAGTTCTACGACCAAGTTCTGCTTTATTTCTTATCTTAATCCACAATTCTCTTTCAATTATTTTAATATGTTCTGGTTCAGGGTCGTCATTGATTTTTAATAAAATTTTATCGATTTTCTCAAGTTCCAAATCAATAATATCGTCCATATACCTTTGGGCAATAATCACATCGTGTTTAAATAATTCCCAATTAAATGAAGATAATGCAGTAAATGGATTATTAACATATCCAAAAAGATTTAATAATAACAAACGACAAGAATCATATGGAGGCAACGGTAGCTCGCCACACTGCCCAGTTAAAATACCATTAAAACAACCCCTACCTCTTTTTTCTTCCTTAAAACAGTATACTTTTTCAGCATCTTCAATTTCTTCAATTGAATTTACTTTAATATATCTGGATGCATCACGATTAGGATTTGCATCATCAATTTTAACTCTAAATGTTTTAAGTCCCAATTTAACTAATTTCTTTACGCTATATGCACTTATAATAAGACGATAAGATTTATTCGTATCATATTCAATACCTTTAATTTCTTTTAAACCACCTTCTTTTTCATCAATTACACTTCCATTAATGCCCATTACATTTAATATATGTAATTTAATATTCATTAAAAATTCCCTATCTATAGATGAAATGGATAATGAACCATCTTCACTATTACGAGAACCATCGGAATCGATAATGCCCGCCAGCCATGATATCATTGATGTGGAGTAATTATCAACATATTTAGGCACGTATTTTTTTAGACTATGTAGATCAATATTAATATCGGGGAGTTCGACACGCATTGTTAATTTATCATTTTCAATGCTTTCAGAAACATTACCGATAATTGTTAATTCATTGAGAATTTTTTTCTTTTCTCCATATAATGATATGTGCGCAGTACTATCTCTTTTAACAAAACCATCACCAGCAAAAAATCCTAAAGTATAGTATTGTTTATCAACTTCTAATGCTCTATGCACCATAAGCGAAGGAAATTCATATTTCTCAAGCTTATCGCCAATTTTCAAATCTTTGGCTTCAACCTTAATTGCTTTTCCATCACGTTTAAATCCCTCCCAAATATAAAATCCGTGATATGGGGTACATTTTAATTCATTTCCATCCGAAAAAGTTATTTTTACCATTTTCTGATTTTCACCAGTTACCATTGGGGTTACTCTAGAAAATTCAGAGCCATTCCAAACATTTGTTTCAACTCCAACCAAATTAACAATTGGTAAATACCCGACATCGGTTAATATTAGAGTATCTTCGCTCACACAAGGGTTAGTGCTAGATTCCACCCAATCCTCACCATAACAAGAAGATATTGATTCTCTGTGAAGAGTATCCCAAAAAAGTATCCCCGGTTCTGCCGATTTCCATGCATTGTGTGCAATTTTATTCCATAATTTACGTGCATCAATTTTTTTTGAAATGGTTGGATTATTTGAATTTATAGGGAATTTAAGCGTGTATTCCTTATTATCGATCTCAGCATTCATAAACTCATCGTCTATTTTTACCGAAATATTTGCCCCAGTAACTTTACCCTGTCCTAGTTTAGCATCAATAAATGCTTCTGAATCTGGATGCTTAATTGAAATTGAGAGCATAAGTGCTCCACGTCTACCTGATTGTGCCACTTCTTTAGTTGTATTTGAGAATCTTTCCATGAATGGAACAATTCCCGTTGAGCTAATTGCATCATTTTTAACCAAAGACGAATTGGGTCTAATGTGAGATAAATCGTGTCCAACACCCCCCCTACGTTTCATTAACTGTGCTTGCTCTTGGTCAACACTAAAAATACTTCCATATGAATCATATTGATTACCAATTACAAAACAATTTCCAATTGACGTTATCTGAAAATCATTACCAATACCAGACATTGGTGAGCCTTGTGGAACAATTCTTTTAAAATTTTCAAGTGTTTCGAATATTTCTTCTTCACTAAGTGGATTTGGGTATTTCTTTTCTATTCTTGCTAGTTCTCTAGCGATTCTCCGATGCATGTCATCGGGAGATAGTTCATATAATTCTTTATCGTCTTTCAAACAATATTTTTTAATCCATACGTCCGTAGCTAATTCATCACCACTAAAGTATTGTAGGGTAGTCTTTTCCACCTCTTGTTTCGTATAACTTTTCTTTAAATTTTCCGTCATTTTTAAAATTATTTTTATTAAAATTATTTTTACAAATATAATCGCAAGTTCCTATAAATACAAGGCTTTAGTAAAATAATTAAAAAATTTTTAACAATTTTTTAACTAATTATGTAATAAAGATTTACGAAAAAAGGGGAGCAAATGCCCCCCTAAAAAAAACGGAAATATATACAAAACAAAAAATTATTTGGCGGTATTTGTGCTAGGCGGATTAGTGTATGTAACAGAATTTGTTGTAGCACCACCACTAAACCCTACACTGTTAGCAGAACCAGTGCTACTAACATTAACATTGGTTAAATCTAGATCAATAAGATTTTTACTTTTTTTCTTAAAGTCACCATCCATGCTACTCATACTTCTATATGAAGCAGAAGCATTGTTCATTGTCATTGACATATTGCTAATGCCAGTTGAATTAGTTGCATATGTATATGTATTACCAACACTAATACCAAAGGAATTCCCGATTTCGGAGGCAATCTGATTGGCAGCTAGGTAGATGAATGACCAACTTTCGTCTTCACAACTTTTAATAAGTTTTTTAATTGCATCTCCATTATATTCTTTACTTGCATTTTCATGTCCGTCAGTTACAATGCAACACAAAACCTTAGAAGGTTTCTCTGAACCTAATTTTTTAAAATTACCCTTTTCTGTGTTAATTGTCTTACCTATGGCATCGTAGAGGGCCGTTGTGCCTCTTGCAAACCATACTTTATCGGTTAGTTCCTCAGCCTTTTTAATATCTACATTATCATAGATCATTTCATATCTATCATCAAATAATACAACTGTAATAGTTGCTTCGTCAGGAAGTTCTTTTTGTTGTTTAAGAAACGTATTAAATCCACCAATAGAATCACTCATAATGCTTGACATAGAACCTGATCGGTCTAATATACAAATGAGGTGAGTTTTCTCATTGGTTAACGTTTCTTCTGTTACGGTTGTAACTGTTGTCGTTGTTTTTACTTTTTTAGCCATTTTATTTAAAATATTTAAGCTTAATGTTATTTTTCACAAATATAACGCATAAATTTCAAATATGCAAGCATTATTTTTATTTAGACTAAATAAAAATAAGAATTATTTAAATTAAAAAACCTTATCAGTAATTCTACAAGGTTTTTGTTGAGGCAGAGGGATTCGAACCCCCGATGTTTACCCTGTGGGACAAAATTTACAGTTTTGCGCAATACCGCCATCATTGCAGTACCTCAATATATTTGTGCATTCAGAGGGACTCGAACCCTCGACTCTCGCATTAAAGGTGCGATACTCTACCAACTGAGTTACGAATGCATTAAAAACAAAAAACCCGACTCATATGAATCGGGTTTTCGCTTAGTTAGTTAATATATTACTTTCGTTTTACATTTTGACAAACCAATCCCGATTCCATAAGAGATTTCTTATAAGATTTATAACCGTAATATGATTTACCAAATGTTCTCATCGCTTTATTTTATTAAATTTTTACAAAGATAACTATAAATACGTAACTTCCAAATAAAAGTTACAAAAAATTGAAATTATTTTAGAATTAAAATATTTGTTAGTATCTCCTCTATGTTATTTTTTTCTAAATATGATATTCTTATTAACTTTATATTATTTTGCTTACAATATTCGTTCTTTATATTGTCAGAATTAATTGTGTTTTGAAATGATTTGATGGATGTTTCGTTTGAACAGTTATGGAACTTTATTGGCATATAGTGTTGTTCTCCATCATATTCGATTAATAAATTGTATTGTGGTAAATAAAAATCAAACGGAAGTTTATTTTTTATTCCTTTACAATCTTCAAATCTTTTTTGTTTTACAAACAATATTTTATTAAACGTTAAATACCTGTCAATAATATTTTCCCCTTTTGACTCATTACAAACAGGACACCATTTTTTACCATTTTTTATATTATCTGGTGAAGCCTCCCATTCATGACCCTTAGAGCATTTCCATTTAAGTTTTGCGTTACCATTAACATATAAATCACTTAAACATTCACCACCTCTATTTATAGCAATTTCTCGCATTTCATTAATTGTTAAAGTTTCGACCTTTTGACATTTTGGACACCATTGACCATGCTTTATATTGCTGGGTTGCGCTTCCCATTCGTGTCCTTTAGAACAACCCCATTTTAATTTAATCTTATTATCATGATATGAATTGCTTAAACATTTACCACCTCTTTCTAGTGCAATAGCATGCATTTCCTCAATGGTTAGTTTTATTGTATTTGCACAAACAGGACACCAACTACCACTTTTAATACTGCTCGGTGTTGCTTCCCATTCATGATTATTTTTACAACTCCATTTTAGTTTATCATTAGCACCACAATATTTTTCTGTTAAACATTTACCACCTCTTTCTAGTGCAATAACACGCATTTCCTCTATAGTAAGCTTATTACATTCTGGACACCACTTATCATCTTTAATTACTCTTGGCATTGTTTCCCATTCATGTCCCTTAGAGCATTTCCATTTAAGTTTAGTATTACCGTTAATATATGTTTTACTTAAACATTCACCACCTCTTTCATGTGCAATTAAATACATGTCGTTAATTGTAATTTGGCTGGTATTTGCACAAACGGGACACCATTTACCTGATTTTATGTTATTAGGCTGTGCCACCCATTCATGACCCTTAGAACAACGCCATTTTAATTTTGTTATAGTATTAATATATACTTCGCTTAAACACTTTCCCCCTCTTTCAAATGCAATTTTATGCATTTCTTCAATATGTAATATTTTCATATGTATAATTATTCAACTAATCTTATTGTCCAAAAGTCTGCGGATAACCCGTTGGTGATGTAGCCGTATGGCATGTAGAAATATCCATTCAGGCCCCATGAACTACCCCAGCTATTTCTAATAATAAGTGTTTCTTTTGAGTCATCATATCCAACAGCCATAATTGCATGACCACCATTTTGCTGTTCATTTCTGCTTGGCATTTGTGCCATTCCTGTCTCAGAAACTTCTCGTGACATAAACGATTCATACACATTAAATCCAAATACAACAGGATAACCCTCTGCCAGACACTCTTTAACGCTCTGTACTGTATTACTAACGCTCAAATATTTTAAAACTTGATTATTTAATGCAGCGTCATAACAATCTTGTGTTGGTTTAACTGCAAATTTGCTCTCATTATACACCCACATCGATTCTGGGCACACTCCATCCTTAACTAATGTTTTTATACCATCCCTAATTGCGGCCCCAGCATCTTCGTCTATTGTACCTTCAATTGCTCGTTCATTATAATACACAAAAAGTCTTGAGGGCATGAAGTTTTCTTTTCCTTGCTTCATTTCTTCGAATTGATAAGCAGCATTTAGAGCGTTTGCCGTGCAATTATGTACAAAAACTCCTGCTTCTAATCCAAAATTATGATATTCTGGAACAGTTAAGCAATAAACATCTTCACGTTTATCTAACATCTCTATAGACAATATCTTAGCATTATAATTATAACACACATCATTAAGATTTTCAATATTTTCAAACACATTTAGTGCCGTATTATATTTTGGAGAATTATTGTATGTACCGACATACTCCTGTTTAACATTATTTCTTATTCTATTATGTGTTTTTATTGTTGAATATGATTTTCTGTGTTCAGACCAAGACATCTCATTAATTTCTTTTTTATTGTCCAGAATCTCTCTTCCAAATTTCATAATACTATATTTCAAACTATTAATACCTCCTAATTTTTTTCCACTTTCAACTAAATTTTTCCAAACATCATCATTATTTTTTTTATGTTCAATCATTATTTTTTTACCCATATCGCTACGTTTTTTCTTATATTCTGTAGTTGAATAAGTTTTTTTCCTTGAAATTATCGCTTTTTTCTTTGCATCCTCATTTGTTCTACCAAATTCTAATCCAGAGAGCATTCTTTTTTTCATTTCACCATCATCATTAGCTTTTTTCCATGCATTTTTACCACCAGCACTAGCACCCTGTAAATTCCATCCCGGATTCTTTCTATGCATTTCCGTTGCTAATTTCTTAGAGTGTTCTCGTTGTTTTTCGCTACCATTCCAATCCTTAAAAGAAAACTCACATAATTTGGCATGTAATTTTTTATGTGCGTTCCAACACATAAATATCAAATTTTCTGGGGAATTATTTTTTTTGTTGAAATCTGCATGATGTATTAAATCTCTATTTGGTCTCTTCTCGAAAAAAGATTTGACTTTCCAGTGTGTATAATGCCATTTAGTATCTACATTATCAAACATTAACTCATAACCCCTATCACTATATTTTCTTTTTAATGGCATTAAACTCTGTCCTATTTTAAGAGATTTCCCCTCGCAATATGAGCCATCTCGTAACATAAATTTATGTTCTGGAGTGCATTGAATTTCATTACCGTTGTCTAGAACAACTTTTAATATTTCCCTATTTAAACCAGTTTTACTTGCACTGGCTTTTGCTGGAATAATTTTACCGTTTTCTAGGACAGAATAAACCCAAAATTCATTACCTTCAATACCATCTGCAAGTTCACCTAAAGTCCTAACATTTCCATTTAGGAGCGGGATTTTAGTTTCGCCAACAAAACAACTTCCTGTTTGACCTTGGTCATAAACAGGTGGACATAAGGCTCTTAGGTCAATTAATGGGGGTAAATCTCTTGGTGCACTTACTTTGAATTTGAGGTCTCTGTGGTCTTCTGGGTCATGTTTCCAGCCAAATTTTCTTAATACGGGTTTTTTCTTTTTTTTAAAAAGTTTAAAAATGGTTTTAAATAGTTTCATAGAATTTCGTTTACATATAAATACAAAAAAACGCCAGTAAATCAAAATTACTGTCGTTTTTTATTATCCTATATATTCGTATCCATCTTTAAATGGTTTTCCAAACGAAGGTTTTATTTCTTTCCATATAAGATCATTATATGGTTTTTTATCATATAATTTGAAAAGTATTGAGCGATGCGTAGTCTTCATTGCTTCGTTAGCAAATTCTTTACGTCCAGTAATTTCGTTTATATGATAAATTCTCAGGAAGTCCAATAATGCTAATCTTTCGATCTCATTATAATTGGATTGTAAATTGGTGATGATTTTTTTTGTCCAATTGAAAAATTCATCAGGGACCCTTTCGAGTAATATATTAAAATCATAATTATTTTTCAAATGTTCCCATACAGTTATATTTGAGACATTTGTTACAATACTATGCAGACGAACATATTCGCTAAATTTCAATTTCATTCTAAAGTTATTTGAAAACTTTATAACAAATCCTTCCTTATTATCTTCTTCAAGTTTTTTAAGTTCGGACAAGTCCTTAACATCTCCTAAATCATATTTTTTTACAATTGTAAAAAATTTATTATAACCAGACATGGTTTCATAATCCAATTCCTCACCAGTTTTAGTATCAATTACTGTAAGCATTATTAAATCACGCATATCCCCGTAATTAACTACAATACGGTTTGTTGAATAAATTATTTCAAAAATATATGTTAAATATTTATTTAAAACGCCTGATTTTTCTCCCAACATTTTTTTTGCTTCCATTGCTTGTTCGGAAATAAACGAACCTCTAGAAGCTACAATCCATTGATTAATAGCGTTGTTCCAAAAAATTATTATCATTGATCCATCCATTTTTTCGAACACCTCAAAACTTTGAGACATATCAATTTCAGATGGATCATATTCTTCATAATTTTTAAATTTAACCATTGGTCGTGCCAATATATTACCATCAGCATCAATAATTAATCCACGACAAGACGTAGTGTATACGTCCCAGAATTTTTGAAACTGTGCTTTTGGGGAATAGTTCAAAATCCAGATGTCATGTTCTGGATGTTTGTTTGATACGATTAAATTATTTTCAATGTATTCGTTTAATACATTCCAATCAACTTTTTCTAAAAATTCGTTTTTCATTTCTTTATGAATAAAAACATTGGTTCATATTTATACTTTTCGTTTTTCTCTTTTAAATTAACATTTGATAGTGCTAAGTAAAATTTTTTAACTAATTTAAATCCAACTTGTTCCGCAACCTCAATTGTTTTCTCTTCCAAATTAATATTGTACTTACCTTTCACATCAGCAATATTAATTATCATACAACCATCATTCTTTAAACCGTAATAACAATTTCTAAATGTTGGTCTTAAAAATCCTTCAATCCAAGCTTCTTTTGTATTATATTTAATATAACTTTGTGTTGGTTCGTTTGCATATTTTTCTAAATCAAAATATGGTGGAGAAGTGAAGCACAAATCTAAACTTTGATGTAACGGTTTATATTCTTCGCTCCCACAACAATTAAATTCATAATCTATTTCACGACCAGTTCTTGCACCAAAATCTTCCCCTAGTTGAATCAATCCATTACAAGTTTTTGAAGATGGCTCAGTAGTAATATATTCTTTAACACCACTTGCAATTGCACCTAACAATCTTCCACCCCATCCACCAGACATATCCCAAACAACACCATTCTTAGCAAAAGTATCGTAAATCACTGCTGCTGCCGTTGGTCTAAAATTTGAAACACCTTGAACACCAGAAAATATCTTCAACATTTTTCTAATTCCAGAATCAGATATATATGTTCCCATCTTCAGCCTTTTGCGAATAACTTTCATAAAGATTTCATCGTCCATAAATGCTTCATATGGAGTTAACATATTATTGCTCTTTACATTGAATGCATGTGGAAAATATGACCACGCAAGACCTAAGCCATGCATTGATTGTTTGACCACATCATTTTCAAATAAATTACTGCGGTCATAATTTATTAACTTTTCAAACTCTTTATTCCTAGTTTCTTTATCTGTTGGGTAATATGGAAATCCTTGCTCACGATAATAATCAAATATTTTCATTGTGAATATTTCCAATTCATCAGCAGACATGTTTCTCCAATGACTTTCATTTACAAATATTTCTTCTTTGTTTATCATAAGATTTCAATCAATTTAATTCGTTTTGCTAAAAACCATTTACCACCTTGGCTTTCAGGTCTTAAATATTCAGAATATTCATCCATAAAAACAACCACCCACACCCTATTTTTTTCGGATAAATGCGGTGCTATTGGTTCTGAGGTGCAATGCCAAAATGGTCTTACTGCAAATCCTTTTGTTGGGTAAGATTCGGCTTCTAACCATTCAT
>Ga0114951_10002358_pt1 | contig 21441 bp, 20 predicted proteins | sample AM7aDNAmetaG_FD_88677 | JGI IMG/M metagenome (GOLD analysis project Ga0114951, IMG submission 88677) | Freshwater microbial communities from Finland to study Microbial Dark Matter (Phase II) - AM7a DNA metaG | ecosystem: Environmental > Aquatic > Freshwater > Lake | place: Finland: Lake Alinen... | reverse complement strand
GTGAATGAGAAGGGCGGAATTGGCTGGGATGGGCACAGCCTCCAGGGGGCCGATGTGATTGTTCCGAAGTTCGAGTGGGGCGAAACGCATTATCTGTTCTGGACTCCCATGAACGCGGAGTGGGCGTACAAGAAGGTCCTGATGGACCTCACCGGCAAAGTCAACAATGGGGAATTCCGCGGCTTCGCCGCCGGCGAGGTGCTGTTCATGGGGGCGCGGGGGCGCCGCACACCGGAGACGACCCCCTACTGGGGCATCGACTATCGGTTCGCCGCCTCCCCGAACCTGACCGGCCAGACCGTCGGCGACATCACCGGGATCGCCAAGAAGGGTTGGGAGCTGATGGACGTCCGGTATGAGGAGAAGTCCGATGACGAATTCGAGATCACGATCCCCGTGCCGGTCGCCGTGCTGATCCACAAGGTCTATGAACTGCGTGATTTCTCTCTCCTGACGATTGGTACAGGAATATGAAGCCGGTATCCCCCGGACAGAAGATACGCATTGCGGCGTCCGACTGGAATTCCATGCAGGAGGCGGCGGACGCCTTCCGCATGAGTAAGCTCAGCGGCGGCTCGGGCCGCCCTACCGCTTCTCCTCCGGAACGTTTCCGCAACGACGGCGCGACCGCCATCCCTCGTTATGGCGTCGGCTGCGTCAGCGGTGCGGCGTATCAAGGGGTCAACCTGGTCCAACAGGCAACGGACTCTGGAAGTTCCAGGCTCGTCATCGCCTCGGCGCCTTGCAGTCCCGGGAAGTTGTTCGAGGGTTGGACCGAGGGGCTGCACCCCGTGCGCGTCAGCAACTGGGCAGGTGTTTCTATCGGCGACCGCATCGGCGCGCAGGTCGGGTCATGGGACGCCGTCGCCGACGCTCAGGGCCCGATGATGGTCACCGGCAAGCTGGCCACCCCTCTGGTCGTGGCGCTGTTCGTTGGGCAGGCGGGATTGGTTGGGCCACAGATCACGCTGGCCGGGCTGTACGCCGCGCCGGCGGCGGGCTGCATCGCGGAAATCACCGGCTGCGAGTCGGACCGTCCCGTGTTTATGGGGACTCGTCCCACACGCACGGGATTGACGAACTTCGTCATCCTGACCAGCGCGCTGTCCGTCGGCGCGACGGGGAACTGCGTCAGCGATATCGGCGCGGAGGCTACCGTCCTGGCGGCCGGGACGACCGGCTACGCCGTAGGCGACTCGCTCGGCGTGGTGAAGGATAGCTGGTACGCGACCGCCAACCGGCTCGGTTCTATGGAGATCATCGGGTTGGTTGGCGTGGTTACGGGCAATACGCAATGCCGCGTGCGGATCACCGGCAAGCGCGGGGACAACAAGATCGTGAAGCTTTCCGACGGCTCGTTCGTCGTTGTCGAGAGCATCGAGTTCGATGAAACCGTTTTCTCCGTCGCCGCGGGGGATGCTCCCGGCCTGACGGAAATCTCGTGAGACAGGCATGGCATGTCCAATTGGCAGGACTCTTTTCTCCAAGATGGGTTGGGTCCCGGGTGGTCCCATCTCGAGGATTGGTCTTGGGCGCCCTATATCGCGCCGGCGTACGGACCGTTCGGAATTGTCTGGGGGGGATTTCTTGGAGGCATCTATGCCAGTCGCACTGACCAACCCGCGATCAGCCTCTACGGCGACGAGATACCCAAGCGTTCCTTTCGTCTTTCGGTGGACGGCGACGCGGGAAACTGGGTCGGGTACTTCATGCCGAGTCCCGGCTCGGGCGGGCATCCCGCATACTTTCTCGACGAGGGGGTGGGATACGGCGTCATCCTTTCCGGACAGCCGAATCTCGACCACTACTTCCTGGGCCGCAACGTCATGCGGTACGTCCTCCCGATGGGATTTCTGGCGGTCTGCGAGTTCGTCAGGGTTGACCTGGGGGTTGAAACGCTTCTGTACTCACAGGCGTACAGCAATTACGCCACCGGTCCGCTTTCTCTGCACGTTTCACCGACGGCCATTCTGTTCACATCAGACCGGACCTACGGCACCGTCCGTCATAAAGAGGACGTCGCTCTGTCGGAGACATACGGCGGTCTGTGGGTCCGACGGCCCATCGACCATGATCCCCGCATGTGGTTCGCTTCCGGTGGAACCATACGCAAGTGGGGTGTTTCCGGGGAGTATCCCGTGCATCAGGTGATCAAAGGCACTCAGAACTTTCCAACCTCTGAGTACGCCTTCAGCGGCGCGGCGGCCGCGTTGGTGGACTACGGAACTTACCTAGACGCCAGTGAGTTCGCCACGTCATGGCTCGGTGACCGCAGCCTGCTGGTTGGTGCGGCGCTTGGGCAGACCGGGTACGGCTACAACTACGGCGATAACTTCGGAGGCTGACGGGGATGGGCAGGACCGGGACGATCAACTACGACCTCGGCAAGCACGCCGCCCACGACAGCGGGATCGCCGACGACCTGAACCTCAACTTGGACAAGATCGATACGCAGTTGGCGTTGTGCGACCCGGGGAAACCGGCGCTGCTTTATCCCCGGGTGATCGAGTACCGCATCCCCGGCGTGTCCGAGCGTCCGGTGGATGGCATGGGCGGAAAGGTCCATCTGGAGTTGCAAATCGTTGAGGATGACCAGCCGTGGGACGCGCCGATCGTCAACCTTTCCACCGCAACGACGCAGACGAACTGGAGTTACTGCGACGGCTCGGACTTCGCCGCGTTCCCCGCCGCCGGCGTCCTGGCCTACACCGCGCTGCTGGCGCCCGCCGAGGAGGGTAATCCGCTGGGGGCGTACAACCAGGCGGCGCTGGTGCCGTTCGGGGCCGTGGGCGCACGCGCGCGTTACAAGATCACCGCCGGACTGGCGGCAAGCAAGCTGTACCGTTATCGCATCCGTCAGATTTCCGTGCTCACTTCTGAGCCGTCTGATTGGGATGTGGGATCGTTCAGAACATAGGTAGGAGGATGTGAGATGAAGAAGTGCGCAATGGTCAGGCGTACCGTGTGCGCCGCGCTGGCCGCCGTGGTGGCCGTGGCGTTGATGTGCAGCGTGGCGTTGGCGGATTGGTCGGCGGACTATACGGCGTGGAAGGCACAGCCGGTCGCTCAGAAGTACGCGGGGAATAACCCGTTCATGACCACGTTCTCCACGACCGCGACCGCTGACCAACTCAAGACGTTCATCGCCGACAACCGCAGGGACGTGGACGTAATTCCCGGCGCGAGGGACTTCTGGGAAGCGGCGATCATTTACTTGTTCCGGGGCCGAGTCGTGCGCAACGAATCCACGAACTTCGCCGCGGACTACGCTGCTGTTGCGATGGGGGACGCCCCAGTTGTCGGTGCGAATGCGCGATTGTACGCCTTGCGATGTATGGCTTCACTGAACCAGACCAACCCCCTGGCCGATTCGGAATTGGCGTGGAGCTTGACCTGTAGGGATGGATGGAACCTCCTGGCTAATGCTCCCGATCTCTTCGTCTGCTTGCCGACGGAGAAGATGCTGCCCTTCGCCGAACACTTGGTCCACCAGGCTCCCGGGTATGCGGACCGCCTCACTCCTGCGCTCACGTGTCTGGCGAACAACTACGCGGGAGGCACACTGTCCGGGAAGGACTACGTGACCCTCCTGAACGGCGTGAAGATGGCTTCGGTCAGCCATCTGAACACCTTAGCCGAGGACAGCCCGGAGTACGCCTCGCTGAAGAAAGCGATCTCCGGCATTAAGACAAGCCTGGCCGAACTGCAAATCAGTGGCGTTCAGTAAGAGGGGCGCTACGACGCTCCCGAAGAGGGGCGCTACGGCGCTCCCGAAGTCGCATTCCCTTTCCATTTGGAGGACGTGTTATGCGGAAGATGTTGATGGTCAGGCGCAAAGTGTGCGCCACGTTGGTCGCAGTGCTGGCTGTGTGCGGTGTGGCGATGGCGGACTGGGCTGGGGATTACGCCGCGTGGAAGGCGATCCCCTTGGCGACGCGGTTCACAACCTCCCGGGACCAGGCCATGAAGGCCGTGGACGACGCGCCGGTCGCGAGCCTTGCCGGGGTCGTCCAGGATATCTCGGCGGTCGTATTCGATGCGCAGGCGTCCGGGGTCGTGCGCGCCTACGCCGCTGACGTTCTGTGGAGGACATACGACCGCCAGATGGTGGACGCGATCTCCCGGAACGACAAGCCCGGAGCGCTCGCTATCTGGACGAACATCGGGACGCTCGCTGACATCTATAAGACCCCGGACTTCTCCAGTTGGGTCTCCAGCTACTACTGGTACATGGCGACTTCAGATCCCAAGATGGTGAAGGCGGGGTTCGTCACCCAGGCGGAAATGGATGCTGACCTGGATGTGAGGATCGTCGCGATTCCCATGGCCGTCCGCATCGCTGCCGGAGACGCCCTCCCTGCCCGATACCGCCCCGCGCCGGCGGATGTCCTGGCCTTCGTCAGGGCCAACGCCAAGTTCGGGGAGAACCTTGCCCCTGCGTTCACCTATCTGGCCGACGCGTACACGAACGGAACGGTCTCCGCGAAGGACTACAACACGGCGCTCAAGGTGGTTATTCAGGCCTCCATCGACCGAATGAACAACATGGCGGCCGACGATCCCGCCCTGCCTGTTCTCCAGAAGGCGATCCGGGGATTCAAGACCAGTTTCGAGAACCTCCAAATCACTGAGAAGGGCAACCTCTAATGGACACGAGGACAAAGATCGCCGCTGCCGGTGCGGGAGCGGCGCTGGTAGCGGCATCTTTGTGGTTTCTTCCTACGGGGGACCGGCCAATGCCGGAGACCCAGAATCGGGCACAGGCTTCCTACAGCCAGATTCCGTGGGATGCCCTTCCCCCAATGGACCTGCCCACCACGGACCTGGGCGGGGAATCCATCGGCGTGACGGACCTTTCGGCCTCGGAGATATCAGCGAATTCGATTGAGAGTTCTAACGTCAGTGCGGTGAATGTGGAATCATCCAACCTGGCGTCAACGGACTTCGTGTCGAGCCTCGGATTGGCGCTCGCCCCCGGAGATGTCCAGTCCGCGCTCCTCGCGGCAACCCCGCTTGCGCGCGCGCAGCTCCTGGCCAGGGTCATCGAGACCCAGGCGCTCGCGGCTAAATCGGTCAGCTCCACAGACCTCCCGCCGGAAGTGCGCCTGAACAAGCTGGCCTCCATGCTCTGGCTGAAGGAGATGTTGAAGGAGTCACCCGACGACCAGGTGGCTGCGAAGTACCGAACGCTCTTCTCCGTGGCGAAGTCAAAGAACTCGGTCGAGAAGGCAACTCAACCCCCGTTCGTCACGGGGACGATCTACTGGACGGGGAAACCCGACTACGACCTGTCGAAGCTCCCCTTCCCCGTGATCGACGTGGACCCGAAGTACGGTCCCTACGCTAACTACGACTTCGCGACCTGGGTTCAGAAGATCGCCGCCGATCAACCCGCGCAGGTCGTCATCGGGTGGGGCAACGGCATCAATAACTTTGAGAAGCAGGACACGGCGCAATACCGGGAGTACATGACTCAGATTCGAGCCGTCGTGCGCGTGGTCCGGGAAGTGAGCCCGCACACGTTCATCTGGATCACGGCCTTCTACGGGCCGGGCGCGACCGGCGAAGCGACCTACAAGACTTGGATGCAGCACGTCGGCAAGCTCGGGGATGGAATTGCGCTGTTCAACGTCGCTTACTGGCAGGCCGTGCCGCAGTTCGCTGCGATCCGGCGACAGGTTCAGCGCGACTCCGGAGGAAGGCCCGTGTTCCTCCTGGGCTTCTACGGGTACAAGTGCTTCTTCCCGGAATCCGTCAAGCCAAAGGATTTCGAGGCGCGCATGGTGATAGCGGAGCAGGCGGCACGCGACGCCGGTTTTTCCGGATTCGTGAGGGTGGAACGATGAAACGAGTCTTGGGCCTGACACTCGCTCTGATCGCGCTCCTGGCTGCGCCTGCGTGGGCGTGTGTCGGAATCTACCCGCCCGTCGGACACATCGAGTCCGACACCTCCGATCTGTCCACCGGCCACTTGCAGGACGGCATGGGGTTCATTTCCAGCACCTCGACGATCTCCACCATCATGGGCATGGCCTGCCCGAACCACGTCTACGCCTCCCAGGCGGAAGCGGACACGGCGGGGCTTACCTACGAGATATGGCTGGCGGAGGACCTGAACGGTGACGGACGAATCAACGTCATGGACGACCTCACGGCCGTTGTTCAGGGTTTCTCGCTGTGGACACTAGGAATCCACGTGGTTTGCGACGGATCGCCGGGACACGTTCCCGGTTGGGACGGTCACGAGGCGAATCTGTTGCAGGGCGGTGTGACGATCAGCGTCGTGGCGGGCCGCGCGTATGTGGCCAAGCTGCGTATTTACGACACGGTAGGCAACACCAACACCGAGGTGGGCGGCTCCGATGTGTGGTACACCTCCGGTGCGGAATCCTACATCGACCGCAACGGAACTGTGTCGCAGGGGCTGGACGACAACGAAGTTCTCTGGATAAGAGTGCCGGTCAAACCGCCGCCGAATGTCGGCGGAGGTATCGGCACATTGCCGGCGAACACGACGACCAGCACCACGCCGAGCACGACGACGTCAACGACGACTACGTTACCTGGCGCGACGACGACCACTTCCACAACCACGACCACCACAACGACACTGCCACCAGGCGACCCCGCTCTCCTGTCCACCGGAGCGGGCCTGGAGCAGTGCAACGGCAACTACTACGAACTCGGCACCTACGCGGGGCAACCCAGCTACAAACACTTCTGTATCGCGCCCGTTGGGCCGAACCATGACATGGTGGTCTGGATCTGGTGGGGCTTTGACAACAAGTGGCGGATGGGGAACTGTCCGGGAGGGGCCGTCGTCTATTACTGGTCGCTCGCCTCCGCATGGCCGGAAGCCCCGATCCTCTGGCCGTGGTATGCCGTCGGCCCCTATGGAGTCGCTCCTACTCCCAGCACTTACTTCTGGACGCCCTGAACGGCGCCACTTTCGAACGCACGATGGGACCGGAAGCAATTGGGCGCCGTCTTGCAGGCCTTGTGCGAACTGGGACTCGATGAAACCTTACCGTCGTCCGCAACGCGCGTGAGAACAGACGGCAGCTGAAAGACCAAAGGCTAGTTCAAAAGATGGAGATGTTGTGAACCCGCTACCCGCCGATGACATGACGCCGTCAGATCGCCTGGACGAAGTCGCGCGCCTGCTGGCGCTGGCCATTCTGCGTCGGAAAGCGCGCCTGGAGAAAGATGCGGATTCCGGCAAGAATGCCCTTGCGTTCCACGGCGATTTGAGGCCTCATGTCACCCCGGAAGGAGGTGGATCATGAAGCAAAGCATTGTGGCGCAGGTCACGGAACTCAACGGCATGAGCGTGGGCCAGCTTGCCGAACGCTGGAAGGCCCTCTATAGCACGGAGCCGCCCCTGCGGAACCGCGTACATCTGATTAAGCGGTTGGCCTACCGTATCCAGGAGTTGGCGTATGGGGGGCTATCCGAAGAGACCAAAGCCAACCTTAGGAATATGGCCCAGGCCCAGGAGCCGAAGCACAAGGGTGGCCACGTCCCCGGCACCCGGTTTGTGCGCGAGTGGAACGGGGAGCGTCACGAGGTGACTATCACTCGCGACGGCTTCGAGTACCGTGGCCGGCCCTTCAAGTCGTTGAGCGCCGTTGCCAGAACGATCACCGGCACTCGGTGGAACGGCCCCGTCTTTTTCGGCCTTCGCAAGCAGGAGCAAGCCGCCTGATGGAAAGAACCATTCGCCCCATCCGATGCGCCGTCTACACCCGCAAGTCCACCGAGGAAGGGCTGGACAGCGACTTCAACTCCCTCGATGCCCAGCGTGAAGCAGGGGAGGCGTACGTCGCCAGCCAGCGGCAGGAGGGGTGGGTGCTCCTGCCGGACCACTACGACGACGGCGGATTCTCCGGCGGCAACATAGAGCGCCCGGCGCTCCAGCGCCTGCTGAAGGAAATGGAGGCGGGCAGGGTGGACTGCATCGTGGTGTACAAGGTGGATCGGTTGAGCCGATCGCTGATGGACTTCTCTAAGCTGGTGGAGATATTCGATCGGCACAAGGTTTCCTTCGTCTCTGTCACGCAGCATTTCAACACCACGGACTCCATGGGCCGGCTGACGCTTAACATCCTGCTCTCCTTCGCGCAGTTCGAGCGTGAAATCATTGGCGAACGCGTGCGCGACAAGATCGCCGCTGCGAAGAAGAAGGGCATGCGCTGCGGCGGCGTGCCGGTGCTGGGGTACGATCTGGTCGATGGCAAGCTGGTCGTCAACCCCCAGGAGGCCAAACTGGTCAAGATGGTCTTCGAGTGGTTCCTGCGGATCGGGTCGACCACGATCCTCGCCCGCCAACTCAACGATCAGGGCCACATGACCAAAGCCTGGACCACTGTCAAGGGCAGGGTACGCACTGGCAGCCCCTGGCACAAGGCCCATCTCTACCGCCTCCTCAACAACCGCACCTATTTGGGGGAGGTGACTCATAAGGAGAAGGTCTATCCCGGAGAGCAGAAGGCCATCATCGAACGTTCCCTTTGGGACAAGGCCCATTCCATCCTCGCGAAGAACTACCATGCGCGCAGCGCCAGCACCCGGGCGGAAACCCCGGCCTTGCTCAAGGGACTGATCCGGTGCGGGCACTGCGGCAAGAGCATGGGGATCACCTTTACGCGGAACAAGGGGCGTATGTATCGCTACTACCTCTGCCAAACGGCCTCCAAGAGCGGCTATGGCGCTTGCCCGGTGAAGACCATGGCCGCCGGTGAGATCGAGAAGGTGGTGGTGGACCAACTGCGCAGGGTCTTCAGCGACCCGGAGATCGCCGCGCGCGTGGGGAAGATGGTGGGAGAGAATATGCCGTTGGACGCGAAGGAAATCCGCGACGCCCTCCGAAACATCGACGAGGTGTGGTCCGAGCTATTCCCTGCTGAACAGGCCAGGATCGTCCAACTGCTCGTTGCGAGCGTTGAGGTCGAGGAACACGGCATCGTCCTGAACATTCGCCGCAACGGGCTGCGCTCACTGGTAATGGAATCAAACGGCCCCGACGGACAGGAAGGTTCGCAAGCGGAGGAAGATGATGGGACCCTGTCCGTTGCCATCCCCATGTCCTTCAAACGCCGGAGCGGACGCAAGGAAATCATGGTGCCTACAGGCTCCGCCCAAGCTTCCGAGGTCGTGGCGCCACCGCAGGAACCGCTGGCGCTCGCACTGGCGCGAGCATTCGAGTGGCAGGAATTGCTGGATACCGGAAAGGTCAAGTCGGCGGGCGCCATCGCGAAACAGGCCGGGGTCAGCAAAGCGTATGTCACGCGCATTCTGCGGCTAAGCCACCTGGCGCCGGATATCGTTCAGGCGATCCTCGACGGGCGCGAGCCGAGCGGCCTATCACTCGTGAAGCTGAGCGACCCAATGCCCATGGCGTGGGAGGAACAGCGCGTTAAGTTGGGGTTTCCGTCCATAGTAACATCGATCTGAATTATGCGTGAGGTGAATCGTGGCCAAGACGACAAGAAATGAATTTGGTCTCCCCAAAATGCTGGAGCAGAGTAAACACACTGAACCTATTTATCACCCACGGAATCTTAAGGTTGAACGCTCGACCTACACCCTCAAGAACGGTGCCTATCGGACCTGTCCGTTTATTCGTCTCAAGGGCCATTGGCTGGGCCTTGCCGGCTTCCCGATAGGTTCTCGCCTAGTTGTTGTAGTGCGTCGAGGATGCCTCACGATCCGATCATTGGGGTAGGTGTGGCAGCGCCAATCCGACAGCGGCGAAACGACACAGCGCCATACCACGCCACGCCACGCCACGTTCTCTGCCTTGCCGCTCCGGTACCCGATTTGGTGAATGAAATTGTGCAGGGAATGATCCAACTGAGCCATGACTGAAGAAGCTCATCAAATCGGCTCCGGAAGAACGGACAGATTAGCGACGAGAATGTTGCGTTGCCCGGCACTGTAGTTGCCTGGTTGCCTCCCCAACAATGTTATGTTCAGACAATCCGTGGCATCAACCAGTTGTAGTTCAACTCGCCAGACATACCATGGGAAGCGCACTAGTCCAGACTTCTGTGCCAACATCGCGGGCCTCAATTTCCCCATTTTCTCTTCCTGATGTCAGTGAGTTCTGATAAACTGCGTGCGTCCCAAAGAAACGGGCTGCTGGAAAGGGGGGCGCTCACAATGGGTCAGCTTATGGCGGCAGATGGGCAAACGTGGTGTACGCATTGATGCCACCGAAGGAGGGGAGATGAGTACCCCGCAGTGCTACGCACACACACTTGAGGGTGCATCGCCGGAGAACTGGCAACCCCTTGAGGCACACCTTGCTGGTACGGCAAAGCAGGCTTCGGCTTTTGCCGACGCCTTTAACTCCGCGGCGTGGGCGGCAAATGCGGCTTGGCTTCATGACATGGGTAAGGCAGTTCCAGCCTTTCAGGCATATCTGCTGCGAGAAAACAACCTCGACGCGTCGGAATACGATTCGCCGGGCAGCGACCGGGTGAATCATTCAAGCGCGGGTGCAGCCTACGCCGAGTTCAAGATCACCGGGCCTGCCGGCCGCACTCTGGCATATATCGCCGCCGGTCACCACGCGGGGCTTCCGGATTGGGACCCGACCAAGACTGGCCGCGCCGCCCTCCAGTTCCGACTTGAGGAGGGCCGAAACGACCTTGCCGCAATTCACGAATTTCCGAGCGCAATCAGCGCGCGCCTATCCACACTTACCCGCCCGCCTGCGTTTGTGAAAAGCGATACCTACCACCTGTGGGTACGCATGATCTTCTCATGCCTTGTGGATGCCGACTATCTCGACACGGAAGCGTTCATGGACCCGTGCCGAACCGCCAAACGCGAGCAGTTTGCCTCCTTGCCGGAACTCAAGCACCGGTTTGACGAGTACATGGCTGCATTCACGGCGGACTGCAAAGTGTCCGACGTCAACGCACTCCGCCGAGACGTACTGGCGTCATGTCGTAAGGCCGCCGCTGGTTCGCCGGGGCTGTTTTCCCTGACGGTACCGACCGGCGGTGGCAAGACTTTATCCGCCATGGCGTTCGCACTCGAACACGCCATGCGATACGGCAAGAGCCGCATCATTTATGTCATCCCGTACACCAGCATCATCGAGCAGACCGCCTCCACTCTTCAGCTCATCTTTGGCAGGGCCAACGTGGTCGAACACCACTGCAACATGGACCCGACACGTGAGACGGCGCGGGGGCGTCTTGCCGCCGAGAACTGGGACGCGCCGATCATGGTCACAACGAATGTCCAATTTTTCGAGTCGTTGTTCGCCGCCAGCCCAAGTCGTTGCCGGAAGCTTCACAACATCGCCAACAGCGTGGTCATCCTCGACGAAGCGCAACTCCTCCCGCCAAACTTACTCACCCCTTGCGTTGCGGCAATTAGCCATCTCAGGCAGTGTTTCGGCGCAACCATCGTGCTTTCGACGGCCACGCAACCAAAATTACCCGGACTCGGACCGATAACCGAGATCGTCCCCACGCCGGCGTCGCTTTACGAGAAACTGCGCCGCGTGACAGTAAACTTCCCCCCTGACTTTGCCGTGCCGGTCACATGGGAAGGACTGTCCAGCGAACTCGCCGCATACAAGAGCGTGTTATGCATCGTCAACACGCGCCGGGACTGTTATGACCTCTGGCGGTTGATGCCCAAGGACGCCATCCATCTATCCGCGCTGATGTGCGGAGCGCATCGGTCGTCCATCATTAACACAATCCGGCGCCGCCTTAAAACCGGCAACCCCGTGCAGGTCATCAGCACTCAACTCGTCGAGGCTGGCGTGGACATTGACTTCCCCGTCGTGTACAGGGCGCTGGCCGGGCTTGATTCCATAGCCCAAGCTGCGGGGCGGTGCAACCGCGAAGGGAGAGCGCCCGCCAATATGAGCCATGTGCATGTATTCGTCCCGCCGAAGCCGGCGCCAATCGGCCTTCTGCGCAAGGGCGAAGATGCCACGCGAACGCTGGTGGGTCCGCAGGGCGCGGACCCACTTCATCCGTCGACATTCGTCCGCTACTTCGACCTGTTCTACGGCAACGTGAACGATACGGGAGGCCGCTTTCGGGACCTTCTGGTGAGAGACGTACCCGCCGGCCAAGTTCAGTTCAGGACCGCCGGTGACGAATTCCGACTGATTGACGATCAGGCGCAACGGCCCGTTGTCGTCCGATACGCCGCCGGGGAGGAACTGATCCGAGATGTGCGGTCCCACGGCCCGGACCGGCTCCTCATGCGCCGACTGCAACGATATGTCGTGAATCTGTCGGCAAGAATGGTTGAACTCATGCTCGACGACGGTCGCTTGGAACCGCTCGATGAGCGCCGGCTCCCCGGAATTGTCTGCCAGGCGCTTCTGCGTTACGACGGGCAGTACGGGCTCGACATTTTTGGCGAGGGTCTTCGCGTCGAAGACCTCGTGGTTTAGTTTGGGAAGGAGGCGTGCATGTACGAATTCTGTCTGGAGGTGAGCGGGCCGTATGCCTGCTTCACGAGGCCGGAGATGAAAGTCGAGCGCGTAAGCTACGACGTCATCACGCCCTCCGCCGCGCGGGCCATCTTCGAGGCGATCCTGTGGAAGCCCGCAATTCAGTGGATCGTTACCCGGATTGAGGTGCTCGAGCCCATACGCTGGATCTCGGTGCGGCGGAACGAAGTCGCCACAAAAGCTTCCCCCAGAAAAGCGGCGATCTTCATCGAGGACGATCGGCAACAACGCGCCGGTCTGTTGCTGCGCGACGTCCGTTACAGGCTGCACGCTCAGCAGCGGTTCATTCAGGCCGATCAACGTCCGAAATGCCGCAACACTGTGCCTGACGCATTACTTGATCCCGACGAACAGGCCGCCATCGGAAAAGACGAAACCCCCGCCAAATACGCCGCCATGTTCGAGCGAAGGGCGGCCAAAGGACAGTGCTTCAACCAGCCCTATCTCGGGTGCCGGGAGTTCTCCGCCAAGTTCCGATTGGTGCGTGGCAACGAACCGCCGGCCAAACGCATCGCGGAAACACGAGACTTGGGTTGGATGCTCTACGATCTGGACTTCTCCAACCCGGACAGCCCCAGTCCCATGTTCTTTCAAGCGCGTTTGGTTGACGGCGCAGTCGCTGTGCCGCCCCCCGACAGCGCGGAGGTGCGCCGATGATCCTCCAAGCGCTCAAGGAATACTACGACCGCAAAGCCGCTGATCCGGAAGCCAACATGGCCCCCATAGGATGGGAGTGGAAGGAGATTCCATTCGTCCTTGTGCTTGATGCGGATGGCAGGCCTGTCTCGCTGAACGACCTGCGCGAAGGAACCGGACGGGATAGAAGAGCCCAACAAGCTCTCGTTCCACAGACAGTAAAGCGAGCGAGCAATATCTCGGCCAATCTCCTTTGGGACAACCCGGAGTATGCCTTCGCCATTTCCACCGAAGGCCCGGATGCCAAGACGCCACAACGACACGCGGCCTTTTGTGCGCGCGCCGAATCGTTTTCCGTCCCGAATGACGCCGGAGTCTTGAGCGTCAAGGCATTCCTCAAACGCGAGGACAAACTCGCGCTCCTCAAACGCCTGGGCCAGCCATGGCAAGAACTCGTGGCAGAAAAGAATGCCTATGTTACGTTTCAGCTTGCAGGAGAAACCCAAATCGTCCTTGCCAGCCCAAAGGTCAAGAGTGCCTATGATGCACGGGTCGCCGCCGAGAGCGGCGGCGAGAAATCCCTCTGCCTTCTGAGTGGGCATCAGGACACCATTAAGCGTCTTCATGCGCCGATAAAGGGTGTGCGAGGGGCGCAACCCCGTGGTGCAGACATCGTCTCATTCAACCTGGATGCCTTTAGATCCTTCGGAAAGAAGCAAGGCGCGAATGCGCCCGTCGGCAAGACGTCCGCCTTCGCCTACACGACCGCTCTCAACCACTTGCTCCGCAGGGACTCCCGACAGAAACTCCAGGTCGGCGACGCCACCACGGTCTTCTGGTCGGAAAGGGAGTCCTCGCTGGAGACGCAGTTTCCGTACTTCCTCAACGAACCGCCGAAGGACGATCCGGACTGTGGAACGCGCGCAGTGGAAGCTCTCATGAACGCTCCCCAGACAGGCGCGCTCCCGCCGGCAGAAACCGGAGCCCGATTCTATGTGCTCGGCCTCGCACCCAATAATTCCCGACTCGCCATCCGCTTCTGGGTCGCCAGTACAGTCGCAGAGATGGGCGCGAACATACGCCAGCATTTCCTCGATTTGAAGATCGCCCACGGTCCCAGAGACAGGGACGCACTCTCGGTATTCCAACTCATGGTCTCCATCGCTCATCTCGGTAAGTCCGAGAACATCCCGCCCAATATCGCCGGAGATACCATGCGCTGCCTCCTGGCGGGTCTACCCTATCCGAAAACCTTGCTTGATGCCGCCGTTCGCCGCAACCGCGCCGAGCAGAACGTGACGTACGCGCGTGCCGCTCTCATCAAAGCCTGCATCAACCGGATGGTCCGGTTCCAGAACCCTCAGCATAAGGAGGACCTCACCGTGAGCTTGGACACTAGCAACGACAACACCGGCTATCGCCTTGGACGCCTCTTCGCCACTCTGGAGAAGATCCAGATGGAGGCCAGCCCAGGCATTAACGCAACCATTCGCGACCGCTACTACGGCGCCGCATCGGGCGTCCCCGTCACCGTCTTCGGCAACCTCATGCGACTCAAGAACCATCACCTCGCCAAGCTCGATAACGCGGGACGCAGGGTCAACTTCGAAAAACTGCTCGCCGAAATCATGGCTGGCGTCGCCGATTTTCCCGCTCATCTCAGCATGGCAGACCAGGGCCGGTTTGCCATCGGCTACTACCACCAAATGCAGGACTTCTTCACTCGGAAAAAGGAGGCATGATCCACGGGAAGCCGCAATTGGAGTGCAGCATGGTCGCGGGGAGGTCCCGCGCCGGTTCAACACACAACATTGTATTCCACAAGGAGAAAGCAGTGAGTGACCCCATCAAGAACCGTTACGACTTCGCCCTTGTCTTCGACGTGCAGGACGGAAACCCCAACGGCGATCCCGATGCCGGAAACCTCCCGCGCGTGGACGCCGAAACCGGCCAAGGCATCGTCACGGACGTTTGCCTCAAACGCAAGGTCAGAAATTACGTACAACTGATCAAGGAATGCGAACCGCGCTTTGACATCTACATAAAGGAAAAGGCAGTTCTGGGGCGAGCTCACTTTGCGGCATTCAAGAAGCTCGGCATAGACCCCGGGCAGGAAAGCACCTGTCGCGTTCCGGCAGGCCTCAAGGAAAGCTTCGCCGAACTGACGCTGCCCGATGGCCTTCAATTCACTCTTGGGGAGGAGGACTCCGAAGGCGTTCTTGTTGTCGCTGCCGACGCAGACAAGAAGGTAATCAGCGATTGGCTGAAGGAGGATAAGCCGGGAAAGGAGATTGCCAACTTGATCAAGACTGCCATGAAGAACGCGAAGCCTCGCAAGCCCACGGCAGAAGAGACAAAACGAGGCAGGACGCAGATGTGTGAAGATTTCTACGACATCCGCACATTCGGCGCCGTTCTCGCCTTGAAAAGCGCCCCTAACTGCGGTCAGGTCCGCGGCCCCGTCCAAATGACCTTTGGTCGCTCCGTAGACCCCATCGTCACCCTCGAACACTCCATCACCCGCATGGCCGTCGCCACCGAAGCCGAAGCCGAAAAGCAGGGCGGCGACAACCGTACCATGGGGCGCAAGAACACGGTTCCCTACGGAATCTATGTCGCGCACGGCTTCATCTCCCCACACCTCGCCGCGCAGACGGGCTTCTCGCAAGATGACCTCGATCTCTTCTGGGAAGCGCTCAAGAACATGTTCGAGCACGACCGTTCCGCCGCGCGCGGCCTGATGGCCTCCCGCAAGCTCTTTGTGTTCAAACACACCTCCGCTCTAGGAAACGCCCCGGCGCACGTTCTTTTCGACTTGATCAAGGCGAAGAAGAACGATGACAACAAGCCACCGCGCGCCTTCTCCGACTATACGATCACGGCCCCCAAACCGCCGGAACTCCCCAAGGGAGTCGAACTCATCGAAATGATCTGACGTTCCGCTGAGTGGAGGCAGGGGCTATAGTGCCCCTGCCCCATACGCACATGGTTCAAGGAGCCATGCCATGTTCACCGAAGACGATCTTCTGCCGTTATCCGCCTTGCAGCACCTGCTCTTCTGCGAGCGGCAGTGCGCGCTGATTCACATCGAGCAGCAGTGGAGCGAAAATCGCCGCACGGTGGAGGGCAAGCAGTTGCACGAGCGCGTCCACGAACAGGGTGCCGAGTCCCGGGGAGACGTGCGCATCGCCCGCGGCCTCCTCCTGCGCTCGCTGCGACTGGGCCTGATCGGCAAAGCGGACGTGGTAGAATTCCACCGCAGGGAACCTTGCGAAGACTTGCGCGAGCCTTCGCAAGGTTCTCCCCCCACCGTCGCGCCCTCTGAAATGTCAACCTGTCTGTGGCAACCCTTCCCCGTCGAGTACAAGCGTGGCGAGCCCAAGAAAGGGCGTTATGACGAAGTCCAGCTCTGCGCCCAGGCGCTCTGCCTGGAAGAAATGCTCCACCTGACCGTCCCGGCGGGCGCGCTCTTCTATGGCGCCACGCGCCGAAGAATGGAGGTGGTCTTCGCCCCTGCGCTGCGGCAACTGACGGAAGAGACCGCCACGCGACTGCATCGGTTGATTGACGCCGGCATCACCCCACCGCCTGACGAGCAACCGCGCTGCAAGAACTGCTCCCTCATCGAACTTTGCCTGCCGAAAGCCGCCTCAGGCCGCTCCGCCGCGAAATACTTGCAGCGAACGCTCCGAGAGGAGACGGACGACTGACCCCCCACGAGGATTCCGCCCCATGAAACAGCACCTGAACACCCTGTTCATCACGACGCAGGGCACCTACCTGGCCAGGCAGCGGGAATGCGCGCTGGTTCGCGTCAACGGTCAGACGCGCCTGCGCCTGCCCATCCACACCCTCGGCAGCATCGTCTGCTTCGGCCGCGTAGGGTGCAGCCCCGCGCTTATGGAACTCTGCGGTCGGCAGCGCGTCCCCATCTCTTTCCTCACCGAGCGAGGACGCTTCATCGCCCGCATCGAAGGGCCCGTCGCCGGCAACGTCCTGCTCCGTCGCCAGCAGTACCGCCGCGCCGACAGCCTGGAAGACTCAGCCGTCATCGCCTCCGCCATCGTGGCTGCCAAAGTCGCCAACTCGCGCACCGTCCTGCAACGCTCCTTGCGCGACCGACCCGAAACCGCCGAAGCGCCGCAGATCGAACAGGCCGTGCGGGAACTGCGCGTCCACCTGAACGACCTCGCCAAGCCGCATCCTCTCGACCAGGTTCGCGGCATCGAAGGAGACGCTGCGCGTACCTACTTCGGCGTCCTCAACCACCTCATCACCGCGCAGAAAGAAGAATTCTTCTACTTTGAGCGCAGCCGCCGGCCGCCGCTGGACAACATGAACGCCCTCCTCTCCTTCCTCTACACCATGCTGGCGCATGACGTCGCCTCCGCCGTGCAAGCCGTCGGCTTCGATCCCGCCGTCGGCTTCCTCCACCGCGACCGCCCCGGACGCCCCGGCCTCTCGCTGGACATCATGGAAGAATTCCGCGCCTTCATGGCCGACCGCCTCGCCCTCTCCCTCATCAACCTGCGCCAAGTCCAAGGCAGCGGCTTCCGCACCACCGAATCCGGCGCCGTCACCATGGACGACGCCACGCGCAAGGAAGTCATCGTCGCCTATCAGAAACGCAAACAGGAAGAAATGAACCACCCCTTCCTCAACGAAAAAATTACCATCGGACTCTTCCCCTACGTGCAGGCGCTCCTTCTCGCGCGTTACATTCGCGGCGACTTGGATGCCTATCCCCCCTTCATATGGAAATGAGGACGTGCCATGCTTGTCATCGTCAGCTACGACGTCAACACCACCACTCCCGAAGGCCGTAGGCGCCTGCGGCAAATCGCCAAAGCGTGCGAAGACTTCGGTCAACGCGTCCAGAACTCCGTCTTCGAATGCCTCGTGGACCCCGCCCAATGGACCCTTCTGCGCAGCCGGCTCCGGAACGAGTTCGACCCCGAGACCGACAGCTTCCGATTTTACTTCCTTGGCAGCAACTGGAGGCGGCGCGTCGAACACATCGGCGCCAAACCGAGCATTGACCCACAAGGCCCCCTGATCGCCTGAATCGCCGGAAGTCGTGCATTCCTAAAGCAGCAGGTTCGCGTGACCACCGTCATCAAAACGCGAACCCGAAGCCACCATGACTTCCACGGGCGATTCGCGCAAGTCGCAACAGGCAACCCTGAAATGAGTTACACGCGCGTCGCAAGGCCACCCTCCTATGCCGAACCCCAACATGTCACGGTACGCGGAGTATGTTATCATAAGCCATATCCCGCCTAGACAAACGTAAGATACAGTCGCCTCCCGCACGGAGGCGTGGATTGAAACTTTTGCCGCATTGACAACGGCTTCTGCGCGGATGGTCGCCTCCCGCACGGAGGCGTGGATTGAAACAGCTTCGGGGCCGGGCTTGAGGCCCTGACCGACGGTCGCCTCCCGCACGGAGGCGTGGATTGAAACTCTATGGGATAGGGCAGTTGTTGGCGGGCCTGCGTCGCCTCCCGCACGGAGGCGTGGATTGAAACTCAATAGCGCGGGCGGGGACATTGACCGCATGTTGTCGCCTCCCGCACGGAGGCGTGGATTGAAACCGGCACGAGGGGCAGTAGTACTGCTGGGGGCCTGCGTCGCCTCCCGCACGGAGGCGTGGATTGAAACAAGGCAGGCATCAAGCAACTCACGGCCATTGACGTCGCCTCCCGCACGGAGGCGTGGATTGAAACATCATTTCCACCTCTGGCGCACGAGCGTACCCGGCGTCGCCTCCCGCACGGAGGCGTGGATTGAAACCAAAGCATTGCCCCATTGCTCTGCCATTGCGCCGGTCGCCTCCCGCACGGAGGCGTGGATTGAAACGCGATGGGGGACACATTCAGCCCTGGCGCGCGCATGGTCGCCTCCCGCACGGAGGCGTGGATTGAAACATGCTCCGCGATGGACGCATGGAGGCGCGCGAGGTCGCCTCCCGCACGGAGGCGTGGATTGAAACATCGTGTCCTCCTTGTAAGTGGCCTGCTCCGGGTACGTCGCCTCCCGCACGGAGGCGTGGATTGAAACACCCTGGTATCGCCAGAGCCGGGTGTGGCTGTGGTCGCCTCCCGCACGGAGGCGTGGATTGAAACGGTGACGCAGGGACGCAACTCGTGCACCAAGAGCGGTCGCCTCCCGCACGGAGGCGTGGATTGAAACTTCGAGTAGCGCTTGCGCGCGCCGAGGCCCTGGGGGTCGCCTCCCGCACGGAGGCGTGGATTGAAACACAGGAGGCGGCGATGGGAAGCAAGAAACTTTGCTGTCGCCTCCCGCACGGAGGCGTGGATTGAAACATGAAACGGCGGCATTTGATGGGCTGGCCGGTTCGTCGCCTCCCGCACGGAGGCGTGGATTGAAACTCCGTGATCGTGTGGTCTACCCGGCTCACGCGGTCGTCGCCTCCCGCACGGAGGCGTGGATTGAAACAACTGCCGAAGCGTTGCCAATATGCAGGCCGGGGTCGCCTCCCGCACGGAGGCGTGGATTGAAACACCATAACCGAGAAGACATGAAAAAATATCTCTTGTCGCCTCCCGCACGGAGGCGTGGATTGAAACCTTGACGCGCACGTAAGGAGCAACCTGAAATGAAAGTCGCCTCCCGCACGGAGGCGTGGATTGAAACAAGCTGTCCGGTACGACCATCACCGCCGTCAACGTCGCCTCCCGCACGGAGGCGTGGATTGAAACGGGATGCTGCTGTCCCTGCTGGCAATCGAGGACGGTCGCCTCCCGCACGGAGGCGTGGATTGAAACAAGCATGACGCCGGAACGCTTCGGGGGTCGCGCCGTCGCCTCCCGCACGGAGGCGTGGATTGAAACCTCTTGGGGTAACGCAAGGGACGAAGCCGCCGCGTCGCCTCCCGCACGGAGGCGTGGATTGAAACTTGGAACTACCACCGGAACCTACACGCCGGGGGACGTCGCCTCCCGCACGGAGGCGTGGATTGAAACTCAGCGAGGACTCGGTAGAGGTTGCGCGTGACGGCGTCGCCTCCCGCACGGAGGCGTGGATTGAAACACAGTGACCGAGATACTGGACTACTACACCGCCGTCGTCGCCTCCCGCACGGAGGCGTGGATTGAAACCAACAGGCGCGCCTGCTCCACACCTAGCGGCGAAGTCGCCTCCCGCACGGAGGCGTGGATTGAAACTCACTGCATGGTTGCAGAGTACAGCGTCAATGAGGTCGCCTCCCGCACGGAGGCGTGGATTGAAACATCGGCGTACTTGTGGCGTGTGACGTGCGGCTTCGTCGCCTCCCGCACGGAGGCGTGGATTGAAACGTAGAAATCCCCGGCAGGCCGGATTCGATGCTACGTCGCCTCCCGCACGGAGGCGTGGATTGAAACAGGATCATCGGAATTTCACGCCGCGCCGTGAGCGTCGCCTCCCGCACGGAGGCGTGGATTGAAACTGCACCCGCTTTTCGTCGCGGCCGCCTGGTGGAAGGTCGCCTCCCGCACGGAGGCGTGGATTGAAACATACCGAACTACCGCCAGTGACAGAGAAAAAGAAGTCGCCTCCCGCACGGAGGCGTGGATTGAAACAAGGGCGCGGTGCTGATGCTGGTGAAGGTCATTGGTCGCCTCCCGCACGGAGGCGTGGATTGAAACATAGCGTCGGGGACCGCCGGATGATGGTCAGTCGGTCGCCTCCCGCACGGAGGCGTGGATTGAAACACGTTGAAACCGCACGGAACAGACGCCTACGCGCGTCGCCTCCCGCACGGAGGCGTGGATTGAAACCGGTTTGCTCCGTCTCGTGCTGCCGTGTCCAGACGTCGCCTCCCGCACGGAGGCGTGGATTGAAACTGGTAGGACTCATCCGCCGTGGCCGTCGCCTTCTGTCGCCTCCCGCACGGAGGCGTGGATTGAAACCGCCAGTCCTGGCTCAAGCGCGAGAGGCGCGCGCGTCGCCTCCCGCACGGAGGCGTGGATTGAAACACACTACAGCCTATGAGCGTCCAGAACTCACGCTGTCGCCTCCCGCACGGAGGCGTGGATTGAAACATACGAGAAACACGCCATGCCGGAGCGCGGAGGTCGCCTCCCGCACGGAGGCGTGGATTGAAACCATAGCTGATGGAGTGCAGGAAGAACGAAATGACGTCGCCTCCCGCACGGAGGCGTGGATTGAAACCTATGGCCAGATTCCGTGGGATGCTCTGCCGCCGACGTCGCCTCCCGCACGGAGGCGTGGATTGAAACTGTTGCTGGCGCATACCGCCCTGGTGAACGTCAAGTCGCCTCCCGCACGGAGGCGTGGATTGAAACGTAGCG
>Ga0114951_10002357_pt1 | contig 21445 bp, 18 predicted proteins | sample AM7aDNAmetaG_FD_88677 | JGI IMG/M metagenome (GOLD analysis project Ga0114951, IMG submission 88677) | Freshwater microbial communities from Finland to study Microbial Dark Matter (Phase II) - AM7a DNA metaG | ecosystem: Environmental > Aquatic > Freshwater > Lake | place: Finland: Lake Alinen... | reverse complement strand
CCCCGCTCGAGTATTGGTATAAAACGAGGATTATAAAGAAGTAGGCAGTTGGCAGTCGACTGATTACCTAAGCCAACCTTCCAGAATTTTCTTTTGCAACACCGTGGCATCAGCCATCGGAGTAATCTTGAAACTCTTTTTATTGATTGATTTATCGAGGTAGGTAATCGCAGGCTCCTGAGGGGTAAGATCGATATTCAGACCGGCATAGCCCAGATATTTAGCATAATCCACCGGATTTGTGGTATATACATAATCGAAGAATTCAGCCAGCGAACATCCTGCCGCCTTTTCACATACCTCCCGAAATTCCTGATCAGTAAATCCCCGATGCTGCGAATTATTGAAATCCTGATAAAGCGTGCGCATAACATCATCGAGCGACCGCTGGTTCTTCGATTCATTGCGAATCTTTAAGTCAAGCAGCATGCAAAGCGTGGCTCCCTTATTATAATAATTGATTGTTACACTTTGTGCGTTTTCATTTCGATTGAAGAACAGCATCCAGGTATCGCGGCTGGAAATGGCCACCGATTGGAACTCATGACCCACAATGTTTTCATGTGTTCCGATGGTTTTGCCTGCATTTTCCAGGAAGCCATCCCGGGTAAGAAATCCTGCCCGGTTGAGAATGAGTTCCTCATAATACACAGTACCCCCTTCTGAGAGCCAAAGCATATTTGTGATGCATTCTTTATCGTAATCAAAGGGCCCCAGTACTATCGGACGAATGGATTTCACATTATACAGATGGAAAAACTCATGAGCAAAAAAACCTAGTCCTTTCCTGTCTTTGTCGGTACCCTGATAATTCGACATATCGTCAAAAACCGCCATCGAATTCAGATGCTCCAAGCCGCCTCCGCCTTTCTCCATAATGATGAAGGTATAATGCTTATAGGGAATCTCACCAATGATTGAAGTGCCAGCCTCAACAATACGCTTGAAGTCGGCAACAATCTTTTCCCGGTCGGAAGTGCCTGGCTTTTCAATGGCAATGGAATGTGTAATCCCCTTATAGTCAAAAGTCAGAACCTCCTGATTACCAACCAAGATGGGGCAGTCATACAAACGATCAAAATCGGCAGCAGTATAAGTATTGACTGATCCTTTTATCGGATCAAGGCCAGTTGAAATCATTTTCCAATCGCTGAATGGCTTCACCGTCACTGTAACTGAATGATTCAACAAGCCTCCAATGTGCATGAAAACTCCGGTAGGTGAAATAAATCCTCTGTTTTCAGCGAGATAGGGTTCAGCAACAGAAGTCCGGTTAGCAAAAACATAATAATTGGCAATTAAGGTTTTAACACCAGCTGTATGCACATGCCAGGTATTTTTTGCTGTTTTTTCCCAGGCCAAAGGTTTGCCCGCAACATCAGTGGTATTGAATTCAACAACATTCTTTGCAAGGTCGAGAATCATGTAGTAACCCGGGGTCCAGGCAGGCATTTTCAAATCAACAGACTCCGATGAAATTCCTTCATAGCGAAATTCCACTTTAAAATAGTGACTGGCAGGCTGATCCATCGAAACCGTATACGACATTCTGCTATCTGAGTTTTGAGCAGATGATAAGCCGGTTGCCAGGAAAAGGATAAGGACCGTTACCGGCAACAAATACTTTAGTTGTTTCATGGGATTGTAAGTTTTTCGGATATTTTACTTCAATTTCTTTTTGGGGGCGAACATGTCGCTGGCAGTGAGACCAACCTTTTTCTTCATCAACAGACAGTAATCCAGGTCTCCCATATTGCTATCGGTGTTATTGGTGCCAAAAGCAAATTTAGCACCATGCTTTTTCGCCAGTACGATAAATCTTTCGGATGGAATCCTGTATCGGTTATTTATTTCGATGGCAACATGGTTTTTCACAGCAAACTCTATCACCTTAAGCATCCTTTCGCGAGTCCATAGCTTGTCATATTCATGAGCAATGCATTCAGGCAGAAAAGTGGGATTAACATAGATATTTACAGGCTCGGTACTGAGAATTTTTCCAATGCGGTTTACCAGATCATCCATGAACTTCTGCTTATCCGGTACTGAAACTTCTTCTTTTATCCATAGTCGCACCCGTTTGCCATTTGCATCAGTATAGGTCATTGCATCAGTAAAAACATAATCAAATTTTGCGATAACAGCCGGAGAAAACATTTTCACCCATTCGCGACCTTCCGCCTGCATGGCCAGCATGAACGGTGAGCCCTTCATCGAATCGAGCCAGGCCAGTGCTGCGCTATCGTTCTGGGTAGGAAATCCCATCCCGCAATTTACTGCGATTCCATATTTTATCCCCGTTTTTTTAGAGTGCTCCACCGCTTTTTCATAGGTGAAATCGCCCTTGAGATGTACGTGATAATCGACCAAGGGAAAATCAGCCTTTACCTGAGCTATACCAAGTGTACGAAGGAATATCAGGCAGAGGATTATCGGAATTGTCTTCATGATTTTATTGCTTTTTCACCTGTTCCTTTTCCTGCAGATAATTCTCGGCCTCGGTTGTTGTTCCCAGCAGCAGGGCTATCCAACGGGTTTTTTCATTTTGTTCCAGAACTATCTTGATAGCCATGGTAATGGGTACGGAAAGAACCATACCCACGGTACCAAAAATCAAGCCCCAGAAGAGCAGGGAGAGGAATACTACAAGAGTCGAAAGGCCTAATCCTTTTCCCATAATTCTGGGCTCAAAGAAATTACCGATGACATTATGGATAACCATAAACGAGACAAATGTCCAAATAGCGCCTCCGGTTCCACTCTGCACCAAAGCAAACAGTATCGCCGGAACCGAAGCAATGATAGACCCGATATTTGGGATATAGTTCATCAGGGCAGCAATCAATGCCCAAAGAAGGGGATATTCAATCCCGATGATCAACAATGCAATATAAATCAGGATTCCGACAGATAATCCGATTAAGGTTTTTATCCAGAGGTAATGCCGGATGTTTTTTATGATGGTTGAAAAATAATCAATGGATTTACCTGTCCCATGGACGATTGCCTTAGATTTTACAACGAAACTCCCGACTTCCGTGAGGATAAATATCACGATCAGGAAAACCAGAAAGGTTTTGCCCATCACATTTAAAAACCCGTTAACGGCGTTGGCTGTCAATTGAAGAATCTTGGCAGGCTGAATAATTCCAGACAACTGATCGGAACTGATTTTTAAGCCATTCTGATTCAAATACTGAACAACGGAATTGCCCATATCGCTAAGAGTAATTTCGTAATCTGCCACATTGCTTGAAAATGATGACAAGGTTCCGCCAATGAGGTAAATAAATGAAACAAAGAGAAGAACCAATCCTAATATGACGATCAGAAGTGCAGCGGATCGGGGAATTTTTTTGCTTTCAAGCCAAGCGATAGGCTGAGCGCAGATAATACTGATAAAAAGCGCCAGCAGGAAGGGTGTGATAATGGTTTTTGCAAAGATCACCCCGGCAAAAATAATGACTAAGGCTGCCAGCGTAATCAATGGCGATCCTTCCGCTGACCCAAGTGTTTTATTGCTCATTTGAGATACTTTTTAGGTTTTCAAGAGACAATATAAATTTATCAATTTTTGTTTGATTTTTTTAGAATAGGCTTAGCTGTAAGTCTTGCCCTGATTCTGCAACTTTTACAGGAGGAGTGTACACTGGCCATGGGCTATATTCCGATTTTATTTTGCGGATAATTGGCTGAAGAAAGTTTTTATAAGATTCATCGGCATTGGGACCCGAATAAATCTCATTCATTCTTCGAAAATGATCCGGGAAGTTTTTCCTTACCATTTCCATAAACGGATCGCGTGTACCAACTCGAAGGTGAAGGGTACCGGTTTCCACGAAGTTAACCCTGTTTTTTTGTGCCATCTCAAATATGGCCCGTAAGTTTTCCTCAGAATCGGTCAGCATCGGAATAACAGGCATGATGAGGACACCTATACGGCATCCAGCCTCACGAAAGGCGCCCAGCATGTTCAGGCGATCCGAGGCCGGAGGTGAATCGGGCTCGGTTATTTTCCTTATTTTTTCATCCAGTGTCGATACCGAAACCCGTACATTAACCTCAGCAATTTTTGCCAGCTGACCTATCAGATCGATATCCCTCAGCGGGAGAATCGATTTAGTGACGATCACCATTGGATTTCGGTGCTTTATAAACACACGCAGTACCTTTGGCATGAGCCTGTATTTTTCTTCTGCCGGCTGATAGGCATCGGTGACCCCACCCACATTCACCGGTAACTTCCTCCAGCTTTTACGCGACATTTCGCGGTCAAGAACCTCTGCAACATTTGTTTTCACAAAGATGTCATTGAAAAAATCGGCATTTTCAAGATATCGATGGGAATATCGTGCAAAGCAATACGTGCATCCATGGCCGCAACCACGGTAAATATTAACATCCCAGTTGGTTGCAAAAGTTTGGTCATGAAAATGAAGGACCGATTTTGCGCTAATTTCTTTGATCACTTTTTAATCAGGATGAGGTCGCTAAATATTGGTTATTTTTAGCGCAAAATTCTATAAAATGAACAGATTTTCCCTGATCGCTGTACTATTGATCAGCAGCGCTACATTGAGCCTGTCTGCCCAATCGGATGTTGACCTAACGCGTTATGTAAATCCATTGGCCGGAACATTCAAGATGGGGCACACTTTTCCTGGGGCCTCTGTGCCTTTTGGATTTGTACAGCTCAGCCCGGATACCGATACCGTTGGATATGAGCTCAACGGAAAATACAATGGTGAAGTTTATCGTTATTGTGCCGGATATCAGTATGACGATCCTACCATCGTGGGGTTCAGTCATACCCATTTCAGCGGAACCGGCCACAGCGACCTTGGTGATTTTTTAATCATGCCAACGGTTGGTCCATTGAAAATGAATCCCGGAACAGATGACAAACCGGGCTCTGGCTACCGGTCGCGATTCTCACATCTCACAGAGATTGCTCAACCCGACTATTATTCCGTGATGCTCGACGATTATGGCATCAAAGCCGAACTGACAGCCACCACACGAGTCGGGATACATAAATACACCTTCCCAAAAGCAGGACCAGTGCATATTTTGCTTGACCTGATGTCGGGAATTTACAATTATCCGGAGAAAAATGTATGGACATTCCTCCGCGTTGAAAATGACACACTCGTTACCGGATATCGCCAAACCAATGGCTGGGCACGCACCCGAACTGTATATTTTGCCATGAGTTTTTCGAAAAAGATCAGCCATTTCGGTCAGCGGAAGTATGACCAGTCGGTATACAAAGGCTTCTGGCGCAAGTTCGATGAAACAAAAGATTTTCCTGAGATGGCAGGGCGTCAGATCCGTACCTGGTTCGATTTCGATGTTAAGGATGGTGAGGCAGTTATGGTAAAATTCGCCCTATCGCCAGTCAGCACCCAGGGAGCTATAAAGGACATGATCGCCGAGGCTCCTGGATGGAATTTCGATGCTTATCGTAAAAAGGGCCAGGAAACCTGGAACAGCGAGCTGAGTAAAATCAAGGTTGAAACTACCACTGAAGAGCAGAAACGGGTTTTCTATACCGCACTTTATCACACCTTCCTGAGTCCGGTCACTTTTATGGACGTGGATGGCATGTATCGCGGTCTCGACCAGAGCGATCATCAGGCCAAGGGGTTCACTAATTATACCGTATTCTCACTCTGGGATACTTACCGTGCATTGCATCCGCTTTTTAACATCATTCAACCAAAGCGCAATGGTGATATGGCAAAATCGATGATGGCCCATTACGATCAGAGTGTGCACAAGATGCTGCCTGTGTGGTCGCATTATGGAAATGAAAACTGGTGCATGATAGGTTACCATTCGGTTCCTGTTCTTGTGGATACGTATATCAAGGGTAATCTCGATATGGATCCTGCCAAACTACTTGAAGCTATGGTAACCACTGCCTCGCATAACGATTATGACGGAATAGGTTATTATATGGCGATGGGCTATGTGCCGGAGGATAAAAACAGCTCATCGGTATCAAAAACCGTGGAATATGCATACGACGACTGGTGCATTGCGCAGTTTGCCAAGAAGATAGGAAACCAAGCTGTTTACGAGCAATTCAAAGCCCGGTCGGGCAACTTTAAAAACGTTTATGATCCGGACATAGGTTTTATGCGGCCTAAACTGGCCGATGGCACATGGAAACCAGGATTCAGCACCTTAAGTACGCTGAACCAGGGATTTATCGAGGGAAATGCCTGGACATACAGTCTTTTTGTGCCACATGAAGTCGACAGGATGATTGAAATGATGGGTGGACCGAAGATATTTATCCGTCACCTCGACTCCCTATTTACGATGAAACTGGATGACTCTTACTTTGCTGAAACAGAAGACATAACACGCGACGGGCTGATCGGGAATTATGTGCACGGGAACGAGCCGGGTCATCATATTCCATATCTGTATAACTGGGCAGGCGCCCCGAAAAAAACCCAGGAACGTGTGAGAATGATCATGGAAACCATGTATCACGATGCCCCCGATGGTTTGTGCGGCAATGATGACGCAGGTCAGATGTCGGCATGGTATGTGTTCAGTGCGCTGGGATTTTATCCTGTTTGTCCTGGATCTGATCAATATTCAATCGGCAGCCCGATGGTAAAATCCGCCAAACTTACTCTGGAGAATGGGAAAACACTGGAGATCGAAGCCGTAAATCAATCTCCCGAAAATGTCCATGTCACTAAGGTTACTGTGAATGGAACAAATATCAGGAGAAACTACATTACACATAAAGAGATCGTCGACGGGGGTAAGATCGTCTTTGTAATGGGAAAATAGTTGTTGATATTTTAAAAAATTATTATTTTAATAGTCTGTAAATCCACCTCTTATGAAGCCAATAAAAATCCTCCTTGCTATTGTGATTTGCGGGCTGGGCTTTGCACAGACTGCAGCTTTCGGCCAGAAATCCAATACGGTATTCTATTATCCGGTAAAATCCGCCTGCATCGAATATGCCTTAACAGGATCGATCACGGGAACAGAAACCTGGTACATGGATAATAGCGGCAAACTCTCGGCACGGTATTCGGAGACCACCGAAAAGTCATTCGGATCAACCACAAAGAAAAGTCAGGTAGTTATCCTGAAGGATTCCGTTTTATATACCATAGACCTCCTGAACAAAACGGGTATCCGGCAAACGTTCCATATTGACCAGAAAGACATGGATAAGTGGGCAAAGAGTGCCGAACAGGGATGGACAGATATGGGATTCAAGAAAACGGGTGAAGAAGTTATTCAGGATAAAAAATGCGACATCTGGGAAGGAGCTTCGACCCGAATTTCGGTTTGGCAAAATTTCGCGCTGAAAACGGTGTATGACCTGTTTGGTAAATACACTTCCGAAGCCCGGAAGATTGAAGTCAACGTTCCGGTGGACAAATCAAAATTTGAGATTCCTGCCGATATCAAGGTGGAAGATTCTGCGATTAATGCCAGCGACCCGGTTTTCGACAGTATCGGAAAAGATCTGAAAAAAGGGCTTAACGACCTAAAGGATATGTTTGGACCCAAGAAAAAGAAATAAAAACCAAGACCATGAAAAACAAATACTTACTTCTGATTCTTATCGGCTTTAGCCTGATATTGACCTCCTGCGGTAAATATCTTAATAGTGGCAGTCTCACTGGAACACCATCGCCTATGGCGGATGTCGGAACAACATTTTCCGCTTATGTATCCGGTATTGATGGGGTTAATTATATTGAAGCCAGCGTGGTAACCAGCAAGAGTGGTGTCGCAACCATAAATGGCACAGCTGTGGTGACAAACTCAAAATTCAAGAGTGTTCTTGCCAACCATCCCGATCTTACGATTAGCGGGGATAATGTAACGGCCACCGGACTTCAGTTTAAAGGAACCGTTAACGGAATTGAGAGCATTGAGGGGCTTGAACCGGGCGTCCTGGTAAATTACAATTCAAATGTTGGTGACACTTATAAAATCACTGGCAAGAGCACAGTAAGAACGGTAACCAGCAAATCAACCACCGACGACTATTTTTACAATTGGATGGATATCAAAGTGGAAAAGGTCGAAGAGCCATTCAACAGCCTGGGTATCAAGCAAATTAATTACTGGGCAAATCATAAATATGGATTAGTAGCCATTGAATTTGTTTTTGATGATGGTTCATCGGCTAAGTTTCCTATCACAACCAGTACCACCAATTGATGTCTCTTATACCCAGGCAATTCAAGTGGCTCGGCCTGATATTGATAGTTATTGCGGGCTTTTTGTATTTCTATTTCGACTGGTATAATATTCGTTTGGAAGTCCCGGTTTTTGCCGTTTATTCCTCTTTCATGAGGACCAGATACTTTGTGTTTTCACGGACAAATTTTACGGATGAGCTCACATTGCTTCTGGCCTTAGCCGGATTTATGATGATTGTATTTTCAAAAGAGAAGAACGAATCGGATGAGATTAAACTTGTTCGCTACAAATCATTCGTACAAGCTGTTTTTATCAATTCGCTTTTTATGGCATTCAGCATCCTGTTCATTTATGGCAGCGGTTTTATTGCCATGCTGGTATTTAATGTGATCTCGGTTTACCTGATTTACCTGATAATCTTTGCTTTTCAACGGCGGAAATCGCAACGGAAATAGGCAATTTGTCTAACTTTTTCGTTAAACAATTGTTATATATTCTTTGCATCCGTTTTTATGGAAAGACCATTTATTGAAAACAGGGGACAGTTCAGGGCACATGTCATGGGCAAGGTCCCGAAAAAGAGCGAAGTATACAAACTCCTTAACGACCTGACCGAGTTTTTGTTTCCTGTTCTTGCAGAAGGCCAGCTGCCCTGTGAAGAATCGTGCCTGAACGGGATTTTACAGTTGTTTGAGAGAATTTTGAATTCATATGACCCCGGATTAACCGATGTGCATCAAACGACTAATGAATTCCGGAATGCACTTCCCGGAATTTACCGGATGCTGGTAGGCGACGCAACAGCAATCTTTGAGGGCGATCCGGCGGCACACTCGGTGGAAGAGGTAATTATCAGTTATCCTGGTTTTTATGCCATCATGGTATATCGTCTGGCCCATGAGATGGATCTCCTGGGGATACCATTTATTCCCCGATTACTGACCGAGTTTTCACATAGCAAAACGGGTATCGACATCAATCCGAAGGCAAAAATCGGTAAATCGTTCTGCATCGACCATGGTACCGGAATCGTGATTGGCGAGACCGCAGTAATTGGCGCGTCAGTTAAAATGTACCAGGGTGTAACCCTCGGTGCACTTAGTGTAAGCAAGGATTGTGCCGGCAGCAAGCGCCACCCCACCATCGAGGATTTTGTCACCCTATATTCGGGATGCACGATTCTCGGAGGAGAAACAATCATTGGTCATGACTCGGTTGTCGGTGGTAATGTTTGGTTAACCCATTCAGTCGAGCCTTTTTCATTGGTAATTAATCAAGATAAGATCCGATTAATCGATAAATCACTGGATATGAGTGATGTAATTAATTTTGTAATATAATTTTCTGATATGAAAGCAAATAGTGTTTTGGAACTAATTGGCAATACTCCGGTTGTTAAAATCAACCGGCTTTTTGGTGCGGATGTTGAGGTATGGATAAAGCTGGAAAAGCAGAACCCGGGCGGGAGTATAAAAGATCGCATTGCCCTGTCGATGATTGAAGATGCTGAATCCAAAGGTCTGATCACAAAGGATACCGTAATTATAGAACCTACTTCGGGAAATACCGGCATTGGTCTGGCACTGGTTGCCTCACAAAAAGGGTACAGGACGATATTGGTGATGCCCGAATCCATGTCGGTTGAACGCCGCAAGCTGATGCTGGCCTATGGAGCGGAAATCGATCTGACACCCAGGGAAAAGGGAATGAAAGGTGCCATTGAAAGAGCTGAGACGCTGGTAGCAGAATTGAACGGCTGGATGCCGATGCAGTTCAGTAATCCAGCGAATCCCTTTATCCACAGCCGGACTACTGCAGAAGAGGTTCTATCCGATTTTCCGGAAGGACTGGATTTTGTGATCACAGGCGTCGGTACAGGTGGCCATTTCACCGGGGTTAGCGGCGTACTGAAGAAAAAGTGGCCCTCTCTGAAAGCATTTGCTGTTGAGCCCGCAGCCTCGCCGGTCATAAGCGGAGGAAGCCCGGCACCGCATCCAATTCAGGGTATTGGCGCTGGATTTATTCCAAAGAACCTGGATATGGAGTTGGTCGACCGGACGATTCAGGTAACCAAGGAAGAAGCTTATGAGTATGCACTCCTGGCTGCAAAAAAAGAAGGATTGCTGGTTGGAATCTCCACCGGGGCATCCCTGGCGGCTATTGCAAAGGTCAAGGATGAGTTGAAGGGCAAACGTGTATTAACTTTCGCCTATGATACCGGGGAAAGGTATTTGTCGGTTGAGGGACTTTTTTAGGGCAGAGGGCAACTCTAAGCAGAACTGACTAACTTTGCAGGCATGGCTAAAAAGATCTTCATACCTACTCTTGAGAAATCAGGGTTGCATTCAAGGAATCCACACCGGTTCCGTTACGATTTCGAGAAACTCATTGCAAGCTGCCCTGAACTAAAACCCTTCGTTCATCTGAATAAGTACAAAACTGAATCAATAGATTTCGCTGATCCGGTTGCGGTTAAGACTTTGAACGCCGCCTTGCTGAAACATTTTTATGGAATTTCCGACTGGGATATTCCGGAGAATTATCTCTGTCCGCCAATCCCGGGCAGGGCTGATTATATCCACCATATAGCAGATCTTTTGGCTGAAGGCAACAACGGTGAAATCCCCCGGGGTGAAAAAATCAGGGTACTTGATATCGGTGTCGGTGCAAATTGCGTGTACCCGATTGTCGGGGTCAGAGAGTATGGATGGAGTTTTGTGGGCACTGATGTAGATCCCGTAGCCATTGATTCAGCGAAGAAAATCGTTGAAAAGAACAGCGTTCTGAATGGTATGGTCGAACTTCGGCTCCAGCCTGTTGCTGCCGATATTTTTCGCGGGATTGTCCTGCCGGAAGAGCAGTTCGATCTTTCCATTTGTAATCCGCCTTTTCACTCTTCTGCCCAGGAAGCCGCTGAAGCTACCCGACGCAAGATATTTAATCTGAATGCCGGCAAGCAAACAAAAAATATACAGAATTTCGGAGGCCAGAATATCGAGCTCATCTACCAGGGAGGAGAAGAAGCTTTTGTCCGCCGGATGATCCAGCAAAGCTCCCGTATTCCTTCCCAATGTAAGTGGTTCTCCACCCTGATTGCCAAGAATGATCACCTTCCGGCTGTTTACAAATCGCTGTCTATTGCCCGCGCAGCAGAAGTGAAAACCATTAATATGGCTCAGGGGCAGAAGGTGAGTCGAGTGGTGGCGTGGAGGTTCTGATTAGTAGGCAGTTGGCAGCAGGCAATAAATATTATATCATGGAAGATAAATTGTTTAAAGCATTTTCGGGCAGTGAGATTGAAGTGATACTACTTCAGGCCGATCTCGAAAAGGCCACACCCATCATTGAAGAGTTTATCAGGAACCGGGACTCAGAGAAATCCTGACTTATTAAACTATTTGACAAACGGCATGTCGCTATTCGTCAAAGAGTTGCTTATTCTGAGCAATTGGAAATTGGTTAATATCTAAGTTTGTTACGGAATTAACAACTTAATAAGTGAAATATAAACATTACGTCCTGGCAATCATGCTTCTGGCCCTTCTGGCGGTTTCCGTTTTCCATCTTTAGTGCAGGATTACTCATCCTTGATGCATCTCACATAGAAATATCCATCGATATTTCCCCACAACATGTCCATCCCATCATAATTTCTTTTAAGCCCCATGTAGAATTGTGCCTGATTCCGGTTGAAATAGGGCCGGCTGGAAATTGACAGGAACTGCACTTCCTTATATAATCCATCATAATAATAGATTGTATCAATGATATCGCCCGCCAAATTATAAACGAAAGCGTACCATCCTTCACCCGTATAGCGGGCATTAAATCCGACGCTTCCCCCAACCATCATTGCGTCGCGCGCGCCATTTAACGGAACATGTCCTCTTAAAGTTTCCCAATCCTGTTTTGTTGGCAGCCGCCAGCCATCGGGACAATAATTTTTGCCGGCTTCGGAATACGAGACCGATCTTTCCCCCTGATATAGGGCACCATAGGAATCGCAGTTCCCTGTTGTAGCCTCATAACATTTTTGCAGCATCGGCAGGGTCATCTTCGGATCGGTGCGGAAATCGAGGTTATCCGACATCCACCATTGGTCACCAATCTTAACGGTTCCATAATATTTGCCATCTCTCCGATCGATAATAAAACCTGTTTGGGCAGTAGATTCCGAAACCAGCACCCTTGTTTTTGTTATTGAGGTTTCGCCGCCTTCGTCCTGTGCCTCCAGAGTGACCCAATATTCACCGGGCACGGTAAACTGATGGAACAACTGTTTTTCATACGACCAGCCGGTATCCCAGTTGCCGTCACCCTCAAAATCCCACCTGACCAATAGTTGCGATGGAGCCGTAATATCGTCGGTTGAAGGCCAGGAGCTGAGGTAGAAATTAGTTGTAATATTCCCGTAAGGAGTGGATAGCTGTATTTTAGGAACAGGAGGTTTGTTCTCTTTGATGACATAGAATTCCTTGACAACACTGTTGGTCAGATTGTACTGGTCGGTTACTGTGAGCGTAACTTTCTGCTGACCGGCTGTCCAGAAAAGGTGCTTGAAAGCAGGCTCTTTGAAAGGGCCATAGACCACCTCGGACTGAACATCCCACTTATAGGTAAAAATTCTGGATGGGTCAGTAGTATGATGAGTAGCTGAGGCATCCAACAGGAAGGTGTCCTTTACGGTGGCCTCTGCCGGCGATATTGTAAAATCAGGTACGATACCATCATCATGCAGGTTAACCACGAGCAGGTGGGACTCTGTTGAGCCCCGCCTGGTGGGATCAGTGACTAATAGTTTAACCTGATAGTCAAGCGCTTTTTTATATTTAAATTTTGCTACCGGATTGGAAGAGGGTTCAGTATCCCAAATATCATCTCCGTTAAAATCCCAGCGAAAAAGCAATGTTGAAAATGCATCCTCATCGTCAAAAGTCGTGCTTGCATCGAAAGTAAATGTGGTCAGATAATTGCCCTCAGGCGGATCGATTTTGAAAGAAACATGAGGTGCGGAATATCCCTGATCAACCTTGATAATCTTATTTATTGTGATACGCTGTCCATCCTCAGTCAGGATTTGAGCTTTCACCTGATGGGTGCCTTTCTTATAAAAGCGGTGAGTGGCTGTAGGGTAAGCAGAAAAGGAATCATCCCACAGGGAATCTTCGTTCATATCCCACCGGACATAGAATTCCTCCTGTGTTTTCGGCAGGTTTGGTATATTAATTCTAAAATCAAAAATCTGCGTGGTCAGGCCGCTATCCGGTTTCAGAATGAGTGAAACCTCAGGTTTCCAGGTTACGGTATCCTTTTTGCACGACGGTACCATTGCAGCCAGAGCTATCATCAGGAGAAAGAGGAGACCAGCTGCCAATGATTTTGACATTATTGGAATATCAGGTTCTTGCTGAAAACCTTGCCTTTTTCCACATCAACCCATCCGCTGGTCCACCAGATACTCAGTTTACCACCCGGAAATCCGGCATACAGGCAAGAATCCGCCTGACAGGTACAGGTAATGCCAGCCTGGTAAAAATATCGGCCCGGCAGAAGGGTAAAACGGTAAGTGATTTTATAGTCCGATACATTTGCCGCATTGCAAAACTGCTTACGGTACAGGCTGTCCATGGATTTCGCAAGGCTCAGATCCACGCGGTGAAGTCCCTTATCAGGAAGGTTGATTTCGGGCAGTGTAAAATTAAAATCGACGCTGCCGTGGGTGGGATCCTGGATGACTGATCCCGGATCTGTCCCGGGATCATCCGGATTGCAAGAACCGATAAAACACAGAAGCAATACGGCTAAAATTCTGATTGTCTTCATTTCATTCCCCCTTACTGTCTTTAAATCCGAGCGCTGCCGTCTTCTCATTTCGGGCGAGTTCATCAATGGTCACAGGCGAAAGCGACAAGTTAGGTACCCTTGTGATGATCCTGGAAGAGAATATCCCAAGGGCATTCCTGAAGTTCGAATATTCACCTAGGCTAGTAAAGTTCGATCCGGTTTCGACATCCATCCGGTAATGAAAACCCAGATCGCTACCGCCGGAAATCATAATAAACTCAACAGATATGACCTCCCTGATGATTCCAGGGATGACGCGTATATTTTTTGCCATGGCGGTAAAAAAAGCAGGGCCGCCCATGGTATATTCCTGAAGCTGATCGGTTTTGAGATCGAAAACTCCGCCACTGGAGTAATCAGCCGAATTGAATTCCTCGCCTGAAGCAGAAGAATCGCGGTAATAGATCCTGAAAATCATTTCATAAACACCAGTATTCGCACCCGGCGTCCAGCGGATGACGAAGGGCTGACCAGTTTCGAAATTTATTTTTCGGATCGACAGCGGCAATGGATCGACGATATCAGGGGCACCGTGCACCAGAACTTTTGCAGAGACCATCTTATTCAGATCAGGAAAGAAAACATAAAGCTGATAGGTTTTCCCCGGTTCCGCCTTAAAGGCGGATGAGTAAATCCTGAGGTTGGCAACAGGAAAGAAACCGGAATCTTTTTTAATGTTATCATCCGGTTCAAACCGGTAGGTATTTCCCCTCACATCGCCAATATACTCCTCCATGTAAACCTCATGTGGTATATTCCAGACGGTTGAATCCGGTTCGGGAGGGATACGAGCATCGGTTTCGCCTCCCTGGTAGGATCGTCCGATCCGCACATACTGAGTGGAAGCGGTTGGATCGAGCAGACAATAAACTACAGGTACGGGTTGTCCTTTGGAGTAAATATTCACCTCCTCGGTACATGCTGTGAGGATAGTGGTTAGAAGAACCAGAATCGAAATCTGTCGGGTAGACATATTATCAGGAAACTTTATGCGGGGGGCACGATCAAAGATACAAAGAAAGATCGGAAGACGGAAGACGGAAGAAAAAAATCGAAACCCGTGACGCGTGACGCGGAAGAAATTTGATGAAAGATTTGGTTTATTCATGGGGGCTTCTATTTTTGTACCCGCTTAGAGAAAAAAATGAAAAGCGAACAACTGATAAAAAATCTGGCTAATTGGTGCTGGCGTACCCCCTTCGGGTGGCGGTAAGCGGCAATGTCGGATTGTACTCAGTTCAAAGCGGGCATGTTGTTTACAGCATGCCCGCTTTGTATTTAGTAAACTCTTAATTTAATATGATATGACAAAGATTCGAAGAATTATCCTGACCGAAGATGAGATGCCAAGGCAATGGTATAATCTCGCTGCTGATGTTAAATGTCCGCCGTTTATGAGTCCGGCCGGGCCCGTACCGCCCGAAGCATGGGCACCGGTATTCCCGATGAACCTCGTGGAACAGGAGTACAGCACTCAGCGTTGGATCGATATACCTGAGGAAGTCCTCAGCCTGCTCACCCGCTGGCGCCCGGCACCGATGCATCGTGCTTACGCATTGGAGGAAGCATTGGGTACCCCGGCCAGGATCTATTACAAGAATGAAAGTCTGTCACCGGGAGGCAGCCACAAGCCAAATACGGCTGTTGCCCAAGCCTGGTATAACAAGCAAGCCGGCACCAAGCGACTCACCACAGAAACCGGAGCCGGACAGTGGGGCAGCGCCCTTTCTTATGCCTGTTCACTGATCGGGCTCGAGTGCAAGGTATTCATGGTCCGTGTAAGCTTCGACCAGAAACCTCTTCCCAAGCTCATGATGCAGACCTGGGGCGCTACGTGTATACCGAGTCCGAGCATGGAGACGGCTGCCGGCAGAGCTATCCTTGAGCAATTTCCGGATACACCGGGCAGTCTGGGCATTGCTATCAGCGAAGCCATTGAAGCAGCGGTTACTGATCCTACCGGTCAGACCAAATATTCCCTTGGCAGCGTTTTGAACCACGTGATGCTTCATCAGACCATCATCGGCCTGGAAGCCAAGAAACAGCTTGAAAAAGTTAATGAGAGGCTGCCTGATATCGTGATTGGCTGTGCAGGTGGCGGAAGCAACTTTGCCGGGTTATCATTCCCATTTGTACTTGATAAGATCAATGGCGCCAAAATGGAGATCATCCCTGTTGAGCCGGCATCGTGCCCCACCCTCACCCGCGGTCATTATGTTTATGACCATGGGGATAATGCCAAGCTGACCCCCCTGGTTGCCATGCACTCACTCGGTCATAATTTTATTCCTGCTCCGATCCATGCCGGTGGTCTGCGTTACCATGGCATGTCGCCACTCGTAAGTCGCGCGGTTGAAGATGGACTGATGACTCCACGGGCAATCAACCAGCTGGAATGTTATGCTGCCGGAATGCTGTTTGCACGTACCGAAGGAATCATTCCCGCTCCTGAATCATGCCATGCGATTGCAGCTACCATTCAGGAAGCGAAAAAAGCCAAAGAAGAGGGAAAAGAGAAAGTGATCCTGTTCAACCTCAGCGGGCATGGTATGTTCGACCTCCTCGGGTACGAAAAATTCATGGCTGGTCAGCTCCAGGATTATGAACTGCCGCAGGAAATTATCAATAAAAATCATGAGGCGCTGGCGGGGTATCCGATGCCATAGGACAATGTGCTAATGTGCTAATGTGACAATTAAAGAATGAAGAGGCTGTCTGGGTAAGGCGGCCTCTTTTCATATTAAAAATCGATGGTGTAGGTGTAATTAATTGGACCTTCGGTTGGCAGGGGAGGTGTTCCCGCTTCTTCGGGAAGGACAAGGGGATTACCCGGTTCCGGGGGAGTGACAAGGGAGTTTTCGTTTGTGATGGTGTATGTTATTGATGGGCGGTTCAGATTGAAGTGGATCGTCGCCTTGGTGGAGGTTCGTGTTCTCACGCTTTTGTTCCTGACCTTCTCAAATTGCATGAGTCCGATCACCCGCAACGCCTCCTCATCGCATCCATAGCCCAGGCCTTTTAAAATGCGGACATTTTGAACAGCTCCTGTATCGAGGATATCGTATGCCACAATCACGCTGCCTTCAATGCCAGCCTCCTCAGCCTCTTTTGGGTACTGTACATTTTTTGCAATAAATTCCATGAAGGCATTCTTACCTCCAGGGTATCCAGGAACCTTGAGTGCTTCGAATTTTTTGGGGTGTTTTGTCATAATTGCCATTTTTGCGGAATACGTTCCGCAATTTTGTTCAGTTATTGCGGAGTGCGTTCCGCAATAACGACGTATTAAAGTCCAATCACCATATTTTCGCCTCTTTTTACTGAGATTTCCTGCTCTTTTCCAGCATAAAAGACTTTTGCTGTTCCGCCGGTTTTAGAGCTTACCGTGGCGTTGATCAGTTTTCCATCAGCCCACTTCAGATCGAATACGAAACCGCCGCGGGCACACAGACCTTTCACCTCACCAGTTGCCCAGGCTTTCGGCAGTGCGGGAAGCAAATGGATCACCCCGGTATGCGACTGGATAAGCATCTCAGCAATACCGGCAGTACCGCCAAAATTACCATCAATCTGGAATGGCGGATGTGTATCGAACAGGTTGCTCTCCGTGGATTTTCGGAGCAGGGCAAGCAGGTTTTCATAGGCCTTTTCACCATTCTGCAGACGGGCATACTGACATACAATCCAGGCACGGCTCCAGCCTGTATGACCTCCGCCAAAAGAAAGCCGGCGCTCGATAGTGGCCTGTGCTGCTTTGAAAAGCTCGGGTGTTGCCGGAGTAAATTCGGCCAGCGGATAGAGTCCGAGCAGGTGCGACATGTGCCGGTGACCCGGTTCCACTTCATCATAATCCCTGATCCATTCCTGAATAACCCCTTTTGAATTGATGACCACCGGTGGCAGTCTTTTCTGCGCTGCATCCAGTTTTGCAGCAAAATCCTGATCGGTGCCAAGGATTTTACAAGCCTCTTTACAATTATCAAACAGGGTATTCAGTATTTCGATGTCCACAGTGGCAGCATAGGTCAATGCCGAGTTTTCTTTTGTTTTTGTCCCCGGAACCAGAAAAGCATTTTCGGGAGAATGCGAAGGGTTGGTTACCAAATATCCATCGGGCGATTCCACCAGAAATCCGAGAACAAACTGGGCCGATCCTTTCATCATCGGCCAGGCAACATTGCGCAGGAAAGCGGTATCGCGGGTAAACAGAAAATGCTCAAACACGGTAAAAGTCATCCACGGACCATTCAGCGGCGTGATGCCCCAAACACCATCGGCCACACCGGTTCGGCCAAAGGGATCGACGAGATGATGAAACACCCAGCCTTCAGTACCATACATTTCTTTAGCAGTTCGCGTACCGGGTACCACGAGTTTTTGCATGAAAGAAACCAGAGGTAGAGCAGTTTCCGAAAGGTTGCACACCTCCGCCGGCCAGTAGTTCATCTGTAAATTGATATTGGTATGGAAATCAGCATTCCATGGGGCATTCATATCCTTGTTCCATACACCCTGCAGGTTGGCGGGCAAGGTGGCCGGTCCGCGCGATGAACCCATCAGCAGATAACGGCCGTATTGAAAATACATGGCGATGAGGGCATTATCCTCAGCGCCTGATTTCATCCTTACGAGCCGGTCATCGGTCGGAAGTGAATCCAGCACTGATCCGCCCAAATCCAGTGCCACCCGGTTAAAAATCGGCTGATATTCGGCCAGGTGCCTTTTCATCAGGTCTTTATCGGATTGATTGTCTGCCGCATCGAGTATTTTTTTGCAGGTAGCAGCCGGATCAATGGTCCGGTCGAAGTCCAATTTAGCAATCGAAAAATCGGTCGCTGCTGTCAGGCGGATTGTTACTTCCCGGGCCCTTTCCACCTTTAAACTTCCACCCTCGACTGCCAACTTTCCCCCGGAGCGCATGAGGCGTGCTTCGCCGGCGAATTTCATGTGGGCACCGGCCGGGCCACTGCCCTTATCTTCGGCGTCAATAATCTGCCCGGTCAAAAGTAGCTTGCCATCCGGAGTTGCGGTCACCACGGCATCCTTTTCACGGGTCATGGTAAAGTCGGCGTCGATAGCTCCTCCGTTCAGTGCTTTTATTTTTATGATCAGCATATTATCGGGGACCGTGGCGTACACTTCCTGACGGTATTTTTTGCCATCAACGGTAAACTCGGTCGCGGCAACACCGGTTTTCAAATCGAGTGATCTGCGGTAGTTTTCCGGCTTGGTTTTCCAGGCATAATTGATCAGCAGATCGCCCAGCGGCTGATACGACCGGATTCGTGGTGGGGTACCCAGCATATTATCGTTTGCCAACTGCCAGGCCTCCTTGAAACGGCTCTCGAACAATGCCTTCTGGATCTCGGGCAGGTGAGCCAGCGATCCCGGGTTGTTATTATTCACCGGGCACCCGGCCCAGATGCTCTCTTCGTTGATCTGGATACGTTCTTTTTCAGCATTGCCAAAAACCATTGCGCCCAAACGGCCATTACCGACCGGGAGGGCTTCATCCCAGACTTTTGCCGGCTGTTTGTACCATAAAGTCAGGTGGTTCGATGCGGTTTTATCAGAGGAATCGGTACAGCCCGATAAAAGTACCAGGCTGATCAGGAAAAAGAAGGCGATCCGGCTTTTCATTTCAGTTTAGCTTTGGTTTCATTCAAAGATAAGGTTTAGTACATTTGATTACACAATCACAATCCCGATTCGAGAATCAAAATTAATCAACATGCTTCCTCATAACCTAAGGACCGCAATCATCGGTATAACCATGATATCCATGATTTCATGCACCCCGCATGATTTCACCTGCACCCTCAAAGGGACAGTCGTTGATCGCAAGAGCGACACCTTGATTCTTAAGAGAAGAAATGAAGATCTTCGATTCGCTACAATCTTCATACCGATAATAAATGGAAAATTCGAGTACAAAATGGAGGTAAAGGATATTGTGGCCTGGGATTTCACTTTTAAGGATGAATTAGATGGCGGTGGCTGGCGCCCGATCAAGTTCTTTCCTGATCAGAAAATAGTCCAATTCGAACTGTATCCCCAAAATCAGTTCGAGAAAAATAAAATCATCGGGGGCAAGATCAACCAGTCAATGGTTGAGTATTACCAGGCCATTCAGATTAATGTTTATTCCCGAGTAGCCCCGCTTCTCAAAATCCAGGACTCTCTGGAGAAGAACAATCAGTATTGGACCCCTGAATTAAAAAGATTATCTGACAGTTACGAATCGGCAAAAAGTCAGGCTCAGGAAGATTTTTTCAAGAAGCAAATGGATTCTTTGATAAATTCTGGAAATCATAAAACCCCGTTAGCGAGAGAGATTGAAATCCAATACAAACAAATCGGCTCCGATGAGATAAAGTTCCGGTCTGATTATATAAGTAAAAATCTCACGATCCAGGCATACTCAATGATCCTCGAAGACCTGGTGGAAACCCGGTATAATTCGGTAACACTGAAGGAGATCCGGGAAATTTATCCGGTTTTCGCTAAAAAATTCCCGAACCACCCCTATACTAAATTGGTGGGTGATATTTTGAATGGGCTGGAGAACATTAAAATTGGCGGGCATTTTATCGATTTTACCTTGCCCGACCTGAATGGCAGCAAGCATACTTTATCGGAACTGATCAAGGGAAAAGTTGCCATTATCGATTTATGGGCTACCTGGTGCGGACCGTGTATCCGGCATACCAGGGAACTGGCACCGATTTATGACGAGTACCACGACAAAGGCTTTACGATTGTGGGGATAGCTGCCGAGATAAAAAATACGGATGCGATGAAAGATCGGCTCGAAAAGGAAAAATGGCCTTGGGTTAACCTCGTTGACCTGGACCGTCAAAACCAAATCTGGGATAAATATGGCGTATCGCTAAGCGTTGGAAAGATTATCATGGTCGACAAAAATGGCACCGTACTGGCCGTGGACCCAACAGGAGAAGAGGTCAAAGCAAAACTTAAAGAATTGCTCTGACCTCCTCAATAAAGTTGCCCAGGTTTTTGGGATTGGACGTCACCTCAGGGTTATAATTCCCTATTTCTTGCCGCGATAAGCGTTACCCAGGCGCTGCAAGCCAGCGGAATAATCGCGGTTCGGCAGAACGGCCTCAATGATTACTAACTTGTCTTTGGCTGCAGCTGCTATCTTCAGAGCATCGTTGAGTTCTTCCTCGGTCGTCACTCTCCTGCCGATCACAAAATCGCCACCGGCAAATACCTCGGAAAGTTTGGAGTAGTTCCACATCTGGATATCATTGTATGGCCCGTCTTCATGCAACACGCGCTCAATCAGGTATCCGTCGTTATTGATCACCAGCAGAATTGCCGGACGCTTTTCCCGGATGATTGTCGAGATTTCCTGGGCGGTCATCTGGAAGGCTCCGTCGCCGGT
>Ga0114951_10002355_pt1 | contig 21457 bp, 17 predicted proteins | sample AM7aDNAmetaG_FD_88677 | JGI IMG/M metagenome (GOLD analysis project Ga0114951, IMG submission 88677) | Freshwater microbial communities from Finland to study Microbial Dark Matter (Phase II) - AM7a DNA metaG | ecosystem: Environmental > Aquatic > Freshwater > Lake | place: Finland: Lake Alinen... | reverse complement strand
TTAAAAGCGGCTTTTAACTATGAGGTGAGTGTATGAGCCTTGATTTCTACCGCCGGTTGACGCAGGTTTTCGGTTTTCTGGCCCTGGGCGTTCTTTTCGCCTTGATCACGTTCGCGTCCATGACCGAGATCAAGGACCTGGACCTGTGGCTTCACATGAAAATGGGCGAGGTGATCACGTCCTCCGGCGGGGTGCCTTCGCAGGATATGCTTTCCGCCACGATCGCCGGCAGGGCATGGGTCAATCACGAGTGGCTTTTCCAGACGGTGGTGCATGCCGTGCGCGCGGTGTTCGGCATGGATGCTCTTCTTTATATGCAGGCCGGGCTGGTCGCCTTCACATTTCTTGTGGTGCTCTTGTGGACGTACCGGCGTGACCGTCAGCTGGTGATCATCCCGCTGTTGTTTGCCGTATTCCAGGTGTATCAGACACGTTTCACCGTCAGGCCCGATCTTTTCAGTGTGCTTTTTGTCATCCTTTTTCTGATGATCCTTGCCGCATGCATCCAGCGCCGCTGGGCCCTGCCCGCGCTTTTTATCCTGCAGGTGGTATGGACGAATATGCACGGCTATTTTTTTTGGGGGCCGGTCCTTGTCGTTTTGTTCCTGGGCGCTGAAACACTCAAGCGTTGGGTGCCCCTTCCTTTTGCCTGGAGGGATGAATCCCGTGCGACGGATGAAGGGTACGGCAGGCTTTGGCTGGCGCTGGCGGTTGTGGCGGCAGCAGCCTTGATCAACCCCCTCGGATTTACGGGGGCGGCCTACCCTTTCAAGGTGTTCTTTTCGCTCTCGGGAGACAACAGCATTTTCTTCAAATACATTACCGAACTCCAGTCGCCTTTCCGGGGCGCTCCATTTTGGGACCTCACCGACCAGGCGCCGTTTAAGGCCACGATCCTGGTTTCCGCCATAAGTTTCCTGCTGAACATCCGGCGGATCGACTTGCGCTGGCTGCTGGTATGGGGAGTTTTTCTGGCTTTTTCATGCATGGCACTGCGTAATATGGTCTATTTCGCTTTTGTGGCCTACCTGGCCACCATGATGAATCTCCTGAGCCTGGACTTGCGCAAGCTGGTGCCGGTGCAATTCGTGTCCGAACACCTGGAGCTGTTGACCGGATGGCTGGTCAAGATCGCGTTCATCGGCTTCCTGCTCAATTACGGCGGTGACTTTGCCCAGCACGGATATTACGATTTTGACACGTATGCGCGCAAGAGCGAATTTTTCGGTGTGGCCCAGCGCACCTTTCCCTCCGGTGCCGTGGATTTTTGCGCGGCTAACAAGATCAGCGGGGCTGTGTTCAATGATTTCAACACAGGGGCGTATCTTGCCGGGCGCATGTACCCGCAGGTCAGGGTTTTCATCGACGGCAGGACGGAAGTGTATGGGGCGGCGTTTTTTGCGTTTTACCGGAAGATTTGGGAAGAGGGCAGCGGCAAGGCCCTGGATGAAGCGGTGGCGCGTTACAAGCTCAGGGCCGCTGTGCTGGGGTCGGCTTATGCGCGTATCCCGGAGAAAGCGCTTAAACTGTTCAGCGGGCGGCCTGATTGGAAACTCGTTTATTTCGATCATGACGGGGTGGTCTTTCTGCGCGATATTCCGGAAAATGCCGCGCTCATCGGGAAGTTTGCCATTGATGTCAAATCCCTCAAGGTCATAGCTCCCGATATTCTGAGGATGGGGACGGCCCGGGCGTTTCCTTACCGCCAGGTCAATCGCGCCACCACGCTGTACGACATGGGGTATATGGACCAGGCCATGGCCGAGGCGGATGCGGCGCTGCTCATCGCGCCAGCATGCGAGGAGGCTCTTTTCCTCAAGGCGAGGATCTATCTGGAACGCAAGGATTTCGCGAAAGCCTTTGAGTATTACCGCTACGCGCTCCTGCAGTCGTCGGGCGACATCAAATTGCGCCGGGGGCTGGCCCTGGCGTATATCGGGCTGGGGGATTATCCGCGCGCGCTGGAACAGGCCGCGCGCATGGATGGCGTTGCCGGCAATCCTTCCGGGCCGTATATCCATGCGAAAGTGTTCGTGAAAAAAAAGCAATATCGCGAGGCTTATGATATATTAATCAAACGGATTTTTCCGCTGGAACGCGGTGCCGCCGAGATCTCGGCCATCGGCGATTTTTACGCGGAAGACGGTGCCGATGACTGGGCGGTCAAGGCCTATGGCCTCGCGTTGAGAAAGAATACCGGTGACGCGGAGGCCCTCAAAAAATTCAAGGACGCTGCCGCCAGGCGGCGCGAAGGAAAAGGAAAAGACAGATGATGTCAAGGAATGTGTTGACGTTTGTCCTTGCCGGCGGCAAGGGAGAACGGCTGAACCCTCTGACGCGAGATCGTGCCAAGCCTGCGGTTCCCTTTGGCGGCAATTACCGGATCATTGATTTTACGCTGTCCAACTGCATCAATTCGGGGCTGCGGCGTATTTATGTGCTGATCCAGTACAAGTCTTTTTCCCTGCAGAAGCATATCCTGGCCGGATGGGATGTTGTTTCCACCCAGCTGGGCGAGTTCATTGATGTTATCCCGGCCCAGCAGCGCCTGGGACAGGACTGGTATAAGGGCACAGCGGACGCGATCTATCAGAACATTTACGCGATCAATGACCATGTTCCCGAGCTGGTCCTGATCCTTGCGGGCGACCATCTTTACAAGATGGATTATCAGAAGCTGATCAACGCCCATTTGGCCAACCAGGCGGATGTGACGGTCCCCTGTATCCGGATGCCGCGGGAAGAGGCGCCTCATTTCGGTGTCATTGAGGTGGACGACCGCAATTTTATCTGCGGATTCCAGGAAAAACCCCAGGCGCCCAAGACGATCCCTGGCGACCCCGAGGCTATTTATGCGTCCATGGGCATTTATCTTTTCAATGCCAAGGTCCTTGTAAGCGAGCTTGAGCGTGACGCGGTGGACGTGCGTTCCGACCATGATTTTGGCAAGAACATCATTCCCAAGATGCTGGCGGCCGGCAAGAAGCTTTTGGCCTACAATTTCGGCGAGCAGTCCAATTACTGGCGCGATATCGGGACACGCGACGCGTATTATCAGGCTAACATGGACCTGGTCCGTGAAAAATCGCCCTTTGACCTTTACGACAAGACATGGCCGCTGCGCACGCATCATTCGCATTATCCGCCCGTCTGCCTCAAGACGGTCCATCAGGGCGGGAAGAATGTGGCGGGGGCGGCCGTTGATGCGATTATTTCCCCCGGATGTTTCATCGAGGGCGCGCGCGTGGAGCGTTCCGTCCTCTCGCCGCTGGTCACTGTCCGCCAGGGCGCGTTGATCCAGGATTCCGTGATCATGGAGGGCGTTGTCGTCGGTGAAGGGGCGCAGATCAGAAACGCCATCATCGACAAGCACGTGGTCATTCCCGCCGGCGAGAAGATCGGGTATGACCTGGAGATCGACCGTGCCCGGTTTGCCGTGACCGCGTCGGGGATCGTCATTGTGGCCAAGAAGACCGCGATTGCCGAGTTAAGTTGAACCTATATATCTTATGAGGGAAAAATGATTGTCCAGCCGAAGATCAGGGGATTTATCTGTACGACCGCGCATCCTGTGGGATGTGCCCGCCATGTCCAGGAGCAGATCGATTATGTTCTGCGTCACGAGCCGCTGACGAGCGCTCCCAAGAAAGTCCTTGTGATCGGCGCTTCGGCCGGGTTTGGTCTGGCTTCGCGCATCGTCGCGGCGTTTGCCGGCGGTGCGGCGACCTACGGCGTTTATTTCGAGCGCCCCTCTGACGGGAAGCGTACCGCCACGGCCGGATGGTACAATACCGCCGCCTTCGAGAAGGCCGCCCGCGCCAGGGGGCTTTACGCCAAAAGCCTCTGCGGCGACGCGTTTGCCGATGAGACAAAACGCCAGGTCGCCGATGCCATCCGCAAGGATATGGGGCCGGTGGATATGGTCGTTTACAGCCTGGCATCGCCGCGGCGCGTCCATCCCAGGACCGGGGAAACGTTCAAGTCGTCGCTTAAGCCTGTCTGCGGGACGTATACGAACAAGTCGATGGATTTTGAAAAAAACGAGGTGATCAATGTGACCCTCGAGCAGGCCACGCCTGAAGATGTGCAGCAGACCGTCCAGGTCATGGGCGGCGAAGATTGGCAGATGTGGATGGAATTTTTGAAAGCTGAAAAATTGCTCGCCCCGGGCTGCCTCACCGTGGCGTATTCTTATATCGGCCCGGATGTGACACAGCCCATTTATCGCAACGGCACCATCGGTGCCGCCAAAGACCATCTTGAAACGACCGCGCGCCAGCTGGACAAGTTCATGGGGCAGGTGGGAGGGCGGGCCCTTGTTTCCGTCAACAAGGCGCTGGTGACACAGGCCAGTTCGGCCATTCCGTTTATTTCCCTTTATATCGTTTTGTTGATGAAGGAGATGAAGGCACGCGGGATCCATGAGGGGTGCATTGAGCAAATGGACCGCTTGTTCCGCGACCGCCTGTTTAACGGCCGCGCCCTCCAGGATATCCCGGTCGATGGCAAGGGCCGTGTGCGCGTGGATGACTGGGAGGTCCGTGATGATGTTCAGGCGGCTGTCAGCGATGTCTGGAAAAATGTAAGCACCGACAACGTCCTGCGCAACGGGGATGTGGCCGGGTACAACCAGGAATTCCTGAAATTGTTCGGTTTTGGTTATCCGGATGTTGATTATAACGCGGATGTCGAGATAGATATCAAGGCTGATTGATCCCCGGGAAAGCTCCGCGGTGAAGGTGTATGTGTTGGTTTATTAAAGCTACAGGATGTCAAAGAACAACACCCTCTGGACTTAAACATCAACAAACATGATGACGGCCCCTGGCCTGCGTAAAAATATTTTTCAAACCTTTATTGACACTCCGGCTTTTGACCGATAAATTAAAAGAGTCTGGACACGATATTTTGTGTCTGTTGTTTCTATTGGTTCAATATGTTGTAAATTTGGGCGGGAGGCTTTATGGAACAATTCGGCAATTTGATGACCATCGATGAGGTGGCTGATTATTTACGTGTCAAAAAACGCACGGTTTACGACTGGGTCAAAAAGGGAAAGATCCCGGCGATCAAGACGGTCGGGCTGTGGCGTTTCCGCAAGGACCGCATCGATTCATGGCTTGACCAGGATGCCGAAGAAGAACAGCCTGTTAAAAGCCAGGGTTCCGCCGCGTTATAACGCCATCACGTCAGGGTTCATTCAGGGGAGTCCGTTGCATGTATTTCAAAAAACTTGAGATTTTCGGGTTCAAATCGTTCGCCGAAAAGACCATCCTCCATTTCGAGCCGGGGATCACGGCTGTTGTCGGGCCCAACGGGTGCGGCAAAAGCAATGTGTTTGACGCCATCCGCTGGGTGCTGGGCGAGCAGAGCGTCAAGCAGCTGCGCGGCGGCGCCATGGAAGACGTCATCTTTAACGGCACCGACACGAAACTTGCCCTTGGTTTCGCGGAAGTCAGCGTGACCTTTGATAACGCCTCCAGAACCCTTCCTTTCGACCATGACGAGATCACGGTAACCCGGCGTTTGTTCCGTTCCGGCGAGAGCGAGTATCTTATCAATAAAGAAACGGTGCGCCTGAAAGATGTGGTTGAAACGTTCATGGGTACGGGGGTTGGTGCGGAGTCTTATTCCCTGGTCCAGCAAGGCAAGGTTGATCTGGTGGTCAGCGCCCGGCCTGATGACAGGCGCATGATCTTTGATGAGGCCGCGGGGATCACCAAATATAAGGCCAAGAAGCGCGAGGCCATGAATAAGCTCAAAGAGACGGACGATAACCTCTTGCGTCTGAACGATATCGTGACGGAAGTCAAACGCCAGATCACATCCCTGGAGCGTCAGGCCCAGAAGGCCCGGCGTTATAAGGAAGAGTTCGAGAAATTAAAAAGCCTGGAGCAGGTCCAGGCGTTGTGTCAATGCGATGAGTTTGCCCAGGCGCGTTCCGGCATCCAGGAGCGGATCGATGCCATGAAGGGGGCCGAAGAGAATGCCCACCGGGAACTGGGAGAATTTCGCGGCGTGCTGGAGCGCGAGATGTCCGCCCTGGAGGAACTTGAGCAGAGTGTCCAGGAGGTTCGCGCCCAGGATATGAAACTCGAGAACCAGGTTGAACTTGCGGTCCGCCATATGGCTTTTAATGACGAGCGGCTTGAAAATCTGGAGCAGAACGTCACGCGGGTGTCCAGTCAAAAGGAAGGCCTGAAGGAGAAATGCCGGCTTCAGCAGGAGAAGATCACGGAACTGGAGGGCATGCTCGCCTCGTCCCTTGAGAATATTGCCGCCGCCTCCGGCGAGCTCGATGAACGGCGCCGGGCTTTTGCGGGCCTTGCCGCCCTTATCCAGGAATATGAACAGTCCATGCGCGCCGATGAGGAACATATCCGCCAGATATCTTCGCGCCTGGCCGAGATCAAGGGCGGGCTTACCGAGATCATGAAGGAGCGGGAGGGTTATCTGGCGCGCCGCCGCCGCCTGGACCTTGAGCAGTCCAAGGTTACCTTGGAACGCGCCGAGACGGAGCGTAAACTCAGCGGCCTTTCCGACGGGATTCGCGCCATCATGGCCAAACGCCAGTCGATCTTCGATGAGCTCGACCGTGAAAAGGCGGCCCTGGCCCTTGCCCATGAAGAACTTGCGGCCCTGGATACCGGTATTGAAACGCTGGAACACCGCAGACTTTTTTTGGTGTCCCAGAAAGAATTTATTGAAAAACTCCATGTGCAGTATCAGGACATGCCGGACCCTGTCATCACCGGCCGTTTTTTCTCGCCTATTCCTCCGGCGGAGCGGCATACCGGGTTTATCGGGAAACTCAAGTCGGTTCAGCAGGTTGCCCCTGAGCGTCAGGAAGACCTGCGCCGTTATCTTGACGGCATGGACGCGTCGGCCCTTTATGAGATCATGTGCGAAACCAAGTTCGTGGAGCTTGACCCGTTGGCCATCGCCGGCGAGATCGGGACCATCGATGCCAGGCTTGCCGAACTGGCCGTGGAGCGCACCGCTAAACTTTCAACGATCGCCCAGTACACACGCACCAGCGAGAGCCTGGCCCAGCAAGGGCATGCGGAGGACCGCCGTTTGTCCGTGTGTGAAGCCCAGCAGACCGATATCGGCGCGGAAGCCATGAAACTCCTTCAGGAGCTGCAGGCTGTGGCGGAAGAAATTGTGGAAGTCGACGCCGGGTTGGCGCGCCTGGGTGAAGGCGAGATCCGCCTGACCGGAGAAATCCATGGGCTTGAAGGCGATCTTGGCGCGGCCCAGGAAGCCTCCCGCACCCGGCAGGATGCGCTGGCCGTGAAGCGTGTGGCGCGCGAGGAAGCCGCTGTGGCGCTGGCCCAGTTCGAATCCGAGATCGCCGCGATGCGTGAACGCGAGAAATCCTGGCAGGCCAACATGGATATGTTCCGTTCATCCATGAACGGGTACCTGGAGGAGATGTTCCGTCTGGACCAGGAGGCGCTTTCATTTGGAGAACGCCGGCAGCAGCTTCAGGATGATACCCTGCGGATCGAGACATCGCTGGTATCCCTGCGCCGCGAGAAGGAAGGGTTCAGGGAATCGCGCGGACGCCTTGAAGCCGAGGAAAAAGACCTTTCCCAGCGCTTGAACAGTCTTCGTGCCCAGATCGCGGGGATGGAGAAGGAGCTGGCCGACGGCCGTGATAATGCCCATGATATGGCGATGCGTATCCAGCAGCTGGATTTCCAGGAGCAGGCTGTCCGGGAGCGCATGGCCCAGAAATATAATATCGATCTGGCGGCGGCGGTTGCCGGCGCACGGCAGGATGCGCCCGAGGGGGCGCGGTCTGTGCCTGACATCGAGGTGCTCCGCCAGGAGATCCAGGCGCTCACGAAGCGCTGCGATGCTTTCGGCGGGGTCAATCTTTTGGCCATCGAGGAATTTGAAGAGCTCAAGGGGCGCTTTCAGTTCCTGACCCGTCAGCAGAGCGACCTGCTCGAGGCGAAGACCTCCCTGGAGCAGACTATCCGCAAGATCAACAAGACCACCCGCGACCTGTTCATCGACACTTTTACCAAAGTTAATGAACAGTTCCGCGAGTACTTCAAGCTTCTTTTCAACGGCGGCGAGTCCCAGCTTGTCCTCTTGGATCCTGAAAATGCCCTTGAATCCGGCATCGAGATCGTGGCACGGCCTCCGGGCAAAAAGCTGCAGACCATCAGCCTTCTTTCGGGCGGCGAGAAGACCATGACCGCCATTGCACTGATCTTCGCCGTGTTCCGCGTCAACCCCAGCCCCTTTTGCGTACTGGACGAGATCGATGCGGCGCTGGATGAAGCCAACGTGGACCGTTTTTCATCGGTTCTCAAGGAGTTTGCCAAAATATCCCAGTTCATTGTGATCACGCATAATAAAAAGACCATGGCTCATGCCAATGTCATGTATGGCGTGACGATGCAGCAGCGTGGCATATCCAAGGTTGTTTCCGTCAAGTTTTCCGGGGACCGGCAGGAAGCGCCTGCGGCTGGACAGCCTCCTGCGGCCAGTGAGCCTGCGGTCGAAGAATTTGCCGGGGTCTGAATCTGACAGGTCAAGGGATGTAACCTTAGAAACGCCAAAGGATTTTGTTCCTTTGGCGTTTTTTTATGCCTGCCGCGGTTCATCTTGACACTTTTAAAAAATATATGTTATACTTCACCCTCTCTACAAAAAATACCGTGCTTTTTACCGGGTGCGGGATGCTGAGGTGACCTTATGGAATTCCTGAAAAATTTTAACTGGGTCGACGTGCTGCTGCTGGCGCTGCTGGTGAGGATTGTCTATATCAGCGTCAAGACGGGGTTTGTGATCGAGTTCATGAAAACGGCCGCCATTTTCCTGGCCGTGCTGGCGTCATTTCATTTTTATACCCGGTTGGCGGCATTCACCAGCCATTTTACATCTATCCCCAAGGACCTGCTTGAGCCGGCCGCGCTGGCGCTCATCGGCATCTTTGTGGTGGTGGTGTGCAAATTCATGCGCGACGGCTTTCTGCTTGTCTTTACGGTCCAGACTGTTTCTGTGGTCGACTGCTGGGGGGCGGGCATTGTGTCGCTGGTCAGATTCTTTTTGACGGGCAGCCTGCTGATGTTCTTTTTTCTGGCGACAGGTTATCCTTACCTTCAGCGCATGACGCTTGATTCTTTTGCCCGTAAGTATGTTCTTTTTGCCGCGCCCGACACATACCGGAAGGTGACCCGCGGGTTTATCGCGAAGGTCATTCCCGGACAGAAAGTCAATCCGGCGGTAGGTGAAGTTCTCGACGGGGCTGGGAAACAGTAAATCCCCGCACATAGGTTGAGGAGCGCGTCGCGTGAGCCTGATCCCGGAAGATGTTATCACCCGCGTCGTTGAACGGACGGATATCGTTGCGTTGATAGGTACGTATACGCCCTTGAAACGTGCGGGCAGGAACTTCAAGGGGCTGTGTCCTTTTCATAACGAGAAGACGCCTTCGTTCACGGTGACGCCCGACAAGCAGATCTTCCATTGTTTCGGGTGCGGGGCGGGCGGCAACGTCGTTTCGTTTGTGATGAAACAGGAGCGGCTTGAATTCCCTGAAGCGGTCCGGTTCCTCGCGGAAAAAGCCGGCATCGAAATTCCCGTCGGTGGCAGGGACGGCATGCCGGAGGACAGCATACGGGATAAAATATTTGCAGCGAATGCCGCGGCTGTGGCATACTTCCACCACAATCTGCTGGCAGGCCGCGGGCAGGCATTCGATGCGGCGAGGGATTATCTCAAGGGCCGCGACCTGCATCTTGAGGCGGTAAAGCGTTTCCAGCTTGGATACGCCCCGGATGCGTGGGACGGTCTCATCAAGCATTTGCGTACCAACGGGTTTGAAGCCGGGATCATCGAGAAGTCCGGACTGGTCGTCCAGCGGGATGACCATAAGGGTTGCTATGACCGGTTTCGCGGCCGGGTGATCTTTCCGATCTTTGATTACCGTGGACGCCCGGTGGCTTTCGGCGCGCGCGCGCTCAGGCAAGAAGATAAGGCCAAGTACATCAATTCACCGGAAACGCCGGTTTACACGAAAGGCCGGCATCTTTACGGGTTTAACTGGTCGAAAGAGGCCGCAGGCCGCGAAGACCGCGTGATTATTGTGGAAGGGTATCTGGATTTTATCCGTCCTTTCCTGGCGGGTGTCGAGCATGTGGCGGCGTCGCAGGGCACAGCGCTCACGCCTGACCAGATACGGTTGATCCGGCGCTACACGCATAACGTCACCATGCTCTTCGACATGGACAAGGCCGGCCAGTCCGCCGCGTTGCGCAGCCTGGACATTCTCCTGGAAGAGGAGATGGATGTGAAGGTGGCGGCATTGGCCGACGGGGAAGATCCCGATTCCTTCATCCGGGCTTATGGCGCGGACGATTTTCGCCGGCGCGTGGCGGGGGCCAAAAGCCTTTTTGATTTTAAGCTGGAATACCTGGTGTCCGCTTTCGGGATGGACAAACCCGAAGGCCGGGGAGCGGTTTGCCGGGAGATGCTGACGACCATCGAGAAGGTCAAGAACGAGATCGTCAAGAACGGGTATTTGCGAGAGCTCGCCAGTCGCCTCAATGTGAGCGAGGATGTGGTGTTGCGCGAGCGGCAGAATATTTTGAAGAAACAGCCCGGTGCGCCTGTGCGGCCCCAGGAAGAAGCCGTCGAATCTGCCCTTGTTGCAGAATTCTCCTCTGATGAGGAATGGCTTCTCCGGTTCGTCATGGCGGATGTCCAGTGGCTGCAGAAAGCAAGAACACAGATCAGCCCGGAAGAACTTTCCGGGAAAGCGGCCCGACAGGTTCTGGCAACGGCCTACCGCCTTCTCGATGAGGGGCGTGATGCCGGCCCGGCTTCACTGGCCGTCGCGTTTGAGGATGAGGCGTTGAGGCGCAGGTTGACGGCATTGTCCTGCGCGGGTGCGGAGATTCTGGACCCGGCGACAGCGTCACGGGCGTTTGCAGACAGTATCAAGGCCATCCGGGACCGTGCGCGCAAGGCGCGCCGCCAGGAACTGCGGGGTGTCATCCGCAGGGCTGAACAGACAGATGATCAGGAGGCGCTCCGACGCGCCCAGGAAGAATTCAATCAACTTTTGAAAGGGTGAGGCCGCGCATGAAGGAAGACAAGGAAAAGGATTTTCAGCACGATCTTGAAAAGCTCGTGGCGTCCGGCAAGAAGAAAGGGTTTTTGACCTACGACGAGGTCAACGACACCCTTTCCGATTCCCTTGATTCCTCGGAAGATATCGACCAGGTGTTCGAGATCCTTGACGGCAAGGGGATCAGGGTCGTTGATTCCGGCGAAGAGGAAGAGGTCGATGCCGAGGCTTCGGCGGAGGATGCCCGCGACCAGGTCAAGCGCCCCGCGGACGAAAATGCCGACGAAGAAGGCTATGCCGAGAAGTTCATCCCGCTGGATGACCCGGTCAAGATGTATTTAAAACAGATGGGGTCGATCTCCCTGTTGACGCGTGAAGAGGAGATCTTCCTGGCCAAACGCATCGAAGAGGCGGAGAACAAGTTTGCCGAAGCGCTTTTTGTGAACGCTTACGCCCGCCTGGAGGCCATGAACACCATTGAACGGGCGCTCAAGGAAGAGATCAGCGTCGAGGATGTGGTCAAGGACGAGCTTGAACGCCGGCCTACGCTTTTAAAGGACTTGAAGCGCACCCTGGACAAGGCCCGTCACGCCAAAAAGATCGAGGACGCCATTGCCTGTGTGGCGGATTTCAAGTTGACGGCTTCTGTCAATGAACAGATCATCGGCCGTATCGACGAGATCCTTTACCGCCTGCACCGCGCCGACAGACTGCTGGCGGCCAAAAAGACCGATGTGCCCAAGAAGCAGACGGAAGAAGACCGCCGCAGGCTCCTCAAGGAGCTGGGCGAGCCGGTGGACCGTGTGCGCGAGCAGCTGCGTGTCATCCGGATGCGCCAGTCGCAGTTCAACAAGACCAAGAAGAAGCTTGTGGAAGCCAACCTGCGTCTTGTGGTATCGATCGCCAAGAAATACATCAACCGCGGTTTGTCGTTCCTGGATTTGATCCAGGAAGGCAACATGGGCCTTATCCGCGCGGTGGAGAAGTTTGAATACAAACGCGGTTACAAGTTCTCGACCTACGCCACATGGTGGATCCGCCAGGCGATCACCCGCTCTATCGCGGACCAGGCGCGCACGATCCGCATCCCGGTGCATATGACCGAGACCATCAACAAGATCATCCGTATCTCCCGTCTTTTTGTCCAGGAGAACGGCCGCGAGCCGGCTGCCCAGGAGATCGCCAAGCAGATGAAGATCCCGGTCAGCAAGGTCAAGGAGATCATGAAGATATCCCAGGTGCCCATCTCCCTGCAGACGCCCATCGGCGATGAGGGGGACACGCATTTCGGGGATTTTATCGAGGACAAGAAGGCTATTTCGCCGGCGAATGCCACCCTGCATTCCATGCTCAAGGATGAGATCCAGGCGGTCCTGGATACCCTCGATGAGCGCGAGCGCAAGATCCTGGAGCTGCGTTTCGGCATTGTTGACGGCACCAGCCGGACCCTGGAAGAGGTCGGTGCAGAATTCAATGTGACCCGTGAACGTGTACGCCAGATTGAATCCAAGGCCCTGCGGAAGCTGCGTCATCCCACGCGTTCGCGCCGGATCAAGATGTTCCTGGATATGTCATCCAAGGAAGATTATGTCATTTGATCTTCGGGATTGAGGCGATAGTTAGGGCCTGTTTGGGGCTACCCAAACAGGCCCTTTATCATATATTAATAAGTTGAAAATATTTATCCCTTGTGATATTCTCTTTCATCTCGGATTTTTACCTGGATCAGGAGTACAGATTTCCGGGCCTGTAGCTCAGTCGGTTAGAGCAGGAGACTCATAATCTCTTGGTCCCGGGTTCGAGTCCTGGCGGGCCCAGTAATTTTTTAAATAAGTTTTTGCCAGGACGAGACTTGAGGCCCGCTGCATCCGACGCATAGGAGGATGCTTGAGGCGGGCCGAGTGGCCGACCCGAAGCCCGCAGGGCGTGAGGGCGCCGAGTCCTGGCGGGCCCAGTTTTATTATTTGGTTGGTGTGGTAGAGCCGTTGCGTGCAACGGCTCTGCATTGATTGATATATCACGGACGCATAGCTCAGCTGGTTAGAGCGCTGCCCTCACATGGCAGAGGTCGAAGGTTCAAGTCCTTCTGCGTCCACCAGATTTTTTGAGTAAGTGATTCAGAAGGACTTGATTTGAGGCCCGCTGCATCCGACGCATAGGAGGATGCTTGAGGCGGGCCGAATGGCCGACCCGAAGCCCGCAGGGCGTGAGGGCGCCAAGTCCTTCTGCGTCCACCAGATTTTTTGAGTAAGTGATTCAGAAGGGCTTCAAAAGTTTTTCGATCTTAATAGAAAGGCATGTTGTGGCTGGCAAGGATGTGAAAGACCTTTTAAGAAAACTCGTTGCACTGCAGAAGATCGATGCTGAGGTCTATGAGTTCAAGCGCGAGATCAAGGCCAAACCGGCTCTGCTGGATGACGTGAAGTCCGTGTTTGAAAAGAAGCAGACGCGTTACCGCGAGCTTGAAACGCGTCTTTTTGACCTGGAACGTTCCCGCAAGGCCAAGGAACTTGACCTTAAGTCCAAAGAGCAGGAGATCGTCAAGGCCAATACAGTCTTGATGACCCTCAAGACCAACAGGGAATACCAGGCCAAGCTTTTTGAGATCGAGAACATGAAAGCCGACCAGTCGGCCCTTGAAGATGAGATCCTGCGTTTCTTTGACGAGACCACCAAGGTGACGGAAGAAATGTCCCGTGAAAAAACGGTGGTGGATGCGGAAGAAAGCAAATACCTTGCCGAGAAGCAAAAAGTAGATGCCCTGCTCAAGGATTTGCAGGACAAGGTGGCGACCTTTGAGGCGGAGCGTAACGTGGCCTGTGAAGGGATCGATGCGGTCACGCTCGCGATGTACGAGCGCCTGGTGGAAAACCGCATGGGCCTGGCCATGGTCCCGATCCTGAATGATGCCTGCGGCGGATGCTACATGAAGCAGACCTCGCAGATGCTTAATAAACTCAAGATGTGCGATGAAGTTGTCCGTTGCGAGACCTGTGCCCGGATCCTGTATCTTGCGGGCGAGCTCTGATGCATGTTTTTGAAATATTCTCGGATGGCGCCTGCAGCGGGAATCCTGGCCCTGCCGGGATCGGCGTTGTCATCCGCAAAGACGGTGTCAAGGTCCTGGAAGTTTCGCAGGCCATCGGCGAGGCCACCAATAATATCGCGGAATACCGGGCATTCATCCGCGGTCTTTGTGAGGCAAAAGCCCTGGGGGCCGAACATGTCCGCCTGCGCACCGACAGCCAGTTGTTGTTTTATCAGCTCAAGGGCGATTACAAGGTCAAGCACCCCAACATGAAGCCTCTGCATGCGCAAGCCCTGGATCTCTTGAAAGGTTTCAGCAAGGTGGAGTGCAAGGTGGTGCCACGGGAGGAGAACAAGGACGCTGATCTCCTGGCCACATCGGCGCTCAAGGCAAAAATTTCGCAGAAAGCGGCCATAGACGACCGCCCCGATGTATTCATCATGGGGGAGGAAAGTCCGAGCTCCCAAGGATAACGCACCCAGGTAATGCTGGGGACATTCCGTGTGCGCGCGCTTTCACGGCGGGCAGATCCGGAGTGGACGAAAAGAGCCACAGAGACGAGTCCCTTCAGTGGGGAGTGAAACGAGGCATCTCTGCGTGGAGCAAGGCCAAATAGGAGAAGATCTTCCGTGGGCCGCAAGGTCTTAAAGGAAGGCGAGGCGATCCGCCTTGTTATTATTCTCGGGTAGGCCGCAAGAGTCCCGGAGGCGACTCCGGGAGTAAGTTGGATGGTCGTCCTCTGACGGCATGCACGTGCCGTCCGGGCACAGAACTCGGCTTATGTGGCCTGCTTTCTGTATGATCAGCATGCTTCCGTATAAGACGGGGCATTGACGATAAAAAGATTGCACTTAAAGTTAAAAGGTAGTCAACAGGAGAGATTCAATGTCAGGTCATTCAAAATGGGCCAAGATCAAACATAAAAAAGGTATCACTGACGCCAAGCGCGGCGCGGCGTTCACCAAGATCACCCGTGAGATCGTTACGGCGGCGAAGGAAGGCGGCGGGGACCCTGATGTCAATCCGCGTCTGCGTACCGCCATGCTGCGTGCCCGGGGACTGGGGATGCCTTCCACCAACGTCGAGAATGCTATCAAGAAAGGCACGGGCGACATTGAAGGCGTGATTTATGAATCTTTCACGTTCGATGCGTATGCTCCCGGCGGTGTCGCACTGTATATCGAGGGCCTGACCGACAACAAGAATCGTACGACCGCGGAGATCCGCACCATCTTGAACCGCAAGAACGGTGCGCTGGCGTCCCCGGGATCCACCGCGTTTATTTTCAGTAAAAAAGGCCTGATCGAGGTCGAGACCAAGGGCATCGACGAATCTTCCCTCATGGACATTATCCTTGAGGCCGGTGCCGAGGATATGGTCACCGAAGGCGATGTTTATTCCATCACGACCGAACCTTCCCAGCTGGAACCGGTCCGCAAGGCGCTGGAAGGCAAGAAGATCTCCATGAAGACCGCCGAGGTCACCATGATCCCGACCACGACCAAAAAGGTTTCCGGCTCAGAGGCCAAAAATGTGCTGGCCCTCATCGAGGCGATCGAGGATTACGAGGACGTGCAGAACGTGTACGCCAATTTCGATATTTCCGACGAAGATATGGCGGCGCTGGGCGAATGACGCCAACGCGGCGCGTGATGGGCATTGACCCGGGGCTGAAGGCCACGGGGTACGGTGTCGTGGGGTATGCCCCCGACGGCCGCCCGCAGGCGGTTGAAGCCGGGTCGATCGAGCCCAAGGCAGGGGCGTCTTTGGCCGAAAGACTTTTGAAGATCCATGGGCATCTGGCCGATATCCTGGAGAGGCAAAAGCCGGATGTGGTTGTTCTTGAGAAATTGTATGCGCACCAGGCGCATCCGATGACGGCGGTGGTGATGGGGCATGCGCGCGGCGTGATCTGCCTGGTCTGCGCCCAGAAGGCTGTCGCGGTCGTGGAAGAGAGCCCCAAACGCATCCGCAAGGCGTTGTCCGGGAACGGGAATGCCTCGAAAGAGCAGACCCGCCGTGTGGTCGCCAGTTTTCTGAAAATTGATCCGGCAAAGCTTACGCTCGATACCTCCGATGCGTTGGCCCTCGCGCTTGGTTACGCCGGGATGATACGTTTTTCACGTTAAGCACCGGCTTGACCGCCGGTCGGGAAGGCCCATGATCTCCCGCCTCACAGGAAAGGTTGTTGAACGCAAAGACAACACGGTTGTTGTCGAGGCCAACGGCGTCGGCTACGAGGTGCTTGTTCCCTCATCGGTTTTCCAGCGCCTGGATGCCGCCCTTGGTGCTGACGGCCATATTTCCTTTACCACCTACCACTATTTCCTGATGACACCCAGCTCTGCCACACCGGTCCTCGTGGGGTTTCTCAATGAGCTCGAAAAAGAATTCTTTTTACAGTTTATCTCCGTTTCCGGGATAGGCCCCAAGGCCGCGGTCCGGGCGCTCAACAGGTCCATTGCCCAGATCGCCCAGGCCATTGACGGGGGCGATGCCGCGTTTCTTAAAACCCTGCCGGGTATCGGACAGCAGAAGGCCAGGGATATCATCGCCAAACTGCAGGGGCGGGTGGGGCGTTTTGCGCTCATCCCCGATAAAGCTGTCAAGCCGTCGGTGCCTTCCGGTACGGAAGCCCTCAAGGAAGAAGCCCTCGCGGTGCTGGTCCAGCTTCAGTACAAGAAACAGGAAGCGTTGGATATGATCGCCCACGCGCTGGCACGCAAGGCCGCGATCGCTACTGTCGAAGAACTGTTGAATGAGATATACGCCGGATCCACCAGGACATGAGGCGCGTCTTGGGGGATGAGGACCTGGAGAGGATGGATACCTGATGGACCAGAATGCGTTAGATCATGTGAAGGGTGCTGTGGAAGCCTTGTTGTTCGTGAGCGAGAAGCCGGTTTCGGTGGATCAGCTCAAGGAGGCCATTGCCGGGACGGGCGGCGCGGATATCAAGGCTGTCCTGGCCCAGTTAAAGACCGATTATGACAATAACCCCCGCGGGATGAGTGTGGTGGAGATCGCGGGCGGCTGGCAGATGCTCTCGAGCCCTGCTTTCGCGGAATATATCCGCGAGTTCTACAAGACGCGCCATAAGGAAAAGCTCTCGCGCGCCGCGCTGGAAGTCCTGGCGATCATTGCCTATAAACAGCCGGTGTCCCGCACGGATGTGGAAGTGATCCGCGGGGTCAACTCCGACGGAACCGTCATGCATCTGCTCAACAAGGGTCTGGTCCGGATGGCGGGGCGCAAGGAAGTGCCCGGCCGGCCGTATGTGTATGGCACAACCGCACAGTTTCTGGAATTTTTCGGCCTGCGGTCCCTGGAAGATTTGCCCCGGCTCGAAGAATTTCCGTCGCTCATGTCCGGGAATGTGCAGGAAGTCGGTGTGCCAGCGGAGGATCCCGGGATCCCGGGCGAATCGAGCGGCCAGGCGCGATTGATGGGGTCGGACATAATGCCGGAAGGGGATGGAGATGGACCTGAAACAACTTCGCCAGAAAATTGATCTGATTGACGGAAAACTTGTTTCCCTGCTGAACGAGCGCGCCCATGCGTCGCTTGAGATCGGCAAGGTCAAGGTCAAGACCGGCAAGGGTATCTATTCACCCGAACGGGAACGTCAGGTCCTTGACGGCGTGCGGGCGCTCAACAAGGGGCCCATGGCCGATGGCGCTTTCGAGGCCATTTACCGTGAGATCATGTCCTCGTCCCTTTCGCTGGAGAAACCCCTGCGCATCGCGTATCTTGGGGCCGAGGGGTCGAATTCCCATTCTGCGGCGGTCAGGAAGTTCGGGTCCCAGCTGGCCTATGTCGGCTGTGCCAGCATTGCCGAGGTGTTCCAGCGCGTGGCGCAGGGGGATTGCGACCATGGTGTTGTCCCTATCGAAAATTCGGTCGAGGGGACGGTCACTCCGACAGCAGACTTGTTGGCGGAATCGGAACTTCAGGTGTGCGCCCAGCTGACGCTCAAGATTTCCTATGCCCTGATGGCGAAAGGGCCTTTCGAGAAGATCCGGAAAGTTTATTCGAATCCGCAGGTACTGGCCCAGTGCCGTAACTGGCTTATGGCGAACCTGCCACCCGGCAATGTCCGCCAGATCAGCGTGGCGTCCACAACGGACGGCGCCATGACGGCGGCGGCGGAAAAAGGCGCGGCGGCCCTGGCACCCCTGGAATGCGCGCGCATTTACGGCCTCACGCCCCTGCGTAACCATGTGCAGGATATCGCCCACAATTCGACGCGTTTCTTTGTGATCGCCGGACAGGATGCCCGGCCCACCGGCAGGGACCGGACCTCCATTGTTTTCTCGATCAAGGACCGTGTGGGGGTGCTTTATTCCATTTTGGGACCTTTTGCCCGCAACGGCATTACGCTTACGCGGATTGAATCGCGGCCCATCAAGAAAAAGGCGTGGGATTATTATTTCTTCGTGGACTTCAAGGGGCATCGCGAGGACAAAAAAGTCCAGAAAGCACTTCAAGAAGTCGAGAACATGTGCAAATTTCTCAAGATCCTGGGGTCGTACCCCGAGAATGTTTGACGTATGAAAATAAACAGGAATATCCTCAAGATCAAGCCCTATGTCGGCGGTAAGCCGATCGCGGAGGTCAAGCGTGAGTTTGGCCTGGCGCGCGTGATCAAGCTGGCGTCCAACGAGAATCCTTTCCCGCCTTCGCCCGGGGTATTAAAAGCCATGGCTGCGGCGGCCAGGGATGTGAACCGTTATCCGGACGGGTCCTGCTATGCCCTGCGCCAGGAACTGTCCCGGAGGCTGAAGGTGGCGCCGGATCAGCTGGTTTTTGGCTGCGGGTCGGACGAGATCATCGTGATGGCCCTGCGCGCCTTTGTCAATGAGGGCGACGCGGTTGTGATGGCCAAGCCGTCGTTTCTCGTCTATTCGATCGCGTCCACGGCTGTCGGCGCAACGCTGGTGGAAGTGCCGCTCAAGGGCCTTTCCTACGATCTTGCGGCCATGAAAAAGGCGGTTACCGCCAAAACCCGGATCGTTTTTATCGGCAATCCTGACAATCCGGCGGGCACGTTTCCCTCCGGGGACGCCATCGCGGCATTCCTCAAGGGGCTTCCGGCTGACGTGATCGTTTTTTTTGATGAAGCTTATTTTGAGTTCGCCCGGGATGAAAAGGATTACCTTGACGCGATGACGCTCCTCAAGGGCCGCGGCAATATCATCGTGGCGCGGACGTTCTCCAAGCTTTTTGGCCTGGCCGGCCTGCGCATCGGCTATGCGGCGGCAAGCGCGCCTGTGGCTGATCTTTTAAACCGCGCCCGTGAGCCGTTTAATGTCACCTCCATCGCCCAGGCAGCGGCGTTGGCGGCGCTCAAGGATGAGGCGTATTACACCAGGATACTCAAGATCTTAAAGCGCGAGCGTGATGGGCTTTGCGCGGGGTTGGAGAGGCTGGGACTTGCCTACAGCCGGGGGGCAACCAATTTTATCCAGGTTCGTTGGCCCGGGTCCGGCACTGACGCGGCGCTGAAGCTGATGAAAAAAGGCGTGATTGTGCGCGACATGAGCGCATGGGGTCTTAAGGATTATATCCGCGTGACGGTCGGCACGCCCGCGGAGAATAAGAGATTCTTAAGGTCGTTGAAAGAGCTCTTGTAGGGACGACCCGTTGGGTCGCCCGATACCCACGATGGATGTTTTCCATGGTGGATGTCTTCCATGGTGGGTAGGGGCGGGTCTTAGACCCGCCCGTACATGTACGGGTTTCAAACGTGCGATTAATAATTTTCAAAGGAATTTTATGATCATCGTGTTAAAGCCGGAAGCCACAGAGGAGAACGTCACCCATATTCTGGAAAAGACGGCGGCGCTGGGGCTGAGGGCCAATGTGTCGCGGGGTGTGGCGCGCACTATCATCGGGCTGATCGGGCCCGAAGACAAACTGCAGGTGGTCCCTCTGGAGGTCTTTCCGGGGGTCGAGAAGGTCATGCCGGTCCTGGCGCCTTACAAGCTTGTGTCGCGCGAGATCCGCAAAGAAGGTTCCGTCATCACGGTCAAAGGGGATATCACCATCGGCGGAAAGAAGATCCTGGTCATGGCCGGGCCCTGTGCCATTGAAGGGTATGACATGCTTTTGTCTATTGCCCGCAAGGTCAAGGCCGCGGGTTGTACCGCCCTGCGCGCGGGAGCGTTCAAGCCCCGCACGTCGCCTTACGATTTTCAGGGCCTGGGTGCCGAGGGCTTGAAGATGCTTGCCGCGGTGGGGCAGGAGACCGGGCTGGCCACCGTGACCGAGGTCATGGATCCGCGGGATGTGGAGCTTGTCGCCCGTCATGCCGATGTGCTCCAGCTGGGGGCACGCAACATGCAGAATTTTTCACTGCTCAAGGAAGTGGGCAAGGCGCGCAAGCCGGTGCTCCTCAAGCGGGGCATCAGCGCCACCATCAAGGAATGGCTCATGTCCGCCGAATATGTGATGGCCAACGGGAATCATGATGTGATCCTCTGCGAACGGGGGATCCGCACCTTTGAAACTGAGACCCGCAACACCCTTGACATCAACGCGGTTGCGGTGGTAAAGCTCAAATCGCATCTGCCGGTGATGGTCGACCCCAGCCACGGGACCGGGCGCTGTGCGCTCGTGGGGAGTGTGGCCAAAGCCGGTGTCGCGGCGGGCGCGGACGGCCTGATCATCGAGGTGCACGACAATCCGGAGGAGGCCTGGTCGGACGGCGAGCAGTCGCTGCGTCCCGGGCAGTTTGAAGCGTTGATGCAGGAGCTTGCGCGCGTGGCGCAGGCTGTCGGCAGAGAAATTTGATCCGTCATGGATCTTACAGGAGATAAATAATGTTCCATCGGCATATGTTCAGAAAAGCGGTCATTCTGGGGACGGGCATGATCGGCGGGTCCATCGCGCTGGCCCTCAAGAAACACGGGCTGGCCACGCAGGTTGTTGGCATGTCGCGCCAGGAAGCCTCGATCAAGACGGCTGTTGACATGAAGATCATTGACGAGGGCACAACGGATCCGCGCAAGGCCATCCAGGGCGCGGACCTTGTGATCCTGGCTGCGCCCGTCAAGGTGATCCTGGCGCATATCGAGGATATTTCCAAACACCTGCGCCGGGGTTGTGTGGTGACCGATGTGGGCAGTTCCAAGGCTGCAATCGTTGACGCGGCCCAGAAACATTTTCCGCCGCATGTGCTTTTTGTCGGTTCGCATCCGATGGCCGGTTCTGAAAAGAGCGGGGTCGCCCACGCGAATGCCGACCTTTTCAAGGGGGCCGTCTGCATCATGACGCCCACGGACAAGACCAGCCGCGCGGCCCGGGACAAGGTCAAACAGCTCTGGACACTGTTCGGCGCC
>Ga0114951_10002353_pt1 | contig 21462 bp, 21 predicted proteins | sample AM7aDNAmetaG_FD_88677 | JGI IMG/M metagenome (GOLD analysis project Ga0114951, IMG submission 88677) | Freshwater microbial communities from Finland to study Microbial Dark Matter (Phase II) - AM7a DNA metaG | ecosystem: Environmental > Aquatic > Freshwater > Lake | place: Finland: Lake Alinen... | reverse complement strand
CTGTATCGCAGCGTGCTTACCGTCCGCAGCGCACCACAACCTGGGTGCCGGGCAGAACCATCGCGCCAGCCGCCGGAGCCTGTTCACGGCATGTCCCGTTGCCCACAATCTGCACTTCCAGCCCCGCGGCTCCGGCCTGCTCGATCACCTTGCGCACCGGCAGTCCGGTGAGTGTGGGCACGCGCAGTCGCTTGGCCTCGGTAATCATCACCGCCTTGGTCGTCTGCTGCGCGCCAGTGTTGCCCGTTTGCGCGGAGCCTTGCGCAGAGGCGGTAGCAGGCTGAGAGGCGGCCCTGCCACTGCCGGACTGATTCGCTGGCGGCGTCGTTGGCTGGCCGTTCGTGGCGCTTTGATTTGCCGGCGTGCGCAAGGGGTCATCGCTGGGAAGGGAATTGGCGGCGTCGAAGAGCGCGTTCATGTCGTCGGCATCCTGGGCCGCGTCGTCTTCGGTTACGGGTGCGTCCTTCTTTGCATCGGGACGTACTGCATTCAGATCGATGTCGTGCTGAACGCCCAGATACTCCAGCACCTGTTGCGCCACTTCGGCAAAAACCGGAGCGGATACGCTGGCTCCGTAGTAACTGCCCTTCGGGTTGTCCATAATCACTGCAACCGCGACCACCGGATTGTTGACCGGCGCGAATCCCGCAAACGACGCCACATGCATCGTCTTCGAATAGGTACGCGTAGCCGGATCGATCTTCTGTGCCGTTCCGGTCTTGCCGCCAGAAGAGTAGCCGTTCAACTGCGCCTGCTTGCCCGTTCCGAACAGCACCACGCCTTCCATCATCTTGCGCATCTGTGCCGCGGTCAGTGTGGTCAGCACGCGGTGAGCGCCCGCCGGCAGCGGGTTCGGCAGTTCGCCGCCCGGCCTGAACGGCGACGCCTGTGTAGGAGCCGCCTTCTGGCTCGTTCCGTTCGAGTCCACTTGGTCCGGAATCAAAATGTGAGGTGGCAGATAAACCCCGCCGTTGGCGATGGCGGAGACCATCGTGGCCAGTTGCACCGGAGTCACAGCAACCTCTTGTCCAATCGCGATCGAACCAATCGACGATGAACCCCAGCGGTTCACCGGACGCAGCAGGCCGCGTGTTTCGCCGGGCAGTTCCACTCCCGTGCGGGAGCCAAAACCGAAGTCCCGAATGTACTGGTAAAAGCGGTCAGGGCCTATCTTGAGCGCAAGCTTTACGGCGGCCACGTCGCTGGAGCGGGCCAGCGCGGTGGCCACGGTTACCTTGCCAAGCCCGCGATCCGACTTGTCGTCGTGAATAACGCGCCCCGCCAGCGTAATCTGACCGCCTTGGCAGTCAACAATGTCGTCCGGCGTAACCGCATGCAGGTCGAGCGCCGCGGAGTAGGTCACCAGCTTGAAGGTCGAGCCCGGCTCGTACACATCGCTCACCGCGTGATCGCGTAGCAACGCCGGCGTGGTGTGGCGAAACTGGTTGGGATTGAAGGTGGGACGAATGGCGAGGGCCAGAATCTGTCCGCTGTGCACGTCCTGCACCACCACCGTGCCGTTGGCCGCCTGGGTCTTTTCCATCGCGTGGTCAAGCGCCCGCTCCGCCAGAAACTGAATATTTTCATCGATGGTAAGCACCAGGTTGCGGCCCGGCTCCGGCTCGCGCTCGCTCGATCCCAGTACCTTGCGCCGCGCATCCATCGCGGTGAACATCCGCCCGGGTACCCCATGCAATTGCGTATCGAATCTCTGCTCCAGCCCACCCAGCCCGTTGTCGTCTACGCCCACGTAACCCAGTACCTGTGCGGCGATTTCGTTGTCCGGGTAAAAGCGCTCGAACTCTTTCTGGAAGTAAATGCCCTTCATCGAGAGGGCCTTCACGCGCGCTGAAACTTCCGGCGTCACCCTCCGGGCCACCCAGGCAAAATTATGGCCGGAGGTCAAACGCGCCGCAATCTGCTCCTCGGTGCTTTGTGCGTCTTCGGGGTCGGTGTGCACCAGCGCAGCCAAGGCGTGCGCGGAGGTCTGCCGGTCGTCCATCTCCGCGGGATTCGCGTAGATGGAGTCCACCTGCACCGTCATCGCCAGTTCGTGCAAATTGCGGTCGTATAAAACACCGCGTCGCGGCGCCACCTCAAAGGTGCGCTGCTGCTGCTTCTGGGCTCGTTCCAGAAACTCCTGATGACGGACGATCTGAAGCCAGAACAGGCGGCCGGCAATAGCAAAAGCCCAAAGCAGAAAGAACAGGCAGATGAGCCAGAAGCGCGGCCGCCGGAGAGGAACCACGCGGGGCGTATTGCTCTGGTTTCGAATGGATCGAACGGCTGCCTGCATGGCTCTTTCCAGCTTTCAACTTACGCTCCGGGCGAATCCTGTGTGCCTTCCGCTCACAGACTGATAGACCCACAACTCCGGCACAAAAGCCATGCACACGCATTTGCAAAGCTGAAAGCTGAATGCTGTTTTTACTGCGCCGGAGGAGTTACCTGGGCTATGACAGGAGTTCCGGAATCAGCACGGGCATTGGGATGAACAACCTGACCGGGTTGCGGCGCGGCCAGACCCAACTGCCGGGCCATCATGTCGATGCGCCCTGGCTGGGTAAGCTCCGCCTGGGACAGCCGCAACTGGCGGTTTTCCTCGCGCAACTGGTCCAGTACCTGCTTCTCCGACTCGACGCGATAACTGCTCTCGATGGCATAAAAGTGCTGCAGGCCGTAAATCATCACCAGGGAAAAGAGCACGGTGATCGCAGCGGAGAACAGACGCATCTCGCGCACGCGCGCCGGGTCTGGAGCCTTCACCAGTCTCGAGTTATCAAAGTGCCTGGCAAAATAAAACTCGGGCGTGCGCACACGCCGCCTCCGCTGCGGCTGTTGGGCCATCAGTTCAGCGTTCCGCTCGGCAACCTGCGTACTCCAGTTGCGGCCGGGTTCAAAGTCGATTGTCGCGCATGCCGCCATGGTTGCCTCCTTGCATGAACACGGAACTATTCGTTCCGTGTTCAGTTATCTTTGGTTCAATCCCGCTTCCAACGCTGCCCGTACTTTTTGTTCCCTGTTCCTGGTGGACTGGCCCCGGCTTCTTGCTTCTCTGCCGCTCTCAGCTTTGCGCTTCTTGAGCGCGGGTTTCTATCTGTCTCTTCTTCGCCGGCTGTGACTGGCTTCCTGGTCAGAATCTCCCAGATTCCCTTTTGCGCGCCTTCGCGCAGACTGTCTTTTGCAATTCGATCTTCAAGAGAATGAAAGCTGATAACTACGAGTCTTGCGGAGGGCTTAAGCAATGCGGGTGCGGCCTCTAACAAGTCCCTGATTTCGTCCAATTCGCGATTAACGTAGATCCTGAGTGCCTGAAATGTCCGGGTGGCCGGATGAATGTGTCCTTGCTTCTTGTCTCGTTTTATTGGCGGGGAGACAGAGGCCACAATCCGGGCTAACTGCCCCGTGGTTGTGATCTGCCTTCCCCGCACAATTGCTCTGGCGACTGTCCGCGACCTCCTTTCCTCACCGTTCTCGTAAATGAGATTTGCAAGCTCGTGCTCACTCATCTCATTCACCACTTGTGCGGCGGTTGGTCCGGAGCGCGGGTCCATGCGCATATCCAACGGGCCGTCCGCCTGAAAACTGAATCCCCTGTGTGCCTCGTCGAACTGCAGGCTGCTCACGCCAAAGTCGGCCAGCAGGCCATCCACCGAAGCCGGCTCAATATGCCGTGCGATGGAACTGAAGGCCTCTGCCACCAGCGTTACCTTGGGCGCCTGGCTGCCAAGCTCAATGCAAACCTGGTCCAACCGGGCTTTTGCCAACTCCAGCGCCTCAGGATCCCTGTCGAATCCGATCAGGTGCCCCTCAGGCCCCAGCAACCGGACAATCCCTTCGGCGTGCCCGGCCAGGCCCAAAGTGCAGTCCACGTACGTCCCCTTCGGGCGCACACGGAGAAAATCAATAGCTTCATGAAAAAGAACTGGCACATGGCGTTCATTCGTTTTCGTCATGCGCTCCCCCTGAGGGGTGTTAACTGTCACTCCGCCGACTCAGAATCGCCGCCATGACCTTGCGGTCTTCGGCAGTCAACTCGTTGTCAGGAAGGCTCTGTTCGAAGATTTCCCTGTTGTGCACTTCCAGGTAGGTCCTCATCCCGAATACTGTTACTTCCGCATCCAGGTGGGCGGCGCCGCGCAAAATCTGCGGCAGCAATAACCGTGCCTGGCTGTCCATCTCCACCTGCTGGCCGTAATAGCTGGTCAGGTTCAGGTACTTCCTTACCGCGTCGTCCAGAGTGCTGGACTCGGCTAGCCGGTCTTCCCGCTTCTCCCACTCGGGTAGCGGCCAGATCTCCGCGCTCTTGCCATCGACAGAGGTGATGTAGAACTGCGAAACGTGCTGAGCGTCCAGCAACTGCTTGAAAGCAGCCGGAAGCTTCAGCCGTCCCTTCTCATCGACCTTCGCTGGATGGTTTCCGCGAAACATCTTCTTGCCTTTTCGCCCACCCCCGGCTGATTCTGCATCTCTTGCCGCGGCTGGTTCCCCGTCTTCGGGCCCTTTCCGGTTAGCCAAGCTGGTTCCCCAGCGAGTTTGGCTGCCGGAATCTTCTCTTCGGGGAGGAATTTCAGGTAAACTTGGCTTGTAAATCAGTTGTGTGGCTCCCCAGTGCTCCACTCAACTCCAAATTTGACCACTACAAGGACGATAGTACCCCTGATTGGGGCTGTCGCCAAGGGGAAAATCAATAAATTGTAGGGGTAGGGTGTGCGGGTTGTGGAAAATTCCCCTAATAGATCAGAAAGCTCTTCTGACCCCAATATCTTGTGTTAACGGCTTCGGTTCGGGTACTGGACAGGATAGCCCGGGCATGATAGGAGAACAAAAAGCGAAAGAACATTGGATTGACCGGTGAGCCGCTCATTCGCTGACTGTTGGAAGCTTGAATCGGTCGGCCTGCATCTAGGTTTATCCGGCACTGTTTCGCCGCCTTCCGCGCTCCATCACCAGCTTCATCAAATAAAGAAAGACGAGGAGGTTGATGGTGAGCAGGCTTACCCGGGGCAGGGTGAGTCTGCGGCAGATCTCAAATACCTCCCAGGGCAGGAACGAGCCGGTAATCACCAGAGTCAGGTACTCGGCCCAGACCTTTTCAAGATATAGGCCAACGCCCTCCAATACGCCCAGAGCGGCATAGCTGAAGGCCGCCACGCCAATGCGCCGCAGCAGGGGATCGTCAAACAGCGATGCCTTGTCGAGGACGAAGTTGACGAAGCGCGATTCGGGGTTGAAGCGAAGGTGGTCGGCCAGCGCGGTAAGTTCATCACCGACGTCCTTGTGAAGCAAGCGCAGCGCTCCCACTCCAATGGCGGCAAACAGTAACCCCTGGATGAGTTTGTAGGCCGCAATGAGGACGAGTCCTTTATTGTGCTGGCGGCCCTTCGAGTGAACTTGCGCTGGGGAATCGATCATTTTGCTGAAAAACCTGGCGAACCATCTGCCTGCTCTTACGTTAAATGATGCGAACTGGTTCTGCGAACTCCGGACCGCTGAGGGGGCCAGAGGCGCGGGAATTAACATCGGATTCATGGCACAGTGCTTTAGAACCAGTCAGTGGGTTCCTTTTCCGGTGGAACTGGTGTTCGCGTTCTTCGCCAACCCGTCGAACCTGCCGCACCTGATGCCGCGAAAGCTGGAGACTCGCATCGAAGACGCGCGCATTGTGCCGCCGCCTCCGCGGCCTGCAGCGCAGGATCCGTCGCGTCGGTTCTTGAGCGTGGCAGCGGGCGTTGGGTCGGAGATTCTGATCAGTTTTTATCCGATCCGCTGGGTTCCGCGCCGGGTGAGTTGGATGGCGCGGATTACCGAGTTCGAGTGGTACAGCCATTTCTGCGATGAGCAGGTGCGCGGGCCGTTCACCCAGTTTCGCCATCGCCACGGAATTGAGGCGGAGACACGGGCTGGGCAGGAAGGTACGCTGGTGAGCGATGAGGTAGAGTTCGCGCTGCCTTTCGGGCTGGTCGGGCAGATTGGCACTTTGATGGTGCGGCGGCAGCTGGCGGGCTCATTTGTCTACCGACAGAAGCGGCTGCCTGAGATCCTGGCGGCGGCATCGCGGCAGGCGTCGAGACGAGCCTGAATCTTGGAATGGACACCCGACCGGCTTAGTTTCTCATCTTCACAGTGGACTGGGGAGGGGGGGTGGGTAGGGAGGAGGGGGTGGGGTGGGAGGGGGTGCCTTGCCCCGCGATCCACCTGCCTAGAGCCTGGATGGCATCGGTCATGGCGGATTGTCCCTCTGCGGCATGAATTGACTTCATGTTTCAATTGTGCGCTTGAAGAGGGTAATTATATGCAAATGTTCTCAGTGCATTGATTGAGAATGCGCGGAGTTTCGCTGGCTGCTGTCCTGCCTTGGCCACAAAAACGTGGCCAGGATAGGACAGCCGGCATTGTCGCTTATGGGTCCTAGAAGCCCATGACGTTGTAGCCGCAGTCGACGTACATGATTTCGCCGGTGATGGCGCTGGAGAGGTCTGAGGCCAGGAACAAGGCGGCACCGCCAACTTCAAGCTGGTCGACGTTGCGCTTCAAAGGAGCGCGCTCTGCGTGAGACTTGAGCATATCGCTCAGGTCGCCGACGCCGCGGGCGGCCAGGGTCTTGATGGGACCGGCAGAGATGGCGTTTACGCGGATGTTGCGGGGGCCGAGGCTTGACGCCAGATAGCGTACAGCGGACTCGAGGGCGGACTTGGCCAGGGCCATGACGTTGTAGTGGGGCACGACCTTTTCAGCGGCATAAAAGCTGAGGGTAATGATGCTGCCGCCGTCGGTCATCAGCGGCGCAGCGGCGCGGGTGACGGCGATGAGCGAGTAGACGCTGACATCCATGGCGATGCGAAAGCCGTCGCGGCTGGTGTTGAGAAAGTCCCCGCGCAGGTCGGGGGCAGGCGCGAAGGCCACGGCGTGCACCAGGATGTCGAGTTTGCCGTACTTCTGTTTGAGCGCGCCAAAAAGGGTTCCGATCTCCTCATCATTGGAGACGTCGCATTGGAAACCGGAGGCGCCGGGGAGTTCGTCGATGAGGCTTTGCGCCTCCATCTTCATGCGCTCGTTCTGGTAACAGATGGCCAGGGTCGCACCGGCCTCGTGGAGTTTTTGGGCGATTCCCCAGGCGATGGAACGCTTGTTGGCCAGCCCGAAGACCACGGCCGTCTTACCCGCCAGATTGATCATGCTTTCTTAGTTCCTCCATGGCTCGCGTCTGGTGTGGGGAAGGACGGGCCAACCGCTTATTAGAATATCAGAGCGGTTCTCCAGTTGATTTACCAATCCCAGCGCTGAGCGAGGTGAAATTGTCTAAAGGAAAAATTCCGCTAAGTATCTTTGGCTTCAGAGAGTAGCGACAGGCGAACCGCTCAGCCGCCGAGGTCGACGAGTTTGACCTTTCCCACGGCGCGGTCAAGAAATCGGGAGCCAAGGCGCTCAAACTTCTCTACGGAGTCGGAAGCGAAGCAGTGAATCTCCGGCTCCACGATGTCCAGACCGGCGGCGGACAGTGCGAAGCTCTCGCCGAACTGGCGCTGAGCGGTTTCGGCAGTGGACTCGGCGGAGTCGATGACGCGGATGCCGGAGGGTACGGCGGCCTCGATGAGTGGACGCAAAAGTGGGTAATGTGTGCAGCCGAGGACGAGGGTGTCTGGGTTGAGCCCGGCGGCGGCGGCCTCAGCGTTGAGCTCGTCAAGATAGATGCGGATGACCTGCTCGGTGACGGGGTGGTCGGTCCAGCCTTCTTCAACCAGGGGAACGAGCAGGGGACATGCCTTCTCAAGGGCGCGGAGGCCGTGAGCGCGGCAGGCGGCGGCATAGGCGTGGCTCTGGACGGTGGCATCGGTGGCGATGACCAGCACATCTCCGGTGCGGGAGGCGGCGCGGGCGGCTGTGGCTCCGGGCTCGATAACGCCGAGGACGGGAACGGGGACTGCATCCTGAATGGCGTCAAGGGCGAGGGCGCTGGCAGTGTTGCAGGCGATGATGAGGAACTCCGCGCCCTGCTCCTGGACTAGAAATTGTGCACTCTGGGCGGCATAGCGGGCGATGGTGCGGCGGGACTTGGAGCCGTAGGGGAGGCGCGCCGTATCGCCGAGAAAGGCGAAGCGGGCCTGCGGCAGGCGCTGGATGAGGGCACGGAGGACGGTGAGGCCGCCGAAGCCGGAGTCAAAGACGCCGATAGTGGGAGTCCTGTTGCTATTCATGGATGATTTCCTTCTGCCGGAACGGCCTGGGCAGCCAGGTAGGTACGGGTAAGGTCGGCGTGGCCGGCCAGGGTGAGGCGGGTTTGACCATCGACCAGAAAGCGGACCTGGGTGACGCGCGGCAGGTTGGCGTGGAGCGTGGCGCAAATGGACAGGACGGTAAGGGTCTCGGTCTCAAGGCCCGAGGGATGGCTGGCAGCAAAGGCTCCGGTGAGGTTGACGACGGCTAGCTGGGGGCCGGTTCCTGAGTCCTTTGGCGCTGCGGCTTGCGGACTATTTGCGGGAGGACCGGATACGGGGGCATCATCGGGGGCTGGGACAGGCAGAAGAAAGACCTGGGCGATGGAGGCTGCGCCGCCGGGGACGGGATGAGCTGCGTCAGGGGCGGCGTAAAGGTCGAGCAGCTTGCCGAGGATAGCGCGGGCGCGAGCTCCAGAGCTGGGCGGCAGAGGCAGGGAGAGGGTTTGGGTCAGGAGCGAGTTGTCCGTGTCGTTGGCCACCAGCAGGGTGGCCTGTTCCGCGGGGGCCACTTCAGGGGCCTGGGTGGGCGCCGAGTCCTGACCGGCGAGCAGGCGCTGATGGGCCCGGTCGCGCAACTGCCACAGGACCACAGACATGACGATGGAAGCGACAAGGAGAATGACGAAAAGGATGGTCTGGTAGCGGGGGATCATGGCTGGCGAACCTCCGCGCGCCATTGGACAATAGCGGCAGCCAGGGCTGTGGCGACGCGGGCTTGGTAGGCGGGGTCGTCGAGTGCGCCGGTGATGGCGCGGTTGGGGCCGAGTTCAGGTGCGATCTCGATGGCCACGGCGGGGCAGGCCATGCTATCGATGGAGGGCAAGGCGGTGCTGCCCAGGGTAACGGTCATGGCGGCGTGGCCGAGGGCGGAGTTGAGAACCCCGGCGAGAGCGAGGCTGCGCGTGACATAAGCGGCCTGGGCGGTCTTCCAGGCGAGCAGGCGGGCGGGCTCGGCCGGGGTCAGCGAGGAGGCGTAGAGATGAATGCCGGAACCGCTTTGCGAGGCATGGAGGCTGAGGCAGGCCTGGGCGTTGGCGCGGTTGGCAATCTCGGCGCGGCGGTCGTCTGTGACGGAGACGTCGGATTCGCGGGTGGTGACGACGGAGAAGCCGCGGGCGGCCAGCAATGAGCGTACGCGGACGCTGAGCGCCAGGGTAAAGGCTTTTTCCGGTTGTGCCGCAGCTGTTGGATTGCCGAGACGGCCGCCTGTGTCGTCGCCGCCGTGGGCCGCATCGAGGACGACAACAAAGCGGGCTGCGGGGGCGGGCGGGGCCTGGCCGAAGGCGGGGAGGGCGGCGAGAAGACTGAGGCTGAGAAGGCATCCCATCCTTTTCGCAAAGGGCGCGAAAAGGATGGGGCACGGGGCATCGTGGGATCGCCGGAGCGGCTGGATCGAGGCTGTTGGAAGAGGCCGAATTTCGAGCCTTACCGGCAAAAAGCGTACCTCAGGGGCTAAAGCCCTCGATCATTTCATGGCGTTTACGGCACGACTAAAGTCGTGCCCTGACACTTATGCCGGTCGTGAAGGAGCTTTCCGCTTCCATTCCTTTTTGGGGGCAAAAGCCGCGCCCTTTCAAAACCGCGCGCTTCTTTAGCAGTTATTAGTCGTGCGCGTAGATGGTGAGGCCGCTGAGCAGCTTGGGGAAAAAGTCGGTAGACTTCTGCGGCATGACATCGCCGGCAAACGCCACCTCCCGGAGTTGCTCCATGGAGACGGGGTTGGTGAGGAAGACGGCATCGGCTTCGCCGCGGCGGACCTGGTCTACAGCTTCCCCGGCATCGCGCAGGTAGCGGATATTGGTCTGCTCGCGGACCTTTTCAGCGTCAAGGCCGAGCAGGCGGTCGAGAATGATGGAGTGCAATGCGCTCAGGTCGAGGGCGCGCTGACGCTCGGGCAAGGCGGAGAGAGTAGCCGCGACGGTTTCCGGCCTGGAGCGCAGCAGGAAGGCTCCGGTGCGGGTGACGGCCACAAAAGCCGTTCCCTGCTGGGCGGTGAGGGTTGCGACGTAATTGGGCGCCTCGGCGGTGGGCAGGGGCTCGACGGTGAAGAACTCCTGGGCGGCGGTAGCGAAGGCGGCGGGGTCAAACGCCGGAAGGCTGTGGACGACGCGGTGCGTGGGCAGAACCACCAGGCCATCGGAGTCCATATTGACGAACGTCATCATGACCGCAGCTTCAGGGTAGGCGGGCTGCGGCAACTGGGTGGCGCTGGTTTCGTACTTGGCCGGAGACGTGGGCGCATGCTCCTTGGAGTAGTTGAGCGCGGTCTCGTAGCGGTGGTGGCCGTCGGCGATGATGAGCTTGCGGTCGGCCATGGCGGTGGTGAGCAGGCGGATGACAGCCGGGTCGTTGATGCGCCAGAGACGGTGGAGAACTCCATACTCGTCTGTGACTTCGGCTTCGGCGGGGCCGTTGCCTTCATAGAGGATTTTTTCCACACTGCCGGCGGGATCGGAGTAGAGCATAAAGATCTGGCCGAAGTGGGCGTGGGTGGCCTTGAGCAGGTTGAGGCGGTCGCTCTTGGGCTTGGAGAGGGTCTGCTCGTGGCGGAAGACGACCTTGTCAGCGTAGTCGTGGAGCTGGCCGAGGGCGATAAAGCCGCGGCGCTCCTTCACGATTTCGGTTCCGGGAACCTTGAAGCGCTGCGAATAGGCGAAGATGCAGGGGTCTTTTTCCTGGGTCAGGACACCCTGTTCACGCCAGGCACGAAAGTCGCGTGCGGCGCGGGTATAGACGCTCTCGCCGCGTTCGGCATCGAACAACTCAGGCAGCCCGAGGATAATGCGCACCAGGTTGAAGGGGCTGCGCTGGTAGTAGGCCTGTTGCATGGCCGGAGAGATCTTGTCGTAGGGCTGGGTGACGACATCGTCGAGACGGACGGAGGAAGGATTGTAGCGCCAGGCGCGAAACGGATAAATGCGGGCCATGAGGGGATCTTGCTCCCGAGTGAAGCTGTTGAATTTGCGCTCCGGGTCAGTGGTTTTAACGGCACAGAGGCCGATGCGCTTAGGGTCGATTGTATCGCAGCGGCAGTGGGGCGGGACGGCCGGTGGAGGAGAACAGGAATTGCGTATTGACAAAGCGGTTACAGGGCGATGATGCCATGGTGGCTTCAGTCGTGCTAAGATCGCCTCCAACTCGTAGGAAATATGGTATGAATCCGCTTCCTATTCCGAGCAAAACAACAAACGGAAGCGGCGCCTCCCGGCTGCTCCTGAGCCGGCTGTGGATTTGCGGTCTTGCGGCGGCCTTTCTGATGTCACGGGCTGGGGCGCAGGAAGACCCGCTGAACAAAGTGCATGTACAGCCGCCGGGGTCAGCAGCACCGCCGGCCGCGGGTGCGCCTGCGGGGGCTGAAGCGCCTGCCGCAACCGGCGCCGACGCCATGAAGGTCCATCCCGGCTCATATATCCGGCTGAACGTGGACATGGTTCTGATTCCGGTGACCATCACCGACCCCATGAATCGCCTGGTGACCGGGCTCGAGCAGGAAGACTTTCAGGTCTTCGAAAACAACAGCAAGCAGAAGATCGTCTCCTTCGCCGCCGAGGATGCGCCGGTGTCGATTGGGATCATCTTCGACCTTTCCGGTTCGATGACGTCAAAACTGGTGCGGGCCAGGGAGTCGATCCTGCAGTTCATCAAGACAGCCAATCCGCTGGATGAGTTTTTCGTGATCGGGTTCAACGACCGGCCTGAACTGATCGAGGACTTCACCAGTTCGGTGGAGGACATCCAGGCGCGGCTGGCGACGGTGCGCAGCGGGCACCGGACGGCGCTGCTGGACGCGATCTATTACGGAGTGGCGAAGATGAAGGATGCGCGGCACGAACGCAAGGCGCTGCTGGTGGTTTCAGACGGCGGAGATAACCGCTCGCGGTACACCGAGGGCGAAGTCCGTGCACAGGTGCGGGAGGCCGATGTAGAGATCTATTCCATCGGCGTCTTTGACCCCTACGCTCCCACGCCGGAGGAGCGCACCGGGCCGCAATTGCTCGATGATCTAAGCGAAATGACGGGTGGCCGGATGTTCCGCGTGGACAATGTGGACGATATGGGCGACATTGCGGAAAAGATTTCCACCGAATTGCGCAACCAGTATGTGATTGGTTACCGGCCCAAAGACATTACCCGTGACGGCAAGTGGCGTAAAGTGAAGGTGAGGGTGAATCCTCCACCGGGGCTGCCACCGCTGACGGTTTATGCACGTACGGGCTACTATGCGCCTTTGCACTAACGCGGTTCTCGCAGCACTGATAGCCTGCGCGGCTCTGACGCTGGCTGCACAACAAAAATCAACACCTGGATCCACCCAAACGACGGCTGCGCAGCCCGCCAGTGGTGCGCAAACTGTGCCGCGACAGGCTCCTTCCTTAACGGAGGACCGCGACCCGGTGCGTTCGCCCGACCCGGAGCTGCCTGTCAACGGCGCTGGACCGGTGCACAAGCAGGGCGACGGCTACGTGCTGCACACGGATGTGGAAGAGGTGGTGCTGAACGCCACCGTACTTGAAGGGACCAGGCTGGTCCAGGACCTGAAGAAGGAAAACTTCGAGGTCTTGGAGGACGGGGTCAAGCAGGCCATCATCAGCTTTCAGCACACTGATTTGCCGGTTTCGATTGCGCTGGTGGTGGACAACTCCGGTTCAATGTATAAAAAGCGTCCGTCGGTGAACAAGAGCGCGCTGGACCTGATCGCAGCCTCGAACCCGCAGGACGAGGCGTTTGTGGTGAATTTTTCCGATGAGGCTTTCATCGACCAGGAGTTCACTTCAGATGCGTCCAAGCTGCGCGAGGGGCTTTCGCACATCGAGTCCAGGGGCGGCACGGCGCTTTACGATGCGGTGGTGGCCTCGGCAGACAAGCTGGTGGCCGACGCGAAACGGCCCAAGCAGGTTCTCATCCTGATTACGGACGGGGAAGACAACGCCTCGACGCTCAACCTTGAGCAGACCATCCGGCGGGTGCAGGAGCTGTCCGGGCCGGTGATCTACACGATTGGATTGCTGTTCGGGGACGAGATGAGCCGCTCCGAGGTGAAGCACGCTCGGCGTGCGCTGGAGATGCTTTCAACCGAGACCGGCGGTCTGGCCTTCTTTCCCAAGTCAATGGAGCAGGTGGATGAGATCGCTGCCGAGGTGGCCCGGGACATCCGCAACCAGTACACCATCGGCTACCACTCCACCAAGCCGACCACGGAGCCGGGCTTCCGGCATGTGCAGATGACGGCGGAAGGCAAGGGGCAGGGTAAGCTGGTGGTGCGTACGCGCACTGGATACTTCCCGGTGGCCCATGCGGCCAAAAAAACCGCGAAACAGTGAGCAGTGGGCATTGAACGGGGGCCGCGCAAGGCGATCTCTGGACTTGAGCTACAGCGGTTTCGATTCTGCTCTTTACAGAAACGGAGACGCCAAGTGGCATTTTTCTAAAGAAAATGCCACCTCGCATGATCTTCAAATGGCAACACTTGAATTGAAACCGCTCTTGATCGCTACCGATTGTGCCAACGGGAGGTCAGGCTATGGCGGATGATGCTGATCGGCAGCAGAAGCTGACGCAACTGGAGCGCCTGAAGGCCATGGGCGAGAAGGCTTACGACGATATGTACGAGGCACATTCGTCCAGCGGCGCAACGGCTTGTTACAGCGATGCCAAGGAGTGTTATTACGATGCAATTGGCCTGGCGCGGCGGCTGGAAATGATGGACGAAGTTGCGGCGCTGGAAAAGCGCCTGGAGCACATCAAGGCGGTGTTTCGGAGCCAGTTTGCCTAGAGATTCGTGGTGGTTTGGCTTCCTTAATACCCGATCCTTGACCCCAAATCCGCGCCAAGGATCGGTGCGTCGATCCGTCAAATTATCGGTCGCGATGGCTCGCTGCGACTGAGGTGTAGTGCACCCAGTCGATATCGATGTTGCCGAGCCTCTTTGCCGCCGGGTCGGAATTGAACGCAAACACCGCGGGCCGGGCACCCTTCCACCAACTGAAGGCGAGTTTTACATCGGCCCCCAGGGGCGTGAACGTTGCTCCATTGTCCAGACTGTACGAGTACGTTGCGTGATCGCCATCGACGCGCGCGCGCAATTGAACAAATCGCGAAGTAACCGCCGGGCCTTCCGTTTCCACGTCCTTGTCTGAAAACACAAGCCGCGTCGATCCGTTGCCCTGCACGGCGGCCACATAGCTCTTACTGAAGTCGAGCAGGCTCAGCCCGGCGCGATCGCCCGGTGCAAGATCTTCCAGGTCCATGCGCACCGTGATTTCCGCGGCTTCATCCTGCAGGCACTCCGTGAGCGTGTTTCGCGCATGAAATAAATCGGGGCTGAAAGCAGTGTGCAGCCGAAGAAAGCCTCTCCGCTCCGTCAGCGACCACCGCTCGTTAACCGGGTTGTGGTTCCACTCCCACATGGGCGCGAGCACTTTGCCGTCGAACTCGTCGCTGGTCTGCGGCTTTTCTTTCGGCGTTGGCTTCAGCACCGCCGGCATCGCGTACTCTGGCACCGGCTCGCCCGTCGTTACCCCTTCGGCCGCCTTGCCAATGATCGGCCAGTCGTCTTCCCAACGCACCGGTTCCAGGTGGACAATGCGGCCATGCGCGCCGCGCGACTGGAAGTGCACGAACCAGCCCTTCCCGTCAGCCGTCTCCACGTATCCACCCTGGTGCGGGCCGTTGATGTCAGTATTCCCCTTCGCCAATACTGTCCGGTACTCATACGGTCCGTAGATCGTCCGCGACCTCAGCACCGCCTGCGCGCCCACGGGCACACCGCCATAAGGGGCGAAGATGTAGTACCACCCGTTCCGCTTGTACATCTTCGGACCTTCAAGAGTCGGCAGGTTCTTCGCGTCCCTCATGATCTCCTTGCCCTCATCCAGCACAGTCTTGCCGTCCGGGGACATGCGATGCAGAATCAGCGGCCCTGCTCCCACCTTCGAATGCACCAGGTACGCCTGCCCGTCCTCATCCCAAAAGGGGCAGGGATCTTCGTATCCCGGTCCCGCCAATACCGCGACCGGCTCGCTCCACGGCCCCGTCATTCTGGGCGCCGAAGACATGAAGACGCCTTCGTCCGGTGTCGGGAAGTAAACGTAGAAAAGGCCATTGTGGAAGCGCACCGCCGGAGCCCACACGCCGCGTCCGTATTTTTGGCCGCCTTGCATGTCGTAGGCCGGCGACATGGTCAGCCGGCTCACTACGTGGCCGATGATGGACCAATGCACAAGGTCGTTCGATTTCAAAATCGGGATTGCGGGGACAAAGTGGAAAGTCGAGGCAACCAGGTAAAAGTCCTTGCCGTTGCGGATCAGATCAGGATCGGAGTAGTCGGCGAACAGAATGGGGTTTTTATAGGTCGCTGTTTCGGTCGAAGGATGCTTCTCGGCTGAAAAGGCCGGGACACTCGCGGCCACGAGCAGAGCGGCAAAGCACAGACCTACGAAATGAGCCCTGAAATTCGATGATGACGCCATAAGGATGAACTCTCCCCTTTTCGAGAATTATCTAGGACATTTACGCGATGTATTTACTTGACCATCACCCTAACACGGCCCTTTCAAAACCGGTTTACCTGGACAGTCCGCAGATACTCTGGCGCAGGCTTTGAGGTTGGAACCTGACACGCTCCTGCGCCCATTCGCAGATTCTGGGTCAGGATTGGAGCGGTTGGCGCAACCATGACGCTCAGGCACGATAAGCTAGAAGGCAGGAGATCGTTGCCAACACAAGACTATGTCCCCATACAAATACTCGACCCTTGCCATACACGCCGGGCAACATCCGGACCCGCTGACGGGCGCGGTGAATGTGCCTGTCTACCTTTCCTCAACCTTTGAGCTGACCGGAATCGGAACCGACCGCGGCTGGGATTACTCGCGCGCCGGAAACCCGACGCGGGACCGGCTGGAGACGGCCCTGGCAGCCCTTGAAGGCGGAACCAGCGCACACGCGTTTACCACCGGCATGGCGGCCATTTCAGCGCTGTTTGCGATGCTCAAGGCCGGCGACCATCTGATCTGCTCAAAGGACGTGTACGCGGGCACGGTGCGGCTGCTGGACCAGATTGTGAGCGGATATGGCATCGAGATTGAATACGTGGACACCAGCGACCTGGCGGCTGTTGAAGCGGCCATGCGGCCCAATACCAAGCTGGTGCATATCGAGACGCCGAGCAATCCGTTGATGGTGCTTACCGATATCGCCGGAGTGGCGAAGATTGCCCACGCGCACGGTGCCGAGGTGAGCGTGGACAACACGTTCCTGTCGCCAATGCTGCAAAGCCCTCTGGCTCTGGGCGCGGACATCGTGATGCATTCAACCACGAAATATTTGAATGGCCACTCGGATGGGCTGGGCGGAGCGCTGATCGGATCGAAGCCGGAGCACAAGGACCGTTTCCTGCTGGTCCAGAAGGCGGCCGGCGGCGTCATGTCGCCGTTCGAGTGCTTCCTGGTGCTGCGCGGTATCAAGACGCTCCCGCTGCGCGTTCGGCAGCACGAGGAGAATGGGCAGGCGATCGCCGAATTCCTCTCCACGCACCCCAAGGTGAGCAAGCTGGCCTACCCGGGGCTGAAGAGCCATCCGCAATACAATCTGGCCGTGAAACAGCAAAAGGGCTTCGGATCGATGATGAGCTTCGAGGTCAAATCGCGGGAGGAGGCGGGGCGCTTCCTGGGCGCGTTGAAGATTTTCATCAATGCGGAGTCGCTGGGCGGCGTTGAGTCGCTGGCCTCGCACTCGGCCACCACGACACACGCCTCGGTAAGCGAGGAGACGCGCAGATCGATGGGGATTAACGAAGGGCGCATCCGGCTTTCCGTGGGCATTGAGGACAAGGAAGACCTGATTGCCGACCTGGAGCAGGCTCTGGCGGCGGTTTAGTGTCCAGTCTCCAAAGTTCTTTGTAAAACGCGCGAAAGAACAAAAGCAGATTCTTCGCTCACCACCCCCGAACTGAAAAGCGTTCGGGGCCCCTTTCACTCAGAATGACAGTTTCTGTTTTGTCTTGAATTTTAGAGACTGGACACGAGTGTGGAGCAACATGGCTGAAGCTGCGTTCCTGTTGAGCATTGACACGTGCGGGCCCGTAGGCTCGGTGGCGCTTGGCCGGTTGGCCGGGCGCGACCTGGAAGTTCTGGGCCAAACGGAGCTCGAGGGGCGCAGCTATTCCACCACTCTGGTTGCCGCCGTGGGCGAGCTGCTGGCGCGCTCTGGCGTGGCGCTGAAGGACCTGGGCGGAATCGTCGTCGTGAACGGCCCTGGAAGCTTTACAGGGGTGCGCGTGGGGCTGGCTGCCGTGAAGGGGCTGGCCGAGGCTGCGCAGATTCCGGTGGTGGCCGTTTCGCGGCTTGAGGTGCTCTCGCGAAAGGCGCAAGTGCCGACGGCGGCCCTGGACGGTCATCGCGGCGAGGTGTTTCTGCGGGTGGAAAGAACCGCGCTGCAGCCGTCTGAGTTGCTGGCGGGGGCCCAAGAGCTGGCAGCGATCGTACCGGCGCCTCTGCGCGTGACGGTCTGCGACGAGGCGGCCGCGGCTCTGTTGGAAGCCGCGTGGCCGGGTGCGCAACTGGTCAGGGCGTCTGCTCCAACGGCGGCGGATGCGCTACGGCTGGGTGAGGCGCGGCTGGTCGCCGGCGGGCACGCGGATTTGGCTTCACTGGACGGGCATTACCTGCGGCGTTCCGATGCTGAGATCTTCGGCGAGTCCGCGGCGGCGGGGCTCCGGCACGCATGACATCCAATCCTGGCGTGCGGATGCGGCGCATGAGCGCGGCGGATCTGGAGCGGGTGACGGAGATTGCCGAGAGCCTGAAAGACGCTCCGAATTGGCCGCGTGCGGCCTACCTTACCGCGCTGGACCCCGATGCGGCGCCGCGGCGCATTGCCTGGGTTGCCGAAGAGCCGGAGACGGGTGCGCTGCTGGGCTTCGCCATCGTCGCACTCCTGCCTCCAGCGGCCGAACTGGAGATGATTGCAGTGGCAGCCGAGCGCAAGCGACGCGGCACAGGACGCTTGCTGCTGACCACGATGGTTGAGGAACTGAAATCTGTCGGTGTGTGCGAGGTAATTCTGGAGGTACGCGCATCCAACCACGCGGCTCTGGGGCTCTACCGGGATCTGGGATCGAGTGAAACCGGGCGACGGCGGCGCTACTATGCTGATCCTGAAGAAGATGCGGTTTTGATGAACTTGCGGCTCATGTAAGAGCGTGAGGCCGGGTGTCAGGCAGGCGGGTAATAAGAGGCCTGTGATTGCGATCACGCATGGCTGTGTTCAGTTCCGAAATTCACAGCTCCGGATTACTTTCTGTACTATTCGCACTTGCGAGTTGCCCAGCGGCGGCGATATATGTAAATGTTCAGTTAATACAGGAGGTGCTTGATGGATGAAATACAGGATCCAGCGCTGAGCGAAGAGATTGACCGTCTCCATGCCGAACATCATCGCTACGCTCAGCGTCTTGAGGAGCTGATTCAGAAACCGTATCTCAGCGAGGACGAACAACTCGAAGAAGTACGCCTGAAAAAGCTGAAACTGCATGCCAAGGATCTGATCTTTGCGCTGGAGCGCCGGTCGCCGGCGGTAGCGTAAAGGCTTTAGAACAGCAGATTTTTGGTGGCAACCCGCGCAGCGGTGGGCTCCGGCCAGGCCGGCAGGGATAGTCTGCGGCTTGTTTGCGCCTACAAGAATGATGCGATATGGTGCGTGGCCGCTTGCTGAGGGCAGGATCACCGTATAATCGTTGGGACGATGGTTCGTGACGGTTACATCTACGGTTTGGGACTGCTGGCGGTGGCGGTTGTGCTGGCGTGGGCTACGGGCAGCCTGGCGTGGTGTATCGCGCCGGTGCTCTTGGCGGCATTTTTTCTTTGGTTCTTTCGCGATCCCCGGCGGTCAGTTCCTGCCGGCGCGGGCTTGATTGTGTCCCCGGGTGACGGACGGGTGACCGAGACGGTTGCGATCGCGACTCCGGAAGGTCCGCGTCAGCGGATCAGCATCTTCCTCAGTGTTTTTAATGTGCACGTGAACCGCTCGCCAATCAGCGGAGTGTTGAGCCGTGTGCATTACCAGAAGGGCCAATATCTGAACGCCATGAATCCCGCCTCGGCAGAGCGCAACGAGCAGAACATCGTGACCGTGCGCGGCGAGGGGATTGAGGTTACGTTCAAGCAGATCGCGGGGCTGCTGGCGCGGCGCATCGTTTTCAACCTGAAAGAGGGGGATTCGGTGGAGCGTGGGCAGCGCGTTGGCCTCATCAAGTTCGGTTCCAGAGTAGACGTGGTGGTTCCGGCAGAGGCTGAGCTGCGCGTGAAAGTGGGCGATCGAGTCATGGGCGGATCGAGCATTCTGGCGGCGATCAAGGGCGGAGAGCGGAAGTGAACTTCCACAATCCAGCAAAGGATACGCCCGAGGCCAAGGCGGCCCGGAAAGCGCGTCTTCACCGCGGCATGTACCTGCTGCCCTCACTGTTTACCGTGGGCAACATCGCAGCCGGCTTCTTCTCCATTACCGAAACCATCAAGTCGATCAGCGGGCCCGGCGATGCGCACACGCACCTGGATTGGGCGGCTATCGCGATCATCTTCGCTATTCCGTTCGATGCGCTGGACGGGCGAATCGCCCGCATGACCAACACCACAAGCGAGTTTGGCAAGGAACTGGATTCGCTGGCCGACGCGATTACGTTCGGCGTGGCGCCGGCCCTGCTGGCGCTCATCTGGGGATTCCACTTTCTGCCGGATACCATCAACCCGCAGTTACTCCAGCACCTGCACCAGGCCGGGGCGTTCATCTGCTTCCTCTACCTGATTGGCGGAGTTTCGCGTCTGGCACGGTTTAACATCTCGCACGACGCGCAACCCAGAAACCCCGGGCGGCCGGGGCGAAAGTACTTTGTGGGAATGCCGATACCGGCGGGAGCGGGCTTCCTGGCCTCGAGTGTGCACCTGTGCTACGGCTACCCGGTGATGGAGTGGTGGGTCGCTGTACCGTGGCTCATGCTGGTGGGGCTTAGCGCGTTTTTGATGGTCAGCACGTGGCGGTTCTGGTCCGGCAAGGAGATCAATTTCTCGCGGAGCCATCCGTTCCAACTGCTCCTGGTACTGGCGGTCATTTTTTATGTCATCTTCCAGTACTCCCATTTTGTGTTTTTTGCGATTGGCCTGACCTATATGTTCTCGGGCATATGGGCGCGGGCGGCTTACTCATGGTCGCGGCGGCGGCGTAAAGGACCGGACGGCCCAGCGGTTTCCGCGTCCGAGACGGCCTCGACTGGACAGGATTCGATAGGGCCCTCCTAAGTTCCCAGATCAAGAAGGATGACTGTGTACAGAATTGCTATTGCCGGAGCCTCCACGCTTGTGGGCCGGGAGTTGAAGGAAGCCTTGTCAGAATCGTCACTGGCGACGGCCAGCGTGCTGCTGCTGGACCAGGAAGAAGTGCAGGGCCAACTGGACCAGGTGGGCGATGAAATCACCTTTGTGCACGCAATTGAGGTGGACTCGTTCGAGCGCATGGACTTTACGTTCTTCTGCGGCGCCGAGAGCCTGACACGCAAGCACTGGCGTGAGGCGTTGCGGGCTGGTTCCACTGTTCTGGATATGAGCGGAGCGCTGGACCAGGAAGCCGGTGTGCTGGTGCGGGCTCCGTGGCTGGGTTCAGAGTCGGCTGCGGTGGACCTGTTTACACCGGCGATTGCCCCGGCGCATCCTGCTGCTGTGGCGTTGGCGTTGCTGCTGGAGAGGGTTCAGCAGACTGCCCCGGTGCGGTTTGCCGCCGCCACGGCTCTAGCCCCGGCCAGCGAGTTTGGCCGCGCCGCCATGGACGAATTACACCAGCAGACAGTAAACCTGCTGAGCTTTCAAGGGCTGCCGCGTGAGAGTTTCGACGCGCAGATTGCCTACAACCTGCTGAGCGGGCTGGGCGAGAACGCCGCCGTGAGCCTGAGTACCGTCGAGTCGCGGATTAGGCGGCATTATGACGCTCTGTCCGCCGGACGCTGGCCGGTTCTGGCTTTGCAAGTGGTGCAGGCGCCGGTATTTCACGGGTACACCTTCTCGATTGCAGTGGAGTTGGAGCGGTCGGTCGAGATTGCCGCGCTCGAAGAAGCACTGAGCGGCGAGCATGTGGATATCGTCCTCGAAGATACGGATTCGCCATCTAACCTGGCGGCTACCGGACAGAATGACGTGCTGGTGCGGCTGCGACCGGAGAAGAGCGGCCGGAATCCCAATGAGACCTCGCGGCTCTG
>Ga0114951_10002350_pt1 | contig 21488 bp, 19 predicted proteins | sample AM7aDNAmetaG_FD_88677 | JGI IMG/M metagenome (GOLD analysis project Ga0114951, IMG submission 88677) | Freshwater microbial communities from Finland to study Microbial Dark Matter (Phase II) - AM7a DNA metaG | ecosystem: Environmental > Aquatic > Freshwater > Lake | place: Finland: Lake Alinen... | reverse complement strand
GCCACCTTCGAAGAGACCTTCGTGGCACTCGCCCGCGCCGGCGAGCAGCCACAGGTGCCGACATCAACGCACTCCCCCATCGGAAGGACCGCACAGTGATCGACCCGACGCTCGACCCCACTCTCGACCAGGGCCACCCGCGCAAGTGGTGGATCCTCGTCGCCGTCTCGATCGGCATGTTCATGGGGCTGCTCGACGTGACCATCGTCAACATCGCGATGCCGGCGATCATCGTCGACCTCCACACCACCGTGACGCACGCCTCGTGGGTGCTCAACGCCTACAGCCTGGTTCTGGCCGTTTGCTTCCTCTCCATGGGGCGCATCGCCGACAAGTACGGCCAGAAGCGCGTCTTCATGTTCGGCCTCGTGATGTTCACGCTGTTCTCGCTGCTCTGCGGCTTCGCCCCCAGCATTGACTGGCTGATCGTCTTCCGCGCCGGCCAGGGCGTCGGCGGCGCCGCGATGCTGACCATCTCGCTGGCGATCGTGCTCGGCGCCTTCCCGCGGCGCCAGCAAGGCATGGCAGTCGGCATTTGGGGAGCCCTCGGCACGGCGGCGGCGGCCGTCGGCCCTACCCTCGGCGGCGTGCTCGTGACCTACGGTCACTGGTCCTGGATCTTCTTCGTCAACATCCCGGTGGGCATCTTTGCCGTGGTCGTCTGCGGCATCGTCGTCCCGGCGCATGTCCGGAAGGCGCGGTCCGCGGGCGGCATCGACATCCCCGGCATCGTCATCTCCGGCCTCGGGCTCTTCATGCTCACCCTGGGGCTGGTGCAGGGCAACTCCTGGGGCTGGACCTCGCCGGCCATCATCGGTTTGCTCGTGGCCGCCGTCGCGACCTTCCCGCTGTTCATGTGGTGGGAGATGCGGAACCCCTCGCCGATGTTCCCGGTGAAGCTGCTGCGGATCCGCTCGTTCACCGCCGCCAACACCTCGATCATGTTCATCGGCATGGCGATGGGCGGCACCTTCCTCATGGTCGTCCTCTTTCTGGTCTCGGTGCTGGGATACTCCGAGCTGCGCGCCGCCGTGGCGCTTACGGTGATGCCCGTCATCGCCCTGATCATCGCCCCCAACGCCGGGCGCCTCAACGACCGCATCGGGCCCCGGCTGCCGGCCGCTGCCGGAGCCGCGTTCTTCGCCGTCGGCCTCATCCTGCTGGCTCAGCTCGGCGGCGGCACCACGCTGTGGGACGTGATGTGGCGGGTCGCCTTCTTGGGCGTCGGCATGGGTCTCGCGATGACGACCCTGTCGGCGGCATCCATGGCCTCGCTGCCGGCGGAGGTCCGCGGCGTCGGCTCGGGCTCGCTTAACACCATGCGCCAGGTGGGCTTCACCATCGGCGTCGCTCTGCTGGTCGCGATCTTCACGCACACGGTGGCGCAGAACGCCCAGCACGCGACCAGGCAAGCCATGGGCTTCGTGGCCGTGCAGCCGCAGCTCAGCCCGGCCGAAAAGGGCGTGTACTCGGCGACCATCCTCAAGAACGCCAAGGCGGCGGCGAGCAGCGGCGGCGGCGCGGCCTTGCTCACCACGAACCCGCTGCAGGGCGCACCACAGCCCCAGGCCGGGACGCCGCAGGCTCTCACGTGGCGCAAGGTCAACGCCGGCGCCGCGGCGATCTACCGGCACGACATCGCCAGGTCGTTCGCCTGGCCCTTCTACGCGGCCGCGCTGGCAGCACTGCTCGCCATCATCCCAGCACTCTTCACCGGGCGACGTCTGGGCGAGCATGAAGGGCACCACGAGATGACGCGCGAGGAACGGCAGCGGTCCGCCGGCGAAGCCGAGGCGGCCGCGGCCGGCGTGCCGCTGACCGAGGAATGAGCGGCGGCCCTCACGAGGCGCGGGCGGCAGGCCGCCGCGGCGGCGGCAGACCCGCGCGCCGTGCGGGCGCGCGGTGCACGCGGGACGAGATCCTGGGCGCGGCGCGCGACTGCTTCGCGGAGCGCGGCTACGATCGCGCCACGATCCGCGGCATCGCCGCCGCCGCCGGCGTGGACCCGGCGCTGGTCCTGCACTACTTCGGCTCCAAGGAGCATCTATTCGGCGACGCGCTGAAGGTGCCCGTGGAGCCCGGCCAGGTGCTTCGCCGCGTCATGGACCAGCGCATCGACGACATGGGGCCGACGATGGTGCGCACCTTCCTCGAAGCCTGGGAACCTGAAGAGAGCCGCAGCCCGCTGGTCGCGATGGTGCGCTCGGCCATGACCAACGAGACGGCCATGGCCCTGGTGCGCGAGTACCTTGGCCGAAGGGTGTTCGGCCCCATCACGCAGGCACTGGGCGCGCCCGACGCGGAGCTGCGCGCCACGCTGATGGGCTCCCAGTTCATCGGCTTGGCGATGATGAGATACATCGCCCGCATCGAGCCGCTCGCCTCGGCGAGCGTCGACGAGCTCGTCGCCGCCATCGGGCCGACGATGCAGCGGTATCTCATCGGGGACCTCGGCGGCGGGGCGTCTGTCGGCGGCTGAGCACCCGGGCCGGATCGGCTGCCCCTACAGGAAGCGCGCCCGCAGGGCCGTCGCCGCCTGCAGCAGTTCATCGGCGCTCGGCTGACCATACCCGCCGAACTGCTGCTCCAGCGTCGCTCGGCGATTGGCGTCCAGCCGGTCGGCCAGCGAGCCGTAGATGCCGAGGCGCGCGCCGATAGCGTACCGCGCCTGCTCGTCGCGTGGCAGCGCGAGGTACTCGTCGAGCATGCCGACGAGCCGCTCGCGATCGGCCGGCAGCGAGCCCTCGAGGCCCGGCAGGAGGTTGAGCGCGTGGTCGGAGCGCAGCTCGAGGCGGGCTTCACCGAGCTGCCCGAGGAGGTCGCGCAGCTCCTGCGCCACCTCGACGTCGTCGGGCAGCACGAACTCGCCCGCCGCCTCGCGCTCCGCCAGCGGCGTGCCGGGCACCACCGCGGCCGTGCGCAGGCGCACGACGAGCGGGCGCTCCACAGGCGCGGCCGCCGCCACCACGCGGATCACGCGGGCGGAGCCCGCGACGTGCGCGGTGGCCGCCGCGCGCCCGCCCAGCCCCGGCATCAGGTAAAAGCACAGCTCCAGGCCGGAGCGCACGACGTTCTCGCCGGCGGCGATCAGGTCGCCGCTGGTGCACCCCTTGTCGATCGCCATGAGCACCTCGTCGGCGCCTGACTCGAGGCCCAGGTGTACCCTCGTGAGGCCCGCATCAACGAGCAGCGCAAGCTGCTCCGGCGTGCGTCTCGCGAGCGTCGCCGCACGCCCATACGTGGTCACGCGCGAGACCGCCGGGAACAGCTCCCGCACGCGGCGGATCACGGCCGCCAGCTTCTCGGGCTTCACGGCGCAGGGGTCGGCGTCCTGCAGAAACACCGTGCGGCCTCCGCCGCGCAGGAACAGCGCGACCTGGTAGGCCTCCTGCGGAACCAGGCCGCCGTGGATGGCGCCCACGCCGCGCTCCTCAAGTACCTCGGCGGCAGCGGCCATGGCATCGACGTCCGCGAGCACCTCCTCGAGCGTCCGCAGCGACGACCCGCTGCCCTTGTACACGGGGCAGAAGGTGCAGCGGTTCCAGGTGCAGTTGCGGATCACGCGCACCAGGAGGCTGCCGGCCTCACTCGGTGGGCGGATGGGACCCTGTTCGAACGATGGGGTCGATGCAGCCACTGATGGTCCTCCCCAGCCTTGACGCGACGTCGGGCCGGCTCGCCCTCCGCGAGAGGAGCGCCGCCGACGGCGTGCGGCCCCTTTGCGGCGGCTAGCGCCGCGGCGCGCGCCGCGAGAGCGCGCCGCCGATGATGATGATACCGATGACGATCAGGACGAGCGGCCAGCCCAGCTCGCCGAGCGAGTCCCAGCCCGAGGTGTTTTGCAGCAACCCCGCGATCACGAGCGCGGCGCCGGGCACGAGCGGCCACCAGCTCGAGCTGCGCTGCCGCCGCAGAGCATCGAGCGCGTAGATGGCGAGGAACCCGACGCCCAAGCCGAGAGCCACGGGATTCCCGTAGAACTGGGCGTGATCGAGCATCAGCCCCACGCCCAAGCCCGTGAGCACGCCGGCGGGCACCAGCAGGCCGTAGTTGCCGCTGAAGGCCCACCAGGTGAGAAAGCCGAGGCCGATCCACAGGGCGGGGCCACCGGCGGCGACAACGTCGTTGAAGCGCGCCCCGAGCAAGACCGCGCCGACTACGACGAGCACGGCGCCGAACGTCACCGCCGCGTTGTCACGATGCTGCCTGACTGCCTCCGTATCGATAGGCACCGTGAAGGTGATGCCGGAGGGGCCGGGCCGGGCGCCGCTCGCGGCGCCCCCTGCGGCCGCCGGCTCGCCGCCCTCCTCCACGATCTCGCCCTCCAGGGCCTCGTCGACGCCGTGGGCGCTGTCGCTCTCGGGCACGTCTCTCTCCGTCGTTCGAGGGAAGGCGGCACGCCGCCTTCCACTTGTCGGTCACTCGTAGTGTATCGCCTCGAGGATGTCGATCCGCGCCGCCCGCCGCGCCGGAAGGATGGCGGCGATCACGCCCACGATCACGCCCACGATCAGGAAGGCGACGAGCTGGCCGCCGGGGATCGAGAAGGTGATGCCCTGCCCGGCGAACCTCGTGGTCACCACCCAGGCGAACACGATGCCCACGACGATGCCCATGATCGCGCCGATGATCGAGGTGATCACGCTCTCGTAGCGCACCGTCGCCCGCACCTGGCGGCGCGACATGCCGATGGCGCGCGTGAGCCCGATCTCACGGGTGCGCTCGAACACCGCCAGCACGAGGGTGTTGACGATGCCGAACAGCGAGATGATGACGCTCATCGCGAGCAGACCGTAGAGCAGGTTGAGGATCTGATTGACCTGCTTGACGATGCCGTCCTTGTACTGCTGCGCGGTCTGCAGATCCGCGGTCGGCACCGCGACCAGCGCGGCTTTGAGAGACGCTTCGGTCTGAGCCATGCCGACGCCGGGATCACCCTTGACGTACACAGTGAAGAGCTGCGGCTTGGCAAACAGGGCCGTGTAGCCGGCGTCGCTCACGATGACACCGTTCATCATGCTCGTCTCGCGGTACAGTCCGATCACCTTCAACTTGGCCTGCTTGCCGTCCACGGTCACCACGTCGATGGTCTTGCCGATGCCGGTGCCGAGGCTCGCCGCGGTCTGCTCCTCGACGATCGCGCCGTTCGTGCCGAGCTTGCCCAGAAGAGCGTCGCTGCCGCCCTTCACCCAGTCGAACTTCCAGATGCGCGGGAAGGTGTACGGGTCCACCCCATAGACCGCCGTGGTCTTCTTGGCGATCTGCGCCTGCTGCGCCTCGACGCCGGCGGCGGTTTGCACCCCGGCGACGCCCTGGAGGCGGCTCGCGGTGTCGCTCGGCAGCGGGAGGTAGCTCTGGCCCTGCACGACGAAGTCGGCACGCACCGACCTGTCGAAGCTGTCGATGAACGAGCTCTTGAGCCCTTGCGCGAAGACGGCGACGAAGACGACGACCCCGAGGCCGATCATCAGCGCCGACGCGGTGGCCGCCGTGCGCGCCGGGTTGCGCATGCTATTGTCGCGGGCCAGACGGCCGCTCACCGGCGCGAGCTTCTGCAGCGGCCAGCCGAGCAGGCCGGCCAGCGGCTTGATGACGTACCTGCTCACCATGGCGACGGCGACGAAGACGAACACAGCGCCAAAGGCGATGACGCCCAGCCGGGAGGAGGCGCTGCCAGGGCCGTACATGCCCGCCACGATGCCCAGGGCGCCGAGCAGCGCCAGGACGACGGCCAGATACGGCGTGAACCGCGCGAGCCGCGAAGGCGGCAGCACGGCGCCCTCTTGCAGGGCGGCCATTGGGGGCACCCGGGTGGCGCGCAGCGAGGGGATCACGGCCGAGAGCAACGTGACGAGGATGCCCACGGCGAGCGCGACGATGACCGTCCGCGGCGCCAGCACGAGCCCGCTGTGCGGGATGTCGATCTGCGCCGCCGCGAAGAGCCTCAGGATGCCGGCGGCGATCGCCAGGCCCGCGAGGATGCCGAGCAGCGAGGCGAGGACGCCCATCGCGAGGGCCTCGCACGTGATCGTGAGCAGCACCTGGCGGCGCGAGGCGCCGAGCGCCCGCAGCAGCGCGAGCTCGCGGCGGCGCTGGGCGACGGTCATCGAGAACGCATTGAAGATGATGAACGCGCCGACGAGCACGGCGATCCCGCCGAATGAGAGGAGCATGGGACGCAGAAAGCTGCCGATGGCGTCGCTGAGCTGCTTGGTCTGGTCGATGGCCGCCTGCGCGCCGGTCTTGACGTCGGCGTAGGCGGGCAGGGCTGCCCTCACGCGCGGCGCCAGCGTGTCCGGGGGCACCCCCGGCACGGCCTTGACGTCGATCTCCGAGACGCTGCCCGGCATGTCGAACCAGCGCTGCGCATCGGCCAGCGTCGTGTCGACGATCAGCGAACCACCGAGCGACGACTCGGCGCCGAAGGTGAACACGCCGACGACGCGGGCCTTGTCGCTGCCGCCCGGCGCGATCACGTCGATGACCGAGCCCAGGTGCAGCTTCTGGTCGGTGGCGAGCTTCTGGATGATGGAGACCTCGCCGGGCGCCGTGGGCGGTCCGCCCTGCACGTACGTGGTGTTGCTGATGTCGCTGGGGGCGTACGAGAAGAAGAGCGTGGGAGAGCCGCCGGTCGACACGACCTTCCCGTTCACGGCCACGGCGCCCGTGCCGGTGACGAAGCCGTACGCCTCGGCCACCCCGTTCACGCCTCTGACCTGGGCGATCGTCGACTCCGGCAGACCGGCGGTAGCGCCGGTCATCTCGCCGCTGAACTTCGCCTTGCGCGTCACGGCCACGTCGATGCCCTTGTAGGCGTCGGTGAAGATGTTCTTGAAACCGCGGTCGATCTGGTCGCTGAGCACATAGGTGCCGCAGATCATGGCCACGCCGAGGAGGATGGCCAGAGTCGTGAGGATCGTGCGCAGCTTGTGCGCCGTGAGGCTGCGCCAGGCGATGCGGATCATCCCGCATCCTCCAGCGACTTGATGACGTCGTAGATCTCGTCGCGGCCCAGGCGCCCGCAATCATGGGCGATGACGCCGTCCTTGAGAAAGACGATGCGGTCCGCGTAGGTGGCCGCGTGCGCGTCGTGGGTGACCATGACGATAGTCTGGCCGAGCTTGTCCGACGAGTGGCGCAGGAGCTGAAGCACCTCCTCACCGGTGTGCGAGTCGAGGTTGCCGGTGGGCTCGTCGGCGAAGAGCACGGCGGGCCGCGAGGCGAGCGCGCGGGCTACGGCCACGCGCTGCTGCTGCCCGCCCGAGAGCTCGGCGGGCTTGTGCCCCAGCCGGTCGCCGAGGCCGACGGTGGCGACGAGCTCCTCTACCCATGCCGCGTCGCCCTTGCGCCCGGCGATCGTCAGTGGCAAGACGATGTTCTCGGCTGCGGTCAGCGTGGCCAGGAGGTTGAAAGTCTGGAAGATGAAGCCGATCTTGTCGCGCCTGAGCTGCGTGAGGGCGCGTTCCTTGAGCCCCGTGATCTCGAGGCCGTCGATCCAGACGTTGCCCGCGCTGGGTCGGTCGAGACCGGCGAGGATGTGCATGAGGGTCGACTTGCCGGAGCCGGACGGACCCATGACGGCCGTATAGGCGCCGCGCCGCAGATCGATGTCGACGCCGGCGAGGGCGTGCACGCAGGCGTCGCCCTGGCCGTAGAGCTTGGTGACGCCGCGGGCCTGGACGACGGCGTCGTCCAGGCCGATGGTGGTTCCCTCTTCACAGGTCGTCGCGGCCGCGGCCGCGCCGGGCTGCCGCGTGTTCTCTGTCATCTCGCTCACGCTTCCCCCTTGAAGTCGGCCGCCGTCGGCGACGACCTGTGGCGGGCCGCGCCTCTTGGCGCGGCCCGCCACCTCTGCTGCCTTCTGTATGCCACGCGAACCACGAGTGGCAACCTGTGCCGGCCTCTTTTCGCGCAGGACGTATCAGGCGACGCTCACGTTTCGGCCGCCGGATGCTCCTCGGACGGCGGCGGCTCCTCGGGCGGGGCCTGCTCCTCGGACGGCGGCTGCTCCTCGGCCGGCGGCCCGGCGGCGGCGTCTTCGACCGCCGGCGGCGCTTCGGCCGCCGGCGCACTCACCGCCGTCGCGGCCTCCTCCGGCGGTGCCATCAAGGCCGTTGCGGGCTCCGCTACGGCGGCGACCGTGGCCGCCGTCGCCGGCACTGTCACGGCCGCGGCAGTTGGGGAGATCGCCGGCGGCGCTCCGGCCGGAGCGGGCGTTGCCGCGAGCTTGCGAGTGCGGCGCCACTCCGCGAACGCCATGACCGCGGCGCCGGAGCCGAACACCGCCATCACCATCAGGGCCAGCGTTCCGGCCGCCGGGATGCGGCTCACGATGGTCGTTCCCACCACCCCGAGCGTCACCGCCAGCATCAGGTTGTCCTTCTGCTGCGTGCCGGCCAGGACCTTGGCGGCGATCAGGGCCGCCACAGCCGTGATGACGAAGAAGTAGAAGAGCGGCACCACGACAACGTAGGGCAACACCAGGAGCAGCCCGACGATGCTGATGATGAGGACGACGAGGACGGCAGGGACGATCACGAAGAAGGTGAGCGCTCCCCATCCCAGAGAGGCCGCCGTCTTCAAGGATAGCTGGCGCTGCACCGCGCGGAGCTGTCTCGGCATGAGGGCCGCCGCAACCAGCGCCAACACCAGGAAGACGGCCGTCTGCACGATCCAGCCCATCAGCGTGAAGCCCCACCACGGTTTGATGATCGTGTGCCCGGCCGCCCAGCCGAGTCCGTCAGGCCAGTTCGCGTTGTCGTAGACCTTCGTCACCCCCGTGACCCGCGCGCCGGGATCCTGGGAGAGGGTTCCTCCGAAGAGGACGACCGAGCGATCCTGCGGCGACATCGAAGCGCCCACCACGGAGCCCGGCAGCAGTTGCACGTCGCCGCCGAGGGCGACGATGGTCGTGCCCACCTCGCCGCGCACGGTGACATCTCCGCCGAGCGCCACGACGCTCCCCTTGACGCTGCCGTCGATGGTGACGTCGCCGCCGCCGGCGACGACGGAGTCCACGCGTTCGCCGGCAGGCACCGTCACGTCCTCGCCGAAGCGCACGATAGAGCCCTGCGTCTCGCCCGGCGCGGCCGCCGGGGCAGGCGTGGGGGACGCCGCCGTGGCCGCCTTTGCGGGGCCGGCCAGGACCAGCCCGAGCGCCACCATCGCAATCGCGAGTGTCACCAGGGCGACCGTCAATCGCAGGATCCTCTGCACTCGTTGACTCGTCATCACATCACCTCCAGGACCCCTCGGGGTCATTCCGTATCGTCCTCGGGACGAAATTGTGGCTCGTCGGCGTCCGCGGGCCGGACCGGCGGCGGCGCGGCCGGGGGCGCCGGCGGCGGCGCGGCCGGGGGCGCCGGCGGCGGCGCGGCCGGTGGCGCCGGTGGCACCGGCGGGATCGGGAACGCGGCGGCGGGCGGCGCCGTTGCCACGAGCGGCGCCGGCTGGACAACAGTGGCAGTCCGCAGAGGCGCCTCCTGGTGGCCGAACATCAGATCGGCCCAGCGGGCGCACACCCAACCCCAACCGTTGACGATATGCAGACTCAAGAACACGTTGAGGACGGCGCCCGGGATCGCGACGATCGCCAGCCAGAGCGGCGGCGTCCAGGCCCGGCCGTTGCCGAAATCGACAAAGGGGATATTTGAGAAGTGAGCCACGGGGAGGTAGACAAGCCAGAAGAGGATGCCGGCGAGCGTCACGAGCAGCGCGAACGACATGATGCCCAAAGGCAGCTTGGCCAGCAGATAGAGGAGATCCCTCCAGGTGGCGGCGCTGCCGAAGTGAGCCTTCAGCTTGCCCCAGACGCCATTCGCGGCCTCCCACGCGCGCGGCGGCGGAGACACGTCCGCGCGGAGCAGGTACTTCGCCTGCACTCGCTCGAAGGCGCCGAACAGCCACCAGGCGCCGGCCACGAGGAGCAGAATGGGTATGCCCACCCAGATGATCACGAGGCCGAGGCCCACGGACAGGCCGGTGACGAGAAAGACGAAATAGAACAGGCCGAGCGGGAACGCAAGAACCTGGAAAAGGAGGTTCAGCCAGGTGCGCGGACGCGCCACGACGCCGAAGAACCAGCCGAGCATCGAATCGTTCACCTCCGCACCTCCCAGGGTCCACTGCGCTTTGCACGAGAAGCCTAGCGGGAGGCGACGACTCCGTCGTCACCCCACGGCAGGAACCCGAGGCCGCCCGAAGGGGGAACCTGCGGCGAGGCGTGTACCCCCACGGGGGTACGCGGGGCGCCGCGAGGCTACTCGGCCGGGCTGTCTCCGGGACGCACGAGGCCCACCTCGTAGGCGAGGATCACAGCCTGCGTGCGGTCGTGCAGCCCGAGCTTGGCGAAGATGCGCTTCACGTGCGTCTTCACCGTGCCCTCGCTGAGAAAGAGATGCGCGGCAATCTCGCCGTTGGTCATGCCGCGCGCGACCAGCACCAGCACTTCGTGCTCGCGCGCCGTGAGGTCGTCCAGGGCGGCCGCGTCGCGAGGCACGCCGGCGCGCTCCTCCTTGTCGCGGAACGTGGCGATCAGGCGCGTCGTGACCGAGGGCGCGATCATGCCGTCGCCGGCGGCGACGATGCGGATGCCGGCGACCAGGTCGGCAGCCGGCGTGCGCTTCAGCAGAAAGCCGCTGGCGCCCGCTTTGAAGCCCTCGTAGACGTACTCGTCGAGGTCGAAGGTCGTGAGGATGAGGACGCGCGAGGTCTCGTCGCGTCCCAGCGCGACGATCGCGCGCGTCGCCTCGATCCCGTTCATCAGCGGCATCTGCACGTCCATGAGCACCACGTCGGGATCCAGGCGGCGCGTCAGCTCCAACGCCTCGCCGCCGTCGCCGGCCTCGCCGACGACCTCGATGTCGGGCTCGCACTCGAGGATGAGACGCAGGCCCGAACGCACCATCTGCTCGTCGTCGGCCAGCACCACGGTGATGCTCATGTGCCCTCCTTGGGCAGCGGGAGGCGCGCGCGGACGGCGAAGCCGCCCTCCGCGCGCGGCCCTGCGGTCAGCTCGCCGCGGAAAGCGACCACGCGCTCGCGCATGCCGAGGAGGCCGCGGCTTCCCCCCGTCACGCCGGGCGCCACGCCGCGGCCGTCGTCAAGCACGTCGATGTCGAGCTCGCCGGCCGCATAGCGCAGCGTCACCCGCGCGTGGGTCTTGCCGGCATGCTTCAGGGTGTTCGTCAGCGCTTCCTGAACGATGCGGTAGGCCGTGAGATCGAGACTCGCCGGCAGCCCTCGCGCCTCGCCCTCCAGGCTTAGGTCGACCGGCAGCCCGGCCGCGCGGACCTGCTCGCACAGCCGTTCCAGCTGCCCGAGGCCCGGGGCGGCGTCAAGCCCCGCGGCATCGTCGGGGGGGCGCAGGATGCCGAGCATGCGCTCGATGTCCGCGAGCGCCTGGCGAGCGGCCGTCTCGATGCTGCCGAGCGCCTCGCGCGCCAGTGCGGGCTTGGTCTCGATGACGCGCTGGGCCGCGCCCGCGTGCAACACCACGACGTTGAGCGCGTGCCCGACGCTGTCGTGCAGCTCACGGGCAAGCCGTGAGCGCTCCTCGGTGACGGCTTCACGGGCGCGCGCCTCGCGGTCGGCGACAAAGAGCGCCGCCCGGCGCTCGGCGCGCTCGACGCTGCCGCGGTACATGCGGATGATCACGGCGAGGACCCAGACGACCGAGAGGAAGACCCACGCGGCCGCGATCACCTGCCACGTCACACGCTCGATGGTCACCAATACGACGACCATGCCGGCGGCCACCACGAACCCGGCCGCCAGGGCGCGGTTCCTCGTGTCGAAAGCCACCGTGGCGAAGGAGGCGATCACGACCGCCAGCACGGCCGCCAGGGTGAGCTCGAAGCCGGCGACGGACTGCGCGCACAGCAGCAGCACGGCCGCGCAGAGCCCGGCCAGCGGCGACCACCACAGCAGCGCCAGCGAGAGCGCGCTGGCCACCGTGAGCGTGATGAGCAGGGGTCCGTCGTCGCGGTATCCGGCCGCCACCGGGCCGCGCGTAAGCAGCTCGACAAGACCGGCCGCGGTGAAGACGAGCGCCAGCGCGATGCTCGCGGGAAGTGGATCGAGCACGCGCTGCCACCGCGACGCAGCGGCAGCGGAGGCGGCGGGCGCGGCGGCGGAAAGGATGTCGGCCGGCTGGTCCACGCCCGCAGTATAGTGCACGGCCGCGGGCCTGCGGCGGGAGGGCAATGGTGGAGGCGGCGGGAATCGAACCCGCGTCCACGGACGCCTCGGCGGAGTCTCTACAGGCTTAGCCGGCGCATTGATCTCGCTCGCGGCCCCCGCGTCGGCCGGGTGCCGTCTGCCAGCTCCGATCAGTCTCGGGTGCGCTCGCTCGGAGCAGCGCGACCGCACCCCAGCCCACTTAATGACACCGCGGATCCCGGCCATGGGCGAGCCGGGCGCGATGCGCTACCTGACTAGATCAGGCGGCGAGTGCGAGAGTGTTATTCTCGGCAAGTATATGGTTCCGGCAGTTTAACGAGGCCACCGGACCTCGGCCTGCTGCTCCCACCTCAGTACAGCCCATGTCGAGACCTGTTCGCCCCCATGGGCAGCCTTGGTGGCTGCGCCTCTTGAGTATACCCCCGGCCCCGGATACGGCGAAACCGCGGCAGAGCCGCGGTTTCGCCGGCAAGAACTGGAACTTGGCGCGCTCAGTCTTCGACGGTCTGCACCTCGCGCCGGTCACGGCGCCGGAAGTACATGTTGCGGCAGAGCGGGCCTTCGCCGGAGGCGTAGCAGCTCTGCACGGCCACCGAGCACTGCGGCAGCGGGGTGCGAACCACCTTGACGACCCCGAACCCGCCCTTGCCGCGCTCGATGTCCTCGAACATCCTGAGGTCGATCTCGTGCGGGAACACCTTCTCGATGCACCCGAAAAACGTGTCGCCGTCTTCCTTGAAAGCGTAAAGAAAACGGCAGTTCATGCTGAGACAGGCCGCCGGGTAGACGACCTTCTCGCACTGTGCCGAGCATTCCGTACATTCGAGCAGTTCTTCAGACAAAGCGATCAGCCTCCTACAACAGAACGGCCGGCGATCGGTGCCGGCCCTCGCGCATGGTAGCACAGGCTCCGGGGGCCTGAACAGGCTGCTTAACCTGCGCTTAATACTTCCGCCTCGGCTCACCGCCGGCCTGCTTGTGACCGGAGGCACATATTGCCGTTGACATGACACTACCTCGACAGTGAAAATAGGACTCAGCAGGCCGTCTGCACTGCTCTCAGGGCTGTCGCATGCGGGCGGAAACGTCTTCTTCTTGGAGGTGGCGGACACGCATGGACGCCTTGATGCTCTCCCGTATCCAGTTTGCCTTCACCATCGGGTACCACTTCATCTTCGTTCCCATCAGCATCGGCCTCTCGATCATGGTAGTGGCCGCGGAGCGCCGGTACTACAAGAGCGACATCCCCGCCGACCGGGCGGCCTCCAAGTTCTGGATCAGGCTGTTCACCACGACCTTCGCCATCGGCGTCGCCACCGGCATCACGATGGAGTTCGCGTTCGGCACCAATTGGGCCGACTACTCGCGCTTCGTGGGCAACATCTTCGGCGCGCCCTTGGCGGCGGAGGGGCTCTTTGCCTTCTTCATGGAGTCCACGTTCCTGGGCATCCTGCTCTTCGGACGCTACCGCGTCTCCAAGCGCCTGTACTACGTCTCGACGTGGCTCGTCATGTGCGGCGCCCTGCTGTCGGCCCTCTGGATCCTGATCGCCAACTCCTGGATGCAGACGCCGGCCGGCTACAAGATCGAGGGCGGCAAGGCCGTGCTCACCGACTTCTGGGCGGCCGCGCTCAACCCCTCGATCGCCCAGCGCTACACGCACACGATCGCCGCCTGCATCATCGCCGGGGCGTTCATCGTGGCCGCGATCGGCGCCTGGTACCTGCTCAAGGGCAAGCACGTGCACATGGCCAGGCACACCCTGCGCACCGGCCTCATCGTCGGCCTCATCTTTGCGGCCGCGATGCCGCTGATCGGCCACTGGAGCGCGACCGAGGTCGCCAAGTACCAGCCCGTCAAGATGGCGGCCTTCGAGAACGTCTGGGAGACTGAGGACCGCGCGCCGCTCTACCTCATCGGCTGGACCCACACCAACAGCGACGGCGACTCCGTCGCGACGGGCATCTCGATCCCCAGCGGTCTCAGCCTCATGCTCGGCTTCAATCCCGATCACGTCGTGACCGGCCTCACGACCGTGCCGCCGGCCGACCGGCCGCCGGAGCAGATGACGTTCCAAGCCTGGCACTGGATGATCGCTCTCTCGGGCCTATTCGTCGTCGTGATGCTGATCGCCGTCGTGATGTTGGCGCTCAAACGCATCGAGAAAGCACGCTGGGTGCTGTGGCTGCTCGTGATCTGCTCGCCGCTGCCGCTCGTCGCGATCTTCCTCGGCTGGGCCGCCGCCGAAGTCGGCCGCCAGCCGTGGATCGTCCAGGGGCTGCTGCGGACGACCGACGGCGTGTCTCCGCTGGTGTCGAGCGGCCAGGTCTGGATGACGCTCGGCCTCTTCGGTCTGATCTATCTGCTCCTGTTCATCGGGTGGGCGCGCATCTTCTTCGGCACGATCCGCAAGGGGCCCGAGGATGTCGTCGACATGCTCACAGCGGAAAAGCCGACGACGGCACCGGCACCGTCCGGCGCGGGAAGGTGACGCGATGACTCTGCAGTGGCTGTGGTTCGTGCTCGTCGGTGTCCTCCTCACCGGCTACGCCGTCCTCGACGGTTTTGACCTCGGCGCCGGCGTGCTCTACCCGTTCCTCGGACGCACGGACGCCGAGAAGAACGAGATCCGCGGGGCGATCGGCCCCGTCTGGGACGGTAACGAGGTCTGGTTGCTGACCGGTGGCGGGGCGCTCTTTGCCGCGTTCCCGGCCGTCTATGCCTCGACGTTCAGCGGCTTCTACCTCGCGATCATGCTGGTGCTGTTCGGGCTCATCCTGCGGGCCGTCTCAATTGAGTACCGCGGCCGCGACGCCGCCTTCGCGCGGGTGTGGGACGCCGGGTTCTTCGTCGGCAGCCTCCTCCCCGCGCTGCTCGTCGGCGTCGCCGTGGGCAATGTCATCCGCGGCATCCCGCTCGACGCGAACGGCGACTACATGGGGACATTCTTCCAGCTCCTCAACTGGTACTCGCTGCTCATTGGACTGCTCGGCCTGTGCGCGCTCGTCACGCACGGCGCCGCCTGGCTGGCGCTCAAGCTCGACGGACCTGTGCAGGAGCGCGCCATCAAGGTGCGAGGCATCGCCCAGATCGTCTGCGTCCTGCTTTTTGTTCTCGCCACCGTGGCGACCCTTTTCGAAGCCTCGCGCGCGAGCGACAACGTGTTCGGCGCCTGGTACGGCTGGCTCGCAGTGATCGTCGTGCTCGGCGCGGTCGTCTGGGGCCGCTGGGGCATGTTCAAGGGGAACCACCGCACCGCGTTTCTCGGCACCGCCCTGACGATCATCGGCGTGGGCGGCATCTTTGCCGTCAGCAACTATCCCGACATGGTGCCGGCGAGAGGCACCCCTGAAGCGACGAGCCTCACGGTGAGCAATTCGGCCTCGGGAAGCACCACGCTGACCGCCATGCTGATCATCACGATCATCGGCTTCCCAATCGTGATCGGCTACATGGTCTTCGCCTACCGGACGTTCAGAGGTAAGGTGCCGAAGGCGCGCGGCGAGTACTGAGACCAGCGCGCCGTGCGACCTCGAGACGGGCGGCGGGCCTTTGCGCCCGCCGCCCGTCTCGAGGTCGTGAGCAGGACGATGCGTTCTCCCACGCGAAAACACACTCGCACAGCTCAGAACACTTGACATTCATCGGCGCCAGCCTGAGAATCCTACACGTGCGTTCGATTATGAGCGATTCTGACATCACATCACAGCCTTTGGGGAGCTCGATGTCGTCGCCAGACATGCGCGAGATGTTCCCGGCCGAGCGACAGGGTCGCATCTTGGAGATACTCGCCGAACAGCGCGGCGTACGCGTGTCCGCGCTGAGCGATCTGCTCGGCGTCTCCGAGATGACCATCCGCCGTGATCTCGAGCGCCTGGAGAGCGGGGGCCTGCTCTCGCGCACCCACGGCGGAGCGATCCTCAAGCAGCACATCGTGGAAGAGCCGCGCTACGTGACGAACGTGCGCGCGCACGCCCGCGAGAAGCAACGCATCGCCCAGGCGACGGCCGCCATGATCAAACCGGGTGAGACCGTGTTCCTCGGCTCGGGCACGACGGCCACGCAGGTCCTCACGCACGTCGACCCCGACCTCCACGCGCGGATCATCACGCACAACCTCGGCGCGGTGTCGTCGGCCCAGGAGAAGGCGCTCGACGTCATCCTTCTCGGGGGGTTGTACCGGCCGCGCTCGAACACCCTCGAAGGCGCCCTGTCGCTGGAGGTCCTGAGCGGCTTTCACGCCTCCAAGTTCATTCTCGGCGCCGACGGCGTGAGCCTCGAAGAGGGCATTACCACAGCGAGCGTCGGCCTCGCCGGCGTCGAGCGCGCCATGATCCGCCAGACGCGTGGCGAAGTGATCGTCCTCGCCGACCGCAGCAAGATCGGCGTCGTCGGCGATTTCGTCATCTGTACCCTCGACGACGTGCAGGCGGTCGTCGTCGACGACGGTGTCGACGACGACGTGCGCGAAGAGATGCTGCGGCGCGGCCTGCGCGTGGTCGCGGTATGAGAAGTCGACTGAGAGGATCTGATGCACATGAAGCACGTTGAGCTACTCACCGCGAAGCAGGTCGAGCGCGTCCACGAAGCGTCGCTGTGGGTCCTCGAGAACGTCGGCATCCTGGCTCACCACGAGCCGGCCCGCGAGGTCTTCAAGGCCCACGGCTGCAGCGTCGACGCCGACGGGCTCGTCAAGTTCCCGCCAGAGGTCGTCGGCAGATACCTGCAGGTCTGTCCACCGAGCTTCACGTTCCGCGGCCGCGACCCGCAGTTCGACCGCACGATCCCCGACTGCGGCCCCGTGGTCGTCACCGGCAGCTCGGCGCCCAACGTCGTCGACCCCGCGACCGGCGTCGAACGCCGCGCCACGTCCACCGACATCGCCAACATCGCCCACCTCATCAACGAGCTCAAGGGCTTCGACATCTTCTCGATCTCCACGCTCGCGGGCGACGCGCCCCCCGGTCAGTTCAGCCTGAGCCGCTTCTACCCGGCACTCAAGAACTGCCTCAAGCCGGTACGCAGCAACACGCCCAACATGGACGACCTGCGCCAGGTCATCAAGCTCGGCGAGCTTATCGCCGGCGGCGCCGAGGCCTATCGCGAGCGCCCGATCATCAATCATCACTACTGCCCGATGATCAGCCCTCTGACGATGGACGTCGACTCGACCGAAGCGGTCATGTACCTCACGGCGCGCGGCCTGCCCGTGTACACGACCGTGGTGCCCAACGCCGGCCTCACCTCGCCGATGACGCTCATGGGCACGCTGATCGTCGGCAACGCCGAGTTCCTCGCCATCACAGTCTTCCAGCAGATGGTCAAGGAGGGCACGCCGATCATCTACGCGAGCCTGCCCACGGTCGCCGACATGCGGACCGGGGCCTACGCCCCGGGCGCCATCGAGACCGGCATGCTCTGCATGGCCCAGGCCCAGCTCGGCCACTTCTACAATGTCCCAACCGGCGGCTACATCGGCCTCACCAACGCACACTCGAACGACGCGCAGTCGGGCTACGAGACGGGCATGAACACGCTCGGCGCAGTGCTCGCCGGCGCCACGCTGCTCAACATGGGCGGCCTGTTCAGCTCGCTCATGGCCTTCGACTTCGGCAAGGCCGTGGTCGACGACGAGATCGCTCTCATGAACAAGCGCGTCGTGCGCGGCCTGGAGTTCAGCGAAGACAACCTTGCCCTCGACGTCATCGCCCAGGTGGGGCCGGGCGGCGACTTCATGAAGAGCAAGCACACCAAGTCGCTGATGAAGACCACCGCGGTCTTCCCCAAGGTCGCCGACCGCGGCATGCGCGCGCAATGGGAGGCGGCCGGCCGGCCGGACGCCCAGAGCCGCGCGCGCGCCGTCGCCCGCGGCATCCTTTCGCAGCCCAACCCGGCCGTCTGGGCGCCGGAGCTGGACGCGCAGATCCGCGCCGCGCTCCCCGGCCTCGTCGCCGGCGACGCCGTCTGGGCCGAGCCTGCGGGCGACGCCTAGCGGCGCCCGCCGCACGGCACCGAAGCCGTGCGCCACTCTCCACACGATCACATCGAGACACGAGAACAAGGGGTGCAAGTGATGGGAAACGAGACCACGCACGAACAGCTCAAGCAGTCGATCATCGACCAGGATGAGAACGCCGTCCTCGAGGCCGTCAACAAGGCTCTTGCCGACGGGATGGACCCCCGCGAAGTCATCGACAAGGGCCTGCTGCCGGGGCTGAACGTCATCGGCGAGCAGTTCGAGAGCGAGGACATTTTCCTGCCCGAGCTCATGCAGGCCGCGCTGGCCTTCCAGTCCGCGATGAGCGTCCTCGAACCGGCGATCAAGGCAGCCGGTGGCGCCGACGAGAAGAAGGGCACGATCGTGATCGGCACGGTGAAAGGCGACCTTCACTCAATCGGCAAGAACATCCTCAAGCTCCTCTTCGAGACCTCCGGCTTCGAGGTGCACGACCTCGGCATCGACGTCGACCTCTTCAAGTTCATCGACAAGGCGGGTGAAGTGAACGCCGACATCATCGCCATCTCGGCGTTGCTGACCACGACGCTCATCGGCCAGAGGGACGTCATCGACGCGCTCAAGGATCAGGGCACCCGCGACAAATACAAGGTCATCGTCGGCGGCGGCGCGACCACCCAGGAGTGGGCCGACACGATAGGAGCCGACGGGTGGAGCGGCAGCGCCTACGATGCCGTCGTCCTGGTCACCAAGCTGGTGTCGTGACCGGAGCCTCACAGCCGACCGCCGAACCCGCATCTTGAGGAGAACGACATGATCGACCTGATTGAAGTATTCGACCGCGCCGAAGTAGGGCCGCTGATCTCCGAGACCGACTACTACATGAAGCGGTACGTCCCCAAGCTGGCCGAGGTGATCGCACGCCACAAGGTCAAGTGGGACAAAGAGACCATCATCAACACCGACGACGACCTCACCGACCGCGTTTTCCAGGCGGCCGTCGACCTCCTCGCCGAAGCCGGTGCTTACTGCCCCGAGACCAACCGCGTGATGCAGTTCACCCGCGACGAGATCCTCCTCGCCTGCTCGCAGGCGCCGAGGAGCGCGACGTTCGGCGAGGACCGCGAGCGCAAGACCATGTACGGCCGGCGCCCCGACACGACGGGCGACCGCCCCTGGGTGCACGTCGGCGGCGGCATCTACACCAGCGACGAGCAGATCTTCATGGACACCGTCGAGAAGATGGCATCGTTCAACATCGTCGACTCGGTCAGCGTCCCGTCCATCCTGCACCTGCGCGGCAAAGACTCACGGGTGCGCTCGCCGCAGGAGATCCTCGCGGCCTGCAAGACGGTGCGCCTGGCGCGCGAGGGCATCCGCCGCTCCGGCCGCGCCGGCCTGCCGATCATCAACGGTATCTCCGCTGCGTCGCAGCCGGCCTCGATGTTCGCCGCAACCTACCCCGACTTCGGCCTGCGTCCCAGCGACGGCTTCCTCATCGACTTCCTCTCCGAGATGGTCGTCGGCTACGAGGCGCTGCAGAAGGTCGCCTTCTACAACAGCATCAGCGCCAACATCGGCTCCACGTCCACGCCGTTGTTCGGCGGCTATGCCGGCGGCGCGGAAGGCGTCGCCGTCACGGCCACGTGCTACATGATCATGGGCAACCTGATCTTCCGCGGCACCTACCACTACAACGCGCCGCTGCACAGCAAGCTGCACCTCTCCTCCACCAAGCCGCTCATCTGGGCGATCGCCATGTCCAACGCCGCTATCGGCCGCAACATGGGCTACCCGATGGTCAACCTCCCCTATCTGGGCGGCGGCTCGGGCACGAAGCAGTACCACTACGAGATGGCCTGTTACATGCTGGCCATCGTGACTTCCGGCGGCAACGTGTTCTCCGGGCACCCGGCCATGGCCGTGCAGTCCGACTCGCTGGTGCCGGACGACCACAAGTTCCACGCCGAGATGGGCCTGGCGGCGGCGAAGCTGACGCGCGCCGAGGCCGAGCCGATCGCCCAGAAGATCTTCCCGCTCTTCGGCGACAAGCTGAAGGACCCCGACAAGGGCATGACCTTCCAGCAGGTCTACGACGCCAAGACAAAGCGGATCGTGAACAGCGAGTACCAGAAGGCGATGGACGACGTGCGCAGCGACCTCGCCGGCATGGGCTTCGCGGTGCCGGTCCTCTGATCACAGCCTTCCGCTGACGCGGCCGGGGTCCCTCGCATATGCTCCCACAGGGGTGCGAGGGACCCCGGCCGTTTTCGTCGCAATCGAACAAACGAAGGAACCGACATGACAGAGCCCATCAGCGCCGAGGACGTGATCGCGAGGATCGACGACTGGAAGGGCAAGGATGTCCGCTGCGACGTTCTCGGCGGCGGCATCACCAACCGCAACTACCTCGTCACCGTCGCCGCAGATCCGGACGCCCCGGGAGTCGGCAGATTCGTCCTGCGGATCCCCGGCGAGGGCACGGAGACCTTCATCGATCGCACCCGTGAGCTGCACAATCACGCCGCCGCAGCCGCCACCGGAGTCACCCCGCCGCTGCTTCACGTGATCCAGCCCGGCGATTGCACGGTCGTGCCCTTCATCCAGAGCGAGACCATGCATCCTGAGTCGCTCGCCGGCCACCCCGACCGCCTCGAGAAGATCGTCGCCGCGATGCGCACGTATCACGAGAAGGCGGTCTTCGACAACGAGATCCACCTGTTCGACATGATCCGCGACTACCTGCGCATGGCCGGCGACGTGAACGCGGCGCGACCCGAGGAGCTCGAGTGGATGCTCGCGCAGGGCCGACGCATCGAGCCGGCCCTCGAGCGCGACCAGCCCGCCCCCACCGCCTGCCACAACGACCTGCTCAGCGAGAACTTCCTCCTGGCGCCGGACGGCAAGATGTGGATCATCGACTGGGAGTACGGGGGCATGACCGACCCCTACTTCGACCTCGGCGACTTCTGCGTCGAGCACCCTCTCAGTGTCGCCGAGGAGAAGCTCGTGCTCAGCGCCTACTGCGGCGGGATGGACGAGCATCGCTACGCGCGCATGCAACTGCACAAGCTGGTCGCCGACCTGTGGTGGAGCATCTGGGCGATGATCCAGGCGAGCGTGTCCAAGCTCGACTTCGACTTCTACGAGTACGGCATGAACCGCATGCGGCGCTTCCAGGGCAACGCGGGCAACGCCGACTACGAGGCGTGGCTCGAGGCGGTGTGATCACCGCTCACGCATGAAGCGGGCGGCCCTGACGCGCTGCAGTGCGTCAGGGCCGCCCTCGCGGGCCTCCTAGTAGTGGAGCCCGGTCTTCTTCTTGAACTGCTCGACGCAGTTGATCTCGATG
>Ga0114951_10002348_pt1 | contig 21505 bp, 18 predicted proteins | sample AM7aDNAmetaG_FD_88677 | JGI IMG/M metagenome (GOLD analysis project Ga0114951, IMG submission 88677) | Freshwater microbial communities from Finland to study Microbial Dark Matter (Phase II) - AM7a DNA metaG | ecosystem: Environmental > Aquatic > Freshwater > Lake | place: Finland: Lake Alinen... | reverse complement strand
CATCCATCACGCTGGCAACCGGTGGCAAGTTCACCTTTACCAAAGGCAATTTCTCGGGCCAGTCGTTTACAAGACGTATTTACGGAGCCGATGGTGTTAACAAGGCCTTCGAGTTTGACGGCGACACGTTGGTGCCGATTGCGACTGGTTTGTCGCCTGACAACCCTAAATTCATCCTGATCCATAAGAATTTCCTATTTCTGACGAAGGACAGTTCGCTTATTTATTCAGGTGTGGGGTATCCGTTCCGGTACAGTTCAGTTGATGGTGGTGGAGAAATAGCCACCGGAGACGAGGTCACAGGCATCATCACACTGCCGGGCAGCCAGACAACAGCGACCATGTGCGTGTACATGCGCAGCAACACGTCTTTTCTTTATGGTACGGATCCCACGACATTCAATTACGTTGTCTTCAATACTGGTGTCGGCTCTTTGCCTTACACTTGCCAGAATTTGGCCGACACCTTCGCGCTTGACGATCTCGGTGTTGTTACACTGAAGACGACCCTGAATTACGGCAACTTCTTGCCGAGCACGCTGACTAAGAATTTGTATCCTTTCATAAAGAATGAGCGGTCGAAAGTGACGTGCTCCAGCCTAATGCGCTCCAAGAGCCAGTATCGGCTGTTCTTCAGCGACGGTTATGGTCTCTATCTGACATCCGTGAACCAGCAATATCTCGGCGCGATGCCGGTGCTGTTCCCGAATCCTGTCAGCTGCATCGACGAGGACGACACGTCAGCCTACGGCATGGCGAGCTATTTCGGCTCCAGTGATGGGCAAGGGTATGTCTACCAGCTCGACATGGGAACGTCATTCGACGGCGCAAACATAGATGCCCACATTTCATTGGCGTGGGACGACATCAATTCTCCGCGTATTCTTAAACGCTTCCGCGCGGCCAGCGTCGAGATGCAGGGCAATACATACGCATCGATCAGTTTTGGATACTTTCTTGGATACGCGAGCGCAAATATTGGCCAGCCTGTGAACGTCAATTACCCGTCGAGTTTTTCCGGCGTACCGATTTGGGATACATTTGTTTGGGATAATTTTATATGGGATGGCCAGACACTTGCCCCAACAGATGTTGACATGACTGGGACGGCTGAAAATGTTCAGGTCATCATAAGTTCGACTACCAATTATATCGGAACTTTCAATATCAATTCCGTTATTTATCACTATAGTCCAAGACGCGGCATAAGGAATTAGAAATGTCAAATCCTTTTTATAATGCGTCTGGTTCACCGACGACAGCCTCTGGCGGCTATTCGGCAACCATTCGCGCAGAATTTGCCAGCATCGCCGCTGGCTTCGCGTTGTTGCCCCCCTCGTTGACGGCCAACAAGGCCGTCATCATCAATTCCAGCGGCAATGGCATGACAGTCACTGCGGGCAGCTTGGCGCTCGCGGGAGACTTCTCGACCACGGGCGCTTTCAACACGACACTGGTAGCGGGAGCGACTACGACGTTGACGCTTCCGACCGTGAGTGGCCTGACGATTGCCACACTGACTGGCACTGAGACGTTGACGAATAAGACGCTGACGTCGCCGACGCTTACCACTCCCGCGCTTGGAACTCCTTCGTCTGGTGTTCTGACGAATTGCACAGGTTTGCCGAATGGGGGTCTGGTCAACTCCTCACTAACGATCGGGTCCACTGCTGTGGCCCTTGGCGCTACCGTCACGACGGTTGCTGGTCTGACGCTTACTGGCGCGACACTGACTACGGCTACGTTCAATGCCAGCCTCAACACGTTAACGAATATCACCACCGCGATGTTTGCGACGAATGTCGTGGACACAGACGCAACGCTGGCCGCGAACAGCACGACGCGGATCCCTGCGCAGTCCGCTGTGAAATCTTATGTCGACAACGCGATCACTGGCTTGACGTGGAAGCCTGCCATGCAGGCGGCGACGGTGACGACGTTGCCGACCTATGTCTATGCCAACGGTGCGTCTGGTGTCGGTGCGACCATCACTGAAGTGGGCAACGGCGCGCTTCCGACAATTGACGGCGTTACGCTTTCTGCTGGCCAGCGTATCCTCGTAAAAAATGAGACGGCGGGAAATGCGCCGTACAACGGTCTGTATACCGTCACACAAGTCGGCAGTGGCATTCTGCCATTCATTCTGACGCGCGTTACTGACGCCGATACCAGCACGGAGTTGTGGGGGTCTGCTGTTCTTTCCGAGGCTGGCACGGTCAACGCGAACACGCAGTGGACGAACAGCAACGCTACCGCGCCGACGATCGGCACGACGGCGATCACATTTTCGCAGATCTCAGGTGCTGGCACTTATACGGCAACTGGCGGCATAACGCTGACTGGAAATCAGTTCAGCCTCACCAACAGCACCATCACGCTCGGCAGCACGGCGATGTCGCTCGGCTCGACATACGGAACCATCGCCGGGGCCATTACGTTCAGCGGCGCGTTGACGCTGTCCTCCGCGTTGACCTACGGCGGTGTGACACTGACGAATGCCGTCACTGGCACTGGTAGCATGGTGCTGGCTACTGCGCCAACGCTGACTACACCTGTGCTGGGCGCGGCCACTGGCACGTCTCTGGCGCTGGGCGGCGCAACTATTGGCTCTAATGCTCTGGCTGTGACGGGAACTACTATTCATACGGGCGCTGTGGCTATTACTGGGGCCACTACATCAACGTCGCTGGCTCTGGGCGGAGCCACGCTTGGCACTAATGCTCTGGCTGTGACTGGTACGGCTAATATCTCTGGTAGTGCCTACATCGGCAATCTTCCGGGCAGGAACCGGATCATCAACGGCAACATGGCGATTGACCAGCGCAATGCTGGGGCGAGTGTTACGCAGACTAATACCGTGCTATACATCACAGACAGATTTCAAGTCATCATGGCGGCTATATCCACGCAGACGCTTGTATCACAGCAGGTAACAGACGCACCGACTGGCTTTAATTATAGCCTCAAAGCCACGACTGGTGGCACTGGCGCAGCGCCGGGGGCAGGATCGCTCGCTTCAGCGTATCAGGTTATTGAAGGCTACAACGTGGCCGACCTTATGCTCGGCACGGCAAGCGCAGCTACCTTCACGTTGAGTTTTTGGGTTAAATGTTCTCTGACAGGGACATTTAGCGTTGCGTTCCAGAATAATGCACAAAATCGCTCGTATATTGCCACTTACGTTGTGAACAGCGCCAGCACTTGGGAATACAAGACCATCACTATTACGGGTGATACGACTGGCACATGGCTGACCACAAATAGCGGCGGCTTGCTTGTCCGTTGGGATTACGGGACTGGCAGCACCTATCAGTCAACAGCCGGAAGCTGGCAAGCTGGCAACTACATGGCTACCGCAGCCAGCGTGAAATTGATCGCCACCACGGGTGCGACTATGGCAATCACAGGCGTCCAACTCGAAGCTGGCACCATCGCCACGCCGTATGAGTTCAACCAGTATCAGGTGCAGTTGGCGCAGTGCCGTAGGTATTACCAGTCGCTTTATCCAGTGTTGGTTGGTGTTTTGGGTGCTGATAACGGCACACGCGGCCATTTCTGCGGTACCACGCTTCCGGTTTCTATGCGCGCAGCACCAAGTGTGTCTGTCCCGAACAACTATGTTTTTGGTAGTACACCTAATACCACAATTGCCGCGTCTCTTGTTTCGGCGACAGCCACTACAGTGGATGCCATATCACTAGAATTTAGCAGCGGGTCGTTCCCCGGAAACCCTTTAATAGGCGTCCCTTCAACAAGTTACCCTGTAAACATTAGCGCGGAGTTGTAAGCCATGGCGATCCAATACAATAAGACCAACTCCAAGTTTTTCGTGAAAAAATGGGACCCGGAAGACGGCAATGTTACTGTTTGGTTTGTGAATTTGCTGGATCAGAGTTCGGGCCTCTGTAACGAATTTATAGCTGCTTGGAAATCTGGTGTGCCGCTATATGACTTCGCTGGCGTGGCGGAAAATGGGGATGATATTCAGGGCGCTGTAATCCCCTGTAATCTAGACAACCGCGACTACCAGCAGTTCCTCAAAGACTGGGAAGCCGGGGCTGAAGTCCTGAACTCTGATGGCACACCTGCCCCCTATAGCGAAGCTGCTGTGACTGCACTCACAGCCGCGTAAGTAAGCCTACAAATCTAAAATAAGGTGACCCATGAGCAGCCCCGGATCAGTATCCTCCGTACCGACTAATCCAGCCCCCACGTCGGGTTTAATCAATACTGCCCCCGGCATGGCATCGACTGATGTGGGGCCTGTGCCAACCGGCGCGACGCCCGGGACACCTGTAACTGGATACAACCCGGCGACAGCCACGGCGTCAAACGCCACGGCGACGACCTACGACGCGAACGGTTTCCCGGTCACGGCGGACCAGACCGTAGCTGGCCAGATCTCGAACATAATCGCGTCGGGTTCGCCGCTCATGCAGCAGGCGGAAACGAATGCCCGTAATCAGATGAACTCGCGCGGGCTTATAAACTCGACGCAGGGCATCACGGCGGGTCAAAGCGCAGTCTACGCCGCAGCGACCCCCATCGCGACAGCCGACGCCAATCGTTATGCGTCAGCTTCGGATCAGACGGTTGCCGCGCAGAATGCCGCCCTTGCTGCTGGCGCGCAGGCTAAGAACACAGCTGGCCTACAGAATGCCCAGCTGCAGACCAACACCAACCAGTTCAGTGCCGGGGCGACGAACGCCTCGCTCGCCGCGTCAGCTGCTGCGTCAAACACTGCATCGAATATCTCACAGCAGATCACGAGCGCGCAGACGATAGCCGAGCTGCAAACAAATACGAATAGTGCGATTGCTAAATTGCAGAGCGATACCAGTCTGACTATTCAGGACAAGCAGGCTGCGGTTTCGACGCTCATCGCCAACATCCAGAGCAATACCACGCTGACCGCGCAGGACAAGCAGGACGCTACCCAGACTGCGATTCAGGCGAGCCAAGTGACACTACAAACGTATCTTGGCCAGTTGTCGTCGAACACAACGCTCACTGCGCAGCAGATGGCAACACAAGCCTCGCAAGCCGTGGCGGCAGCCAACAATGTGTCGGCGCAAGCCGTCGCGAACATACAGGCTAACACCTCGCTGTCGGTCGAGGACATGCAGGCTCAGTCCCAGCAAATCATAACGCAAATGAACAACAACAACTCGCAAGCTGTTCAGACCATGGTCAACAACGGGGCTCTAGCGAATATCTCTGCCAACGGTGCGGTCAGCGCAAATCTTCAGCAAATGACCAACGACAACAAGACCGTGCTGCAGAACTCTGCGGGTGCGTCGCAACTCTATACACAGATGCTGGTCAGCATGAACGGCATCATGACAGACACCAACCTGTCGCAAGACCAGAAAACTACTGCGTTGAACAACCAGGTGCAGGAGCTCAACGACGCTCTGGGTGTGATGGGCACGATTACCAACACGCCCGGGGTGAGCAGCACGCTGTCTTTCACTGATGGTCCCGGTGTGATCACCCCCGATCAATCAACAAATGGTCCCGGTGCGGTCGGGAACGCTGTTAGTCCAACGGATGGGTATGACCCCAATAACTACACTCCCGTCCCTGAGAATGCTTAACACGCAATGAAAAACCAGCAGCCAAACGCACAGAACTTCGTAGTTTGCTCGCTTCCTCGGTCGAGAAGCGCGTGGCTGTCGCAGTTCCTGACGTATGGTGATCACTACTGTGGCCACGAGCAGCTGCGGTATATGCGGTCTTTAGACGACGTGCAGGCATGGCTGAACCAGCCGAATACTGGTACTTGCGAAACGGCGGCTGCCCCCTTCTGGAGGCTTCTGAAGAAGTATTCCCCTGACGTGAAGATCGTCACCGTCCGGCGTCCTGTGGACGAGGTAGTTGACAGTTTGCGCAGGGCGGGCCTGCAGCTCGACGAATCAGTGATCAATAAAATGGTAAAACTGGACAAAAAGCTGGATCAGCTCGAAGCCCGCATGCCGAATATCCTGTCCGTGCAGTTCAAGGATCTCGAAGACGAAAATACTTGCAAAACGATTTTTGAGTATTGTTTGCCTTACAAACACGACCATCAGTGGTGGTCTGACACCAGTGCCAGAAACGTCCAAATAAATCTTCCGGCGCTTCACCGTTACGTTACTTCAAATGCTCTTGCTCTAGGTAAAGTCGTAGCGCAGGCTCGTGAAAGTATGCTAGTTGATTTTTCCGTGCAGCCGGTTGACATGGCAAGTGTGACGATCGAGGAAGAATCAATTGACGATACTCTGCGCGATTGTCAGGACTTATTTCGCAGGCATTGTGTTGATGTTGGGGAGGCACCAGACAACTGGCTGAACAAAAATATTCCTGTGATGAGAAAACTTTACGATCTGGGAATGGCGCAATTCATGATTGGACGGTCCAACGGAAAGGCTTTCGGGTACTTAGTCTCATTCATCAGCCCATCCCTTGAAGCTGCCGACCGCTCGATAGCACACCACAGTCTATTCTATGCTGCCCCAGAATGCGCCGGACTTGGCCTTAAATTGCAGCGCGCGGCGCTGGAGATGTTGAAATTGAAGGGTGTGCATGAGGTTTTCATGCGCGCCGGAATAAGAGGAAGTGGCGACAGAATGGGCTCTCTTTATCGCCGCATTGGCGCACAGAATTTCGGCGAAATGTATCGTCTTGAGTTGGAGGCTTAAATGGGAATTGCTGCGATTGGAGCCGGTGCGGCTCTCGCACTGGGGGGCGGATTAGCCATCGGAACGGTCGCGACGGCGGTTGCGGCTGGCACTGTCGCCGCTCTAAGCGTCGGCACGGTTTTTACCGCCATCGCGACTGTTGGGGCTGTCGTAGGCGCTGTGGGCGCTGTGACCGGCAACAAAGACTTGCAGATGGCTGGCATGGTAGTTGGCGGCATTGGTGGCATTGGCGGTCTGGCCGCTTCTGTGGGGGCCTTTGGCGGGTCTGCTGCCTCAGTAGGTTCCATCTTCGGCAGCTCTGCCAGCACTGCCGCAGCCGCTGCACCCGTCGCTGCCGCCACTGACGCCGCCGCGACCGGCGGTGGTTTGGTTGGTGCTGGTGTTGATGCAGCTGGAAGTGAGGCTGCTGCCGCTACGGGCGGTATTGAAAGCGTTACCGTGACTGCTAACGCGGCCAACGATTTCAGTCCAGCCATGATCAACGCGATCAACAGTGGCGGTGGGGACGCTGCGATTGCTGCCGCTGCCAATCCGACTACAACTGGTGGCCCTGCCACAGATCCCACTGCGGCTGTTGTCCAACCTTCTGGCGCCGCTTCGACGCCTCCATCAACAACGTCTGGAACGCCTGCCACTGCGTCGCCCACAGCCAGCGATCCTGCTTTGAATCCTGTTCAGGTCACACCGGGCACTCCGGTGGCTTCTGATATTCCGACTGGGGATTTGAACGCTTTTAGGAGCGCATATCCCGGTGGCGTGATAACGCCCAACACCATCTTCAAAGCACCCTCCGGTGCTGTGTATACCGCCAACGGCACGACACTGACACCACAGAGTGCTGCTGGTGGCATCGGCGGTCTGCTCGGTTCTCTCAGCAACATGAGTGAGGGCTCCGGTCTGCTGGCCATGGGCGTCGTGCAGTCTGCTGGATCGTTCCTGTCCGGTGCGACAAGCAAGCTGACACCGGCGCAAGTCGTCGCGTATCAGGCGCAGGCCAATGCGAATAACGCTTCGGCGGCCCTGACGCAGCAGCAAGTGTCGAACATGAATTCTGGCATGCCGACTGCTAAGCGTCTTGCCGTGACTGGCAGCACTGGAATGATGAATTCAACACCGCCCAACCCAACATCATACGTCCCGGGAGCCACAGCAACATGAGTGCGATGCTCACCAACAATGTCTTAGAGGCTGCGGAACAGAAGATTGAAAGCAATCTTGTTCCCAACAATCGCGCAAATTACATGAAGATTGTTGTGGCTGGCATGAAAATTGGTCTGGCCAAGGGCCCGGATAGCATGCTTGCCAAGCTGCACAACAGTAAGGATCCCGTGAATGACTGCGCCAAGGGTGCCGTCAATCTGGCGATGCTGCTGTACAAGCACACGCAAGGCTCGATGCCCTTTCAGGCTATGATCCCCGCCGCGATGACGCTAATGCTCCACGGTCTGGACTTTGTCGACAAGAGCAAGATCGTGAAAATTGGTGCGGCAGAGCTCGACCAAGCGACCCACACATTCATGAACACGATGTTCCATAATCTCGGGATTACCCCCGCCATGCTGGCGCAGGCGCACGACAAAATAACGCGCATCGTTAAGGATCCCGCCCATCTCGAAGCTATGAAACAGAAGGCCGGGTTGGTGAAATCGCCGAACGCGAGTACGCCGACATCTGTGCCGGACGCAGGAGACGCAAATGGGGTTTGATATCAGCAACGGACTTTCGTTGATGGGCAGCACCATCGCCACGCAGGCGGGCAACGAAGCGTTGGAGATGCAGAAAGCCGATCTGGAAAATCAGAAGACAATTCTTGCTGACAAGCTCGCGACGACACGCGAGACCAATCTGGAAACTCTTCGCCAGTCGGGCGCGCTGACCCTCGCGCAGAAGACATCAGATATGGCTGTTGCAGCCAACAAAGCAGAAGGACAGAATGCTGCCGATCTTGCGTTGGCGCAAGCTCCGAAGCTTGCTGCTGCGCAGGCCGCTATCGTTGAGAAGAATGCCAGTGATCCAGCGTACCTGAAATCGCTGCGTCTGGTTTCAGACGCGTCTGCAACAGTCTCGGAACGAGCTGCTGCTGCCGCCAGTTTGCAGCAGACTCAGCTTTTGAAGCTGCAGATAGCGTCCGAGCAGCAAGTTGAAGACGCCCGGGACAGTTTGGCTGCGGCAGAAAAATCTGGCGATCCGCTGGCAATCACAGCCGCGCAGCGGGCCATGGCCGTAGCAACGTATTCCGCCAAAGACGAAGTTCAGGCTGCTATCGCCGCCAAAGGCGTTGCCGACAGCGCCCGCATGTACGTCGAAAGTATCGACACTCGCATTGCGCGAATCGCTGGGTCGACACAGGCCAACACGCCGGAAGGAAAGGCCCAGATTGATCAGTTGAACGGCGAACGCGTCCAAGCGCAGCAAAGCTACCAACAGCTGCAGGGTGCCGCTGTTACTGCGGCGAAGAACATTCCCGACATCAACATCGGGAAAACACCAGGGCCGACAGGCGCTGCGCCATTGAGTTCTATTATCCCCGGTTCACCCGGGAGCACTGCATCTATTACCGGCGCGCCTACAGCGAGCGCTGCAGCGATACCGAACGCATCAAATCTGAGTATCATGGGGCATTAACGTGGACGTCTCTACGCCGGAAGATCTTGCGAATTCCGCTGCGACAGCGCCCGTTTATTCGGATGTGTCGTATGGAGGCGCCGCGCCTTCTGCCACGCCAGCGGCGCCTCAAGCTCCCGGCGTTGTGTATGGCGTAACCCCGAAGCAGATCGAGACGGCGCGAGCAGCTGGCTACTCAGATGAAGCTATCGTGCAGCATCTGGCAACCGTCACCACAGTGCCGATCGCGGAGGCGCAAAAGCAGGGCTATTCTGCCAGCGATATTCTGAACTACCTCGTAACACCACCGCCCTCGGCGCCAACCCCGGAAGAGCCGGGCGTCACTGCGACAGCAGTTCACGAACTCGAGCGGCAGGCGCTTCCTGCCGTCGGTGGTTTTGCTGGCTTCGAGGCGGCGGCGCCGATAGGCGCAAAGCTGGGTGCGCTTGCTGGCGCGGCTATTCCCGGGCTGGGTGAAACCGGCATTCCCGAAGCAGTAGGCGGCACTATCGGCGGCTTCGCTGCTGGTACTCTTGGTGCGTTTGGTGGCGGCGAAGTTGTGCAGAAAGCGCAGCAATTCGTCATGGACTTGATTCCTGACAACATAAAAGAAGCGATCGGCCAGAGCGACAGTCAGCAGCAAGCCGAACGGTTGGCGCACCCCTATATCCAGACCGCAGTGGATCTGGCCTCCAATCTTGCATTTGTGCGACCCGGCAGCGTCGCTAATGACCTGCGCGAAGGCGCGACCGCCTTCGAAAAGATGATGGCGAGCCCTGTCGGCTCGCGAGTTGCTGGTGCTGGGTTCATGACCGGTATGGAGGCTGGCCAAGAAGAAATTCATGACGGCGAGCTGGACCCGAAGAAGCTGCTGATCGCGAGCGTGGTCGGCGCCCTATCAAACAAGAAGACTGCGCTGGGTGAAGGCATAGAGAAAGGTGTTCAGGGTCTTGGGGCGAAATTTGCTCCGAGCGTGTATCATTCTGCTGGTTCTGAAGCCGCGCCGGGAGATACACCGGAAACTACGCCGCCCGCTGGCGAGTCGAGTGTCATTTCTGATCAAGAAGTCGAAGACCGGCTCAATGCTCCCGCAGTTGCAGACCAGAAAATCGCTGACGCCGTCACGAACCCTGCCGTGGATCTCGACACCGCGATCGACACGGCGAAGGCTGCTGCCGAAGGTGCCCCAGTCTCCCAAACCGATAACATCGTCGCGAAGACGCAAGTGTTGGATGATGCTGCACCGGAACAACCGGTCGAGCCGTTCCCCGGCCTGAACGCGGGGTCGATCAAGAAGGTCGACGACGAGACCTACAATTACAGCAGCAAGGGGCCGGACGGGCAAGACGTGTCTGTCCCGCTTAAAGTTTGGAACCCCGAGACCGCACCGCAAAGCGACACTGCGATCTCGCCGGAACTCGCCGACGCGCAGCGCGATCATTACGGCAAGTTGGGCGTCGATGTCGTTTACTTTGAAAACGATCACCGCATACCGTTCGATGGTGCCGTAGATCCGACACAGCCCAACACGCTTTTTCTGTCAAACGACCCGCAGCGCAATGCCGAGCAAGTCGGCGCGCATGAAGTCACACATGTGCTGGAAAGCACAAAGCTGCCTGATGGCACCAGTCTTGGAGATCTGCTCCACCAACAAGTTGCTGCGGGCATCACGGAAACTGGCCGCGCTTACGCAGAGGAACGCTTCGGCGTGTCTGCGCCGAAGCGTGAAGATTTCGGCACCGGCCAAAAAGGTGACGCAGCGCATGCACAGGCTATCACTGTTCACCTCGTGAAAGAGTTGGCCGCCGATCTTGGCGGTGAAGCACCCAAGTTCGACAGCTTCTTTCCTAAAGTTGTGTCTGAGGTTGAGAGCCGGTACGGCAAAAGCGTCGCGTCTGATGTGTTGCAGAAGTTTATGGATGGCATCAAGGCCGCCATGGACACGATCAAAAAGTTCTTCGGCTCCGACAGCGAAGGCACGATCTCGCAGCATCTGGTCAACAATCTCGGTGAGGTTCACGACACGCTGGCAAAGATGTACGCCGCGAAGTATGGCGAAACCGCTGGCTTCAAAGATGTCACACCGGCTGACGATGCGGCGAATAAAGCCGCTTTCGTAAAGAATGAAACACCGCCGCCAGTATCGGAAACGGCCAATGCCGACCATCCCCTAGGCCCGACTTACGTTGACGCGCGCACCAAGGCCACTACTTACGCTCGCTGGCTTGGTGAGCTGGACGCTAAACGCCGTGCCGACGCGCAGACAAGCGAGCCTGTAAAACTGCTCCAACAGACACAATCTGCAATTTTGAACAAGGTCGGCGGCGTTGAAAGTAAGCTCACTGATAAAGCTGCTGCCCGTCTAGCAGATGTTCGTTCTCAGCTCGATGCTCATCTCAACCCGGTTGGTGATAGCCCTGTCATGGCGCGCGTGCGCGAAGCTATGCTGAACGAACAGCAGCGGATGGCTGACGCAGCTTCGGTGTCGAAGATGCCGCAGTTCTCACCGAAGCAGACCGAGACGCCTGAGTTCAAAAACTGGTTTGGTGACAGTAAAGTTGCGGATTTGCGTGGGAGACCTATTACTGTTTACCACGGGACGCACGACGACTTTACTGCGTTCAAAAACGACCGCGCTTATTTTACGCCAGATCCCAGTTACGCGTCTAAATACGCTCGCGACGATGGTGGGAATCTTGTTCCATCGTATTTGAACATGCGAAAACCGCTTGATCTTTCTGATCTTGGCGCTGATCCCATATCGGCAAAAGTTTTTGAAAACAAATTAGCAGAAGCGAATGTCACGTCGCTTAAAAATTTTAGTAGTTCCAAGCCGCTGCCTGTGTGGGCGTGGCTGCAAAATAAAGAAGTGAGAGAGGCCGTTAAAGCAGCCGGTTACGATGGTGTTATCCAACGTGAAAGTCAGATCGGAGAAACTGGAGACGCAAAGGCGTATATAACTTTTTCTCCAGAACAGGTGAAATCTGCGATCGGAAACAACGGCGAATTCAATCCGAAGGATCCGCGTATCCAGTTCAGCCCGCGCAAAGTCGAAGAAATCGCCGAAGGCAAGAAGGTTCCGAAAGAAGTCGCTCTCGCCAGCGGCTTCAAAAACAGCGAAGCGATCGCCTCGAACAAGCGCTGGCAGACTGGCCGTGATCTCAAGGTCGCGATGCAGGACGTCGTGCAGCGCCTCGCTGCCAAGGCTGGCGTGGATCTCACCGACAAATCGAACGAGACCACAAAACATCTGATCAGCTCGGTCACCGCTGACGTCATGCATGCGTTGAAGCAGAATGCTGGTGCGATTGGTTGGTATGATCTGAAGACGCGCCAAGCCCTGCGCGTGGCGTCTCTTGTTCACCCTGAGATCGCAACAGACCCCAATGCCCGCTTCGCGTTCGTTTACGCGCTGGCTGCTACCAGCAACGGGATCAAGGTCGATAAGAATTTCGACTACGCCAATCAGGTCTACGATCATTACAAGAAGACCGGCGAGATGCCGACCCACATCAAGATGGGCTTGGCGCAAGAGAGCATCAACGGCACCCTCGAAATGTTCAACACCCTCTCGAAGAAATGGGGGCTTGAGAAATTCCGCAAGTTTATGCTGACCGAATACGCGATGAAAGAAATCACCGCGCTGTCCGGTGTTAAGCCTGCGGGCGAACACGCCGATACCGTTGGCCGTGGCGCTGCAATCATGGGCCCCAAGATCGGCAATGGCTTTTTCAGCAATCTCTACGGCCACTTTGACGCCCTGACCATGGATCGTTGGCTGATCCGCACATGGGGCCGCCACACGGGCACCCTGATCGTCCCCGAGCCGGAACTGGCAGACACCAGCCGGGCGCGCGTGAACGCCGCCCTGCGGGCTCTGGACCCCAAAGACTATGACCGGATCTCTGGCCTGATCGACCATCCAGTCAAAGCCGACATGAATTATGTCGATGATCTGGCCGCCGCAGTTAAGGATGCCTCGGCAGACCCGAACAAGCGCCGCGATCTGGCCAACACCGCAGAAGGCGACGAGCTGCGCAAAGCCAGCATTAACCTGATCAAGTATCTGGATGGCCAAAAAGAGGCCCCCAGCGGGCCCCACGAGCGGGTCTACATCCGCAAAGTCTTTCAGGCCGCCCTAGAGGAGGTCCGTAAAGACCCCCGCTACGAGGGCATCACAATGGCTGACATGCAGGCCGTCCTCTGGTACGCGGAAAAGCGCCTCTACGAGCATGCCAAGACCGACGTGGATGTCGAAGAGACCGGGGCGGTCAAGGGCTATGAAACAGAGAACGAAGCCCCAGACTACGCCAACGCAGCCGTGGGTATGGTTAAGAACAGCAACGAAGCTGTACTTAGAGATACGTCTTTATCCGATGCCGAAAAACGTGCTAGGATCGTCTCCGACCGCCGCATAGAGGCGGCCCTCGCAAAGGAAGCAAATGGACGCGCAGCTGAGACACAATCAGGCCTTTCAGGCACCGGCATCGGACAAGGTGGCCGACTCAGCGACGCTGGAGGCTTCACTGATAACGAAAAACGGGCCTTCGCAAGAGCCAGCGCCGCCCAAGACGTTCGATCCGCTCGCCTCGGCGGTGAGCCGTCATCCTTCTCTTTCGAGCGAAAGAGCAGCGGAGATGGCGGAAAATCTCGGGTTCTAAAAAGCCTCGGCGTCACCTATGACGCCGAATGGAAAGCTGGCGCCGGTCTGCGCCGCGTCTACGAGAAAAACGGCAGCAAAGTCCCGCTCAGAATTCTCGAGCTCGCGCCCGGTGATGACAAGAACGCTGCGCGTTTCGAACAGGCGATCACGGCCAGCAAAAATTCCAGCAAGGATGGCGCCGCCGTCGCGGTCTATCCCGTCGAGGACTACAAAAATTTCAAGCTGCTGATGTCCGACGACGGCAAGTCCGGCGCCGCGGTCAAGCCGGACGGCGACATCATCTCGGTGTTTTCAAACAACGGCACCGGCCACGCGATGTTCGAGGCTGCGATCGCAGCCGGTGGCCGCAAGCTCGACGCCTTCGACACCATCCTGCCCGATTTCTATCACAGCCACGGCTTTGTCGAAGCCGCGCGCACGGCTTGGAATGACGAGTTCGCCCCTGAAGGGTGGGACAAGGCGCACTTTGCCGAATTCAACAACGGAAAACCTGATGTCGTCCTGATGGTTCTCGATCGCGGCAACGTCTCGCCTGTGCTCGAGAAAGCCAAGGTCTATGGCGACTGGGACAGCGCCGCGCGGGCGCAGGAAAAACTGTTGAAGAAGATGGACCGCGATCAGCCCGGCGCGACAATAAATCTTCGTCTCGATCGTCTTGATGGTGAAAAGCCATTTAGCCTCGCTGATGCGAAAGCCGAGCTTGCGAAAATGGGCGTTGATGTCGTCGCCTCGCGCACACGCAAGATTAACGGCAAGGAAGGCGAGCCCGGTGCCGTTCTGAACTTGTCGCGCCCGTTGAGTGCGGAAGAGGCGAAGCGCTTCAGCGATACGCTAAAGCAGGAAGCAATTCCGCAATTTGCCAACGGACGCGGCGAGCTGCACGGCCCTGATGCTGAGAAATGGGGCGCGTTTGATGCGAGCAAATTCCATACACTAGAGCAGGGTCAGTCACTCCAATCACCGCGCATGACGCCGGAACAGATCGACCGGCTGACGAAGTTGAACCCTGCCTTCGCGAACATGTTCCGTAAGAACAAGACTGAAGTCCCGGCGACGGAACAGAAGGCGCCTGTAGAAGAGCCCAAGGCCGGAAAGACCGAAGAGCCGCCGAAGGCCGAATCCGCCGCGCCAAAAGCCGAAGCGAAACCCGCAGCCGAAAAAGGCCAGCGTCAGCTCAACGTCAAGCACATTGAAGGCGACAAGGAATACATTGGTCGTGCTCTTAACAACGAGCTGACACGCCGCCTAGCCAACGCGCCGCAAGTGGAAAAGGCTAACGAAGTTATCGCCAAGGACCGCGAACGCGCCATGCGTATTGCCATGCGCGAGGAGCAGCCGCCGGATAGCTGGAAATTGCAGCCCTCTGTTGTGTGGACGGAGCTGGAGCGGCAGGCGATCAGGGCAGACGACAGGGAAACACAACGCGTCCTTCGGACCTCTCCGCTGGCCAAGGAGCTGACCACAGCTGGTCGTCTTATCCAGTCGATGTCATTGAGAGACAAGTTCTCGGCTAACGATCGTATCGACGAGGTTTCCGAGGCGCGCGAAGCAGCGGCGAAAGATGCCGCGGAAAAGAGCCACGGCTCTCTGGAGGCCGCGCAGAAAGAAACCGCAGCTAAGGCGGAACCTGAATTGACCAAAGCCATAAAGGCTCAAGTCAAGAAACGCCTGCCGCCCATACAAGAATTCGCCAATTTCATCAACTCTATAAAGTGTGACTGACATGGCAGCATTTTGCCTTCCCCCGCTGTTCGCGAACAAGTTCATCAAGGCGCTGCAAGACGGCACGATCAACGTCGAGAAAATGGCGTTGATGGAAAGCGGTGACCGCCGCGTGCTTCTTGCTGGTGTTGTTGGCGCTGAGAATGCTCGTGAAGTAAACGCCGCGTTCGAGAAAAAGCTGCTGCTGAAAAACTGGCAGCGCGGCATGATCTCGTGGGTCAAGGACTCTTCGGGCCTCAGCACGCCCAAGAAGAATGACATGATCAATCGTGTCCTCAACATGAAAGAAATTCTGGCTCCCGCGGACAAGAAGGCATTCCTCGCTGATTACGCGGCCAAGAGGCTTGGCACTGACGTCACGATGGCGGAAAGCGACAAGATCATGGAGCTCGCTCACAAAGCGGCTGCTGAACGCGACGCCGAGGGAGGCGCCGGATCAGTGTTTGGCAGAAGTGAAAAGGCCACACTCGCAGCTGCCGCCTTGGAACACTACGTCAAGTCGCTTAAGCCAACCACCGTTGGCGTCGAGATTCGTTCGAACCTGACGACATTTCTGCGAAATTTGAAACTGGCCAACCCCGCGACGCCCATAAAGACGTTGACCGGCCAGTTGGAGAACAGCGCCGTAGAAGCGATTGCTCGACGCATGGCGGGCCGCGCGAAGGCTGGTGCCGCGCCGGAACTGGTATCCAAGCTGTCGAAAGAGGCGTGGTCGTATTTCAAGAACACCGACTTCGATCCCACGATAGCGGAGGACTACGAGAGCACCGGCAAGCTCGGCGAGCATGCCAACTTCGCGCTGCCGGAAGGCATGCTGGCTTCGAACTCGGTGCTCCACAAGATCGAAGCCATGACGCGCACAGTCGCCAAGGCTTCGAACAAGGTCGTGATCGATCTGGCCCACGTCATCGCTTTCACGAAATTTCACCAGATGGCGTTCTTCGACGCGTTGCACATTTCCGCGACAAATACCGCCATGGCCGAGGGTCTCAAGGGCGCGGATCTCAAGACTCGTGTTGAGGCTCTGGTAACGGACGCCGTAAAGATAAAGCCGGGCACGGATGTTGGCCGCATGCTCCGCGCCGACGCCCAACAACAGGCCGCACGTGTCACCTCGATCAACAGCACGGTGCTCAGTTCTTTCGCCATGAGCGCAAAACGAACGCTCAATACATTCAAGTTAAAAGCTCCCGGCAGCAAGGAAAAAACTTACGACACTGGCCTTGGTGATCTCCTGATGCCAGTCGCTAAGATTCCGGCGAACATTATATGGAACGGCATCGAAAGCGCGACGCCCATCGGGCCCATTCTCGCTGCGAAAGACATTTTCGCCGGAAGAAAAGCACTGGCCGCGCTTAAAGAAAGTGACGGAACCATCACGCAAGCCAACAAGGCGCTGGCGGCCAAGGCACTCATGCAGGAGGCTGCTGGATGGCATCGCATGATTCGCGTCGTCGGTGTCATGGGCGCATCCCTGATCTTCTCCAGCATGTTCAATAAAGAAGATTTCATGACCGATAAATACGGCGCCTCTTACATCAAGGTTGGCGGCTTCTGGATCAACATGGAATACGCGTCGCTCATATCGCCTGCTTTTGGCGGCATGATGCAAGTAAAGGCGAAGGTCAACAACGGCGACGACCTGTTGAAGGTCGTGGAGGAGTATGGTGTCGGCGCTGCGCAGGGCTTGCGCCGCCTGCCCGGCGTGGACACCGCCAATGAATTCGTTACGAGCTTGGCCACTGATAACGACAAGGCAGCAGCCATGTACGAATTCGCCAAAACGCAGTTGACTGCTGGTCCTATCAGCGCGCTGATGAGCAACCGTATTATGCAAAGACTGTTCTTCGGCGCCACTGGCGTCAGGTCGGACGAGGATATAGAAAACGACAAGATTGATCAGGCCAATCGCCGCGCGCAACGTGCGCAAGCCAGCGCAGAATACAGGACAGAATAAATGTTCAAAGCCCTATGGAATATGATGTGCGAGGACGACGCCAATCAGGTGCCGGATCCTCTGCGCATGGGTCTTTTGGGGATCCACTGAGGAAGACGTTCGACAGGATAAGAGGAACGACAGGCAACGCGCTACACAACGTCGTATTGATAAACAAGAATACAAATCAGAATAGGAGACTGGCCAATGCACGCACTTCTTTTCGTCCTTCTGGCGTTCCTCGCGGTCGTGAATTTCTTCGACTATGTTAGCACGGCCCTCGTGATCAGTAAGGGTCGCGGGCACGAAGCAAACCCAGTCATGGTGTTTCTAATGGGCCTGCTGGGTAAATACTGGTGGGTCTCAAAGCTCGTCATCGTCCTACCGATCTCGGCCATAATGCTGTTCTACGCGCCGGTTGTTCAGGCCGTACTCGGCGTGGCGTTTCTGGACGCCATATTCGCCTACGTCGTGGTCAATAATTACAAGATCGCGTGGAGGCTGTAGTGTCGTATCTGGCGAAGATATTTGAGGACGTAACCGGCAACCCATCATCTAAGCGGTGGGCACTGTTCCTGTTCATCCTGCTATTCTTCGTCATTACGATCCTCGTTTATTTTAAGGCCGTTGACGCGGTTAACATTCCATTTTTGCAATCGGCGCAGGACAAGCTTACCGACATGATCAAATTCTTCGGAGCCTTTGTGGCTTCCGAACAGGTCACGAAGTTTGCCAAAACAGGAGACCAGTGATGGGCGCGTTTCTTGGACTTTTCACAGGCGGATCCTCGTGGATAATTTATCTGGTTCTGGCTGCTGGAATTGCTGGTGGCAGCTCGTATGCCACACACCACTGGGATGAGGTGGCCTATCTAAAGTTGCAACAGTCTATTGTGCTCGCCAACGAAAAGGCAGTTGTGGCCGCCGAGGCCAAGCAGAAACGCTTGGACGATGCCACGAATACTGCTGAAGTCGCATACTTGAAAGCAAATCCGGTTATTGTAAACCAAACCAAGACGGTGATTCGTAATGTCAACCACTACATCAGTGCTAAAGACAACGCTTCTTTTCAGCTGCCTATTGGCCTGTGCATCCTGCTCGACGCCGCTGCCAGTGGTTCCGGTGCCGCCGCCTCATCTGACCCCGCCCCCATCGCTGATGGTACGCCCTGCCCCGTTGCAGCTTCTGATGCCGCAGCAATCATCGCCGGGAACTACGGCCAGTACCGTGAAATCGCCGCCGAATTGACTGCTCTGCAAGAGTGGGTCCGTACTGAAGCCGAAGTTTTATCAGCGTCAAAATAACAACAAGACTTAAGTCAGGGGCCTGCCATGGACGTTGTAGATCAAGTCGCCCGCGATGCCGCCATGAGGGCCATTGCCATGATCGAAACCCACGAAAAGGTCTGCGCCGAACGCGCTCGGGAAAGTATTACTTGGCGTGGCATGGTTATGGAAAAGATGGACAGTTACTTCAGCGCTGTCCACATCGAACTGCGTTCCGTGTCGGATACCATAAAAACATTATACGGTCGTATGTGGTTCGCGATGATGGGCTTGTTCAGTGTGCTGATTACTGCTATTGGTTTTTTGATAGTTCATCACGGCCTTTAATTAACATTCAGGGTAGTTATGACTGATACTAGGACTAGTATCGACGAGCGCCTGAAGGAATGGGCGTCGCCCCGTCAATTAGAATATATCGAACTAATCAACAAACATGGCGGTGTCCGCGCCGCTGCACGGGAGACGGGAGCCTCCCGCAGCTCCATTAGAAGCGCATTGAATGTTCTAGCGCGCGTCGCCGCCTCCAAGGGCTACAGCCCAGAACACGACATGATCAGGACGGTGCCGGACCCTTTCGTAGTCAAGGGAGTTTCGACCTATTACAACGCTGACGGCGTGGCCGCCGGGCAGTGGGTCAAATCCAGCATTGATACGGTCAGACAGGCCGAAATGATGAAGGCTGCATCGGCTGCCATGGCGGAGGAATTGCCCCGCCTGAAGGCCCTTAAAGCGCCCCTGACGACCAATGCCGATCTGTGCAACCTGTACACGTTTACGGACGTACACATGGGTATGCTGGCATGGCACAAGGAGTGCGGCGAGGACTGGGACATCGCCATTGCCGAAAAGACGCTGACAGGCTGCTTCGAGCAGATGATTGCCGCGTCGCCTTGCGCCAAGGTCGGCATCATCAATCAGGGTGGCGACTGGCTCCATTATGATGGCCTGACCGCCGTGACGCCTTTGCACGGCAATATCCTCGACGCCGATGGCCGATTTAGCAAGATGGTCGGAGCGTCCATTCGCACCCTGCGCCGCATTATCGACCTTGCCCTGCTGCGGCACGAGCATGTGCATGTCATCATGCAGGAAGGCAACCACGACATGGCGTCATCTGTTTGGTTACGTCACATGTTCAAAGCGTTGTACGAAAACGAGCCGCGCATCACAGTGGACGCCAGCGAACTGCCGTATTACGTCTACCAGCACGGCACGACCATGCTGGCCTTCCATCACAGCCACCTGTCCAAGAACGCCAGTCTGCCGCTTCTGTTCGCGGCGCTGCACCCGGCCATTTGGGGCGCGACCACCAAGCGGTACGCTCACACGGGGCATCGCCACCATGTCGAGGAGAAAGAGCATCCCGGCATGAAGGTAATCCAGCACCCGACCCTGAGCGCCAAAGACGCCTACGCCGCCCGTGGCGGCTGGCTGTCGGAGCGTGAGGCTACCGCCATGACGTACCATATAAAGTACGGCCTAGTCGCCCGCCACACCGTAACGCCGGAAATGATATCCTAAGACGACACGGCTGCCGGGGAATAGCGCAATGCGGTTAAGGCTGACTGCAGACATACTGGAGGGGGCATACATTTATCTGGCCCGTACAGACCCCTTTCGGTCGTGGAAAATGCCGCACGAAGACGTGGTGGGCTTTCACGTTATTTTCAAATCAGACTTCTCTGGTTCGTATCAATTCATAAATGGCGTACACACGATCAAGATTCACGCCAGACGCAACAACACCACCGACGTTTTGCACGCTACAATGGCCCACGAAATGATACATCTGCGCCAAGAATTGCTGGGCCACAGAGACCATCACGGCCCTCGGTTTCATCGCATGGCGCGGCGTGTGTGCGGCGTGCACGGCTTTAGTCTGGAGGATTTCTGATGTTCCTGACTTTTGAACCGGCGCTGCGCCTTCTGCTGCGGCATGAGGGCGGCTTCGTTAATAATCCCGAAGATCCGGGTGGAATGACAAATCTTGGTGTCACAAAGCATCAGTGGGAAAGTTATCTTAGCGAGCCCGTGACGGAGGCCGACATGCGCGCTCTGACGGCTGACCGCGTGGCCCCCTTTTACAAAAACCGCTACTGGAACACTGTGCAGGCCGACAAGTTACCAGCTGGTGTGGACAATTGCCTGTTCGACTGCTGTGTGAACAGCGGCCCCGGACGCGCTGTGAAGATCCTGCAAGAAGTTCTCGGGCTGACACAGGACGGCATAATTGGTGGCCAGACAATAGCTGCGGCGTTGACCAGATCAGTGCAAGACACCATCCGCGACTACACCAACGCTCGTCTGACGTTCTTGAAAACACTATCGACGTGGTCGTCATTCGGCAAGGGGTGGGAAGCGCGTGTGGTTGGAGTTCAGGCGGAGGCGCTGGCCTTTGCCGCTTCAGACAAGTGATTTAGCGCAGCGCCATTATCAGGCCGATGTTTGCAACAGCGTAACCGACATAAACGATCGCCATAGCAGCAGTTCCATTCAACGTCTGGTCTATGGCTATGCTGAAATAAATTAACATCACTACGACAAGCAAGAAAGCGCTCATGACTTTTCCTCCAGCGCGGCGTCAATCATGGCCCACCACTCGTACTCGATGATGT
>Ga0114951_10002347_pt1 | contig 21507 bp, 17 predicted proteins | sample AM7aDNAmetaG_FD_88677 | JGI IMG/M metagenome (GOLD analysis project Ga0114951, IMG submission 88677) | Freshwater microbial communities from Finland to study Microbial Dark Matter (Phase II) - AM7a DNA metaG | ecosystem: Environmental > Aquatic > Freshwater > Lake | place: Finland: Lake Alinen... | reverse complement strand
CTAGAGGTCGTCGAGGAGCTCGTCGGGCGGCGCAAAACCGCGGCGCATCGTGTTCTCTGTCGTCACGCGCGGCTCGAGGAATTGCAGCAGGTAGTCGGGGCCGCCCGCCTTTGAACCGACGCCGCTCATCTTGAAGCCGCCGAACGGCTGGCGCTCGACGAGCGCCCCGGTGATGCCGCGGTTGATATAGAGGTTGCCGACGCGAAGCTCGCGGCGGACCCGCGCGATCGTAGCCGGGCTGCGGCTGATGAGGCCGCCGGTGAGGGCGTACCTGACGCCGTTGGCGATGGCCAGCGCCTCGTCCATGTCCGCGGCCTTCAGGACGGCGACCACGGGGCCGAAGATCTCCTCTTGCGCGATGACCGCGTCCGGGCGCACGTCGACGAAGACGTGGGGGGCGACGAAATAGCCGCCGCCGGGCCAGCCGCCCTCAGGCGGCTCGGTGGTGGCGGCCAGCGTCGCCTCGCGCTTGCCCTGCTCGATGTAGCCCTCGATCTTCGCCATCGCGTCGGCGCTGATGACCGGGCCGACGCGGACGCGAACGTCCTCGGGCGGCCCGAGCGCGAGGCTGCGGGTGGCCTCCACGAGGCGGGCCACGAAGTCATCGTAGGCCGCCTCGAGCACGATCACCCGCGAGGCGGCCGAGCACTTCTGCCCGGAATAGTGGAAGGCCGAGACGACGGTCTCGCCGACGGCCACGTCGAGGTCAGCGTCGGCGTCGACGATGATCGCGTTCTTGCCGCCCATCTCGGCGATGACCTTCTTGACGCCGTCGGCGGCGGGGTTCTGGGCGGCTTGGCTGATGATGCGCAGCCCGACCTCCATGGAGCCGGTGAAGGCGATGAGGTCGACGCCCGGGTGGCGCACGAGAAAGTCGCCGACCTCGCCGCCGGGGCAGGGCAGAAAGTTGACCGTGCCCGGCGGCGCGCCGGCCGCCACGAGGAGGCGCGCCATCTGCGCGGCGATCACGGGAGTGGGGCCGGCCGGCTTGACGATGACCGGGTTGCCGGCCACAAGCGCTGCGCTCGTCATGCCGGTGAGGATCGCGAGGGGGAAGTTCCACGGGGCGATCACGAGCGCCACGCCGCGCGGCTCGTAGAAGTAGACGTTGTGCTCGCCGGGAACGTGACCCATGCGCCGCGGTCTGCCGAGGCGCAGCATCTCGCGGCCGTAGTACTCGAGGAAGTCGACGGCCTCGTCCACGTCGCCGTTGGCCTCGCGGCGCGTCTTGCCGGCCTCGAGTGTCATCAGCGCGGCGAGCACGAACGACTCGGCGCGCATGAGCTCGGCGGCCTTGAAGAGCACGGCGGCGCGCTCTTTGGGCGCGGCGTCGCGCCACGCCGGGAGCGCTGCCCGGGCAGCCGCCACGGCGGCTTCGGCCTCGGCACGGCCGCCGTAGGCGACCGTGCCGACCACCTCGTCCGGGGCCGCCGGGTTCACCGACGTCAGAGTCCTCGCAGTCTCGATGTCGCGGCCGCCGATGCGCAGCGGGTGGTGCGCTCCGCAGCCGCCGCGCACCTTTTCGAGCGCCGCGTCGTAGGCGTCGCGGTTCTCGCGGCGCGAGAAGTCGGCGTGCGGCTGGTTGACGAACGGCGCCGGATCGTCGGGATCGGTGGCGTCGACCACGGGAAGCCTGGCGGCAGCGGCACCGAAGTCCGCCGACGGCTGCGGGGGCTGGATGAGCTCCTCCACGGCGGCGCCTTCGACAAACGTCTGCCGCAGGAAGGAGTCGTTGGCCGTGTTCTCGAGCAGCCGCCGCACCAGGTAGGCCATGCCGGGAATGAGCTCGCCGACCGGCGCGTACTCGCGCAGACGCAGGCCCATGCTCCGAATGGCCTGCTTGACGGGCTCGCCCATGCCGTGCAGCATCTGGATCTCGAAGGCGTTGTCGGCGAGCCCGAGCTCGCGCGCCGTCTCGATGACCGCGGCCAGCGAGCGCACATTGTGGCTGGCGAAGGCCGGCCGTACGTGCGCGGGTTCCTGCAGCATGGTCCGCGCCAGCTTCTCGAACATAGCGTCGGTGTCGGGCTTGTGCGTGAAGACCGGCACCGGCCAGCCTTCCTGTGCGGCGAGCACCGTCTCGTAGTCCCAGTAGGCGCCCTTCACGAGCCGCAGGTTGAACACGCGGTCGCGCTCCCTGGCCCAAGAAAGGAGCTCGTCAAGGTCGCGGGCGGCGTCGCGAAGATAGGCTTGAAGCACGACGCCGGCATCGTTGTAGCCGCGCAGCTCCGCTTCGTCGAGCAGCGACGTGAACACGCCGAATGTGAGGTCGCGATAGCGGAACTGCTCGAGGTCGAGGGTAAGGGCGGCGCCCGTGTCGACGGCCCTGCGGAAGATCGGCCGCAGCCGGTCCTTCACCGCGGTCACGCTGCCCGCGAAGTCCAGCGGGTCGATCTGCGAGTACAGCGAGGTGATCTTGAGACTGAGGTTGACGCGCGGCAGGGATCCCCAGGCGCTGTCGTCGACCACGGGTTGCGGCGTCCATCCTGTCGCCGCGGCGGAGAGACCGTCGAGGAGCGCCAGGTACGTCTGCTGATAGGCGTGAGCCTCGGTCTCGCTGAGCGAGGCCTCGCCGAGCACATCGAGGGTGAAGCCGGTGCCGTGGTCGCGCAGCGCCTTGAGGGCCGGGATGGCGCCGCGCGCGTCCCGGCCCACGATGAAGCGCTGCGCGAAGCCCTTCATCTGCCGCTTGATCACGCCGCTCGCCAGCGGAGCCACCGGCGAGTGGTCTCCCGCGAGGCTGATGCCCCAGCGCAGAACCTTGGGTGCAGCGACGCCCTGCCGCGCGAAGTACTCGTGCAGGTGGCGGCTCATCTCGCGGCGGCTGCGCAGCGTGGGGAAGACGTCGACGAAACGCAGCATCTCGACCTTGAGACGCTCGTCCGCCATGGCCCACTCCATCATCTCGCCCTGCCAGCGCTCGGGCGAGAGCAGCGAGGGCTTGTCCTCGCGGGTGGCAGCGAAGATCTGCCGGGCCGTAGCCTGGATGCGTTCCTCGCGCGTCGTGCCCGCTTCCATGCAGTCGGCCTTTCCTTGCTGTGGGTGGGGCTGTGCCGATTGTACCGCCGGGATCGCCGGTCCAATCTCGGGTGTCTGGCCGATAGAATCGGCGCAGCCGAGAGGAGCCCGATGCCCACTGCGCACGACCGAGTCACCATCACCGAGGTCACCATGGACGACTACCCAGTGGTCCACGTCCTCTGGCAGCGCGGCGACCTGTGGATGCGGCCCTCGGACGGGCCGCAGGCGACGCTGCTGAAGCTCAAGCGCGACCCCGGGCTGTTTCTCGGCGCGCGCGACGTGCGCGGGCGCCTGGTCGGCACCGTGATGGGCGGCTGGGACGGTCGCCGCGCCTACGTGTACCACCTCGCGGTGCTTCCCGAGAAGCGGCGACAGGGCATTGCCGACGCCCTCATGGACGAGCTCGAGGAACGCTTTCGCCGGCTGGGCGCGCTCAAGGCAAAGACGCAGATCCTCGTCGACAACGTGGCCTCGCGCGCCTTCTTCACCCGCCGCGGCTATCTGCGCGAGGACGACTGCGAGCCGTGGGGCAAGGAGCTCGTGGAGGGCGGGGCGCCGCCTTGCCGGTGATGAGCTCCGGCGCCTCCGTGGGGGGCGCGAGGTGAACCCGCCGGCCCTCGAGCTCGCGCTGCTCGGCCTGGCCGCCGTCGCCGGCGGGGCCGTGAACGCGCTCGCCGGCGGGGGCACGCTGATCACGTTCCCCGCTCTGATCGCGGCGGGCGTGCCTGCACTGAGCGCCAACGTGACCAACACGGTGGCGCTGGTGCCCGGCTATCTCGGCGGCGCGGTAGCGCAGCGCGACGACCTGAGCGGGCAGCGAAGCCGCGTTACGGCGGCGGCCGTGCCGGCCGCCGCCGGCGGCCTTCTCGGCGGCGGCCTGCTGCTGTGGACCGGCGGAAGGCTGTTCGAGGCGCTCGTGCCGTGGCTGATTCTCAGCGCCACGGCGCTCCTCGCCGCCGAGCCCTGGCTGAAGAAGTCCGTCGTGCGGCGCCTGGAGTCGCCGTCAGCGGGCGCGCGGCCGCATCTCTTAGGCGTGGCCGCCGCCGCCTTCGCCGGCTCGGTGTACGGCGGCTACTTCGGCGCCGGGCTCGGCATCATCCTGCTGGCGCTGTTCTCACTCGTGCTACCCGACTCGCTCACGCGTGTCAACGCGCTCAAGCAGACCGTGTCGTTGCTCGCCAACGGGGCGGCCGCGGTGCTGTTTGCCGCCACGGGCAACGTGGTGTGGGCGGCGGCTGCGGTGATGGCCGTGGGGGCATTGCTCGGCGGAGCCCTGGGTGGCCGGTTCGCCGACAGGGTGCCGGCGACCGTCCTGAGGGCGGTCATCGTCGCCCTGGGGCTGGCGGTGGCGACCGTCTACTTCGTGCGCTGAGCCTCAGGGAACGCCGGCCGAGATGGCCGGCCGGCGTTCCCTGAGGTGCCTCAGCCCTTCGGCTGCTGCTGCGTGATGCAGTGCACGTTGCCGCCGCCGAGCACGATCTCGCGGCCGGGCACGGTGACCACCTTGCGGTCGGCAAACAGGCGTTGCAGCGTGCTCAGCGCGACGGCGTCATTGGGGCCGTCGAAGGCGGGCATGATCACGCCGCCGTTGACGATGAGGAAGTTGAGGTACGAGGCGGCCGTCTTGTCGCCGGGCACTCGCGGGATGCTGCCCTCGGCGGCGTCCACGCCCCAAGCCTCGTCCTCGGTGATCACCATGATCGCCGGCATGGGCATGGTGTGCACCTCGAGCTTGCGCCCCTTGGCGTCGGTGGCCGCCTGCAGGCGCCGCAGGTTGTCCTGCAGGAGCTCGTAGCGCCAGTCGGCCTTGTCTTCGGTGATCGCGGCCAGCACGACGCCGGGCTTCACGAAGCAGGCGACATCGTCCACGTGGCCGTTGGTCTCTTCGGGGTCGATACCCTTGGCCAGCCAGATGACCGTGTCCACGTTCAGGTAGTCACGCAGGTGCTGTTCGATCTCTTCGCGGCTGAGCTGCGGGTTGCGACCGGGGGAGAGGAGGCACTCCTCCGTGGTGATCACGGTGCCTTCTCCGTCGACGTGGATCGAGCCGCCCTCCATGACCAGATGCGCCTTGTAGCGGTCGACGCGCTCGAGCTCGGAGATCTTGAGCGGGACCATCTGGTCCTTGTCCCAGGGAAAGTAGAGGCCGTCGTAGAGGCCGCCCCAGGCGTTGAAGTCCCAGTCGACCAGGCGCACGTCGCCCTTGTCGTTGACAAGGAACGTGGGCCCGCAGTCGCGCATCCAGGCGTCGTTGCTGGAGATCTCGACGACGCGCACGTGCGCCGGCAGCAGGTTGCGGGCGTTTTCGTACTGGTCGTTGTTCACGCCGACCGTCACCGGCTCGAACTGCGAGACGGCAGTCGCCACCTGGACCCAGGCGCGCTGCGCCGGCTTGGCGCCCAGGCGCCAGTTGTCGGGGCGCTGCGGCCAGAGCATCCAGAGCTGCGCGTGCGGCTCGAACTCGCCGGGCATGCGAAAGCCGTCGGCGCGGGGTGTGCTGTCGATGGTGGTGCTCATGCTCTGCCTCCGGAGGCTTGCTTGCTGGTATCTGACTTGCGGCTCGCCTGCCAGTAGAGCCACCAGCCGATGAGCAGCGAGATGATCGTGCCCCCGCCGGTGATCGCCCAGAACGCGCCCTTCGACGTGCCCTCCACCGGGAAGTAGAAGAACAGGAACAGGGTCAGAACGATGCCCGCTTCGCACAGGATGGTGGCGATCCACGCGCCCGCCGCGCCACCCGGCACCGTGTACGGCCGCGGCTGGTCGGGGAACTTGCGGCGCAGCACGAGGAGCGCGGGGAACATCAGCAGATACGGGATGAGGAACACGATCGACGAAAGCGCGAAGAGCGTCCAGAAGACGCTCGCCTGACTCGGGTCGAGGACGTAGGCCAGCACGGTGATGCCGGTCGCGATGAGGCCCATCAGGACGAACGCGTAGTCGGGCGTGCCGAAGCGCTTGTTCACATGCCCGAACACGCCCGGGGCGGTATCGTCGAGGCCGGTGGCGCTGATCGTCTGGTTGGCGCCGATCGACCACGTCACCATGTTGCCGAAGAACGTGAAGAGCAGGCCGACGACGACGATGTCGAAGAGCCACGTCGCGCCGCCGAAGACGTCGTTGAACATGAGCTTGAGCGCGTCGACGATGCCGGTGACGATGCTGACGTCGGCGGTCTTGGTCGCCGCCAGGACCCCGAAGGTGGCAAAGCAGTACACGGCGAGGATCGCCGCGCCGGCGACGATGATCATCTTGGGCACGTCGCGCTTGGGGTTCTTGATCGCGCCGCCGGCCGAGCTCATGAGCTCGAAGCCCATGTACGAGTAGATGATGATGGGGAGGAACGAGAGGCTGTCCGTGTTCCACGCCGGCACCCACTGGCTGAACGCGAACGAGTTGGCGGTACCGTGCTTGATCGCGAACACCACGCCCATGAGTCCCAAGCCGACCAGCACGATGACCTTGAGGGCTGCGCTCAGGTTGGGGATGAACTTGCTCCATTCGAGCGGCAGGATGCCGACGATCACGATCGCCCACACCATGCCGATGACGATGACGGCCTCCCAGAAGGGCGGCACGTCGACGTTGAACGCCACCTCGATGGCGCCCACGAACAGCACGAAGACGGACGGCGCCCACAGGGCCACGTTGACCCAGTACATCCACGAGGTCACGGTGCCCAAGCCGGGGCCAAAGGCCTCCTTGACCCAGACGTAGATGCCGCCCTCGTCCGGCCACGCGCTGCCCAGCTCGGCGGTGACGAAGCCGTAGGGGATGAAGAAGAGCAGCCCCAGGATGATCCAGAAGCCAAGCCCCTGGACACCCATCGCCGCCGAGCTGGCGACGGTGTCGGCGACGAGGATGGCCGAGACGCTGAACAGCACCATGCTGAACAGGCCAAACACCTTGGGCTTCTCGGCGAGCGTTGCGTCCATCGCTCCGGACTGCAGGTCAGTGGCCATCGCGGTGCTTCCTTTCGCTGAAGCGGGTGGTGCTTAGATGAGCAGGGCCTTGCCGATCGGCTGCAGATCGAGATCGGCCGGAAGCGCGTCGATGCCGATGAGCGCGAGCATGAGTGCCTTCTGGAAGTGCATGCGGTTCTGGGCCTGCGGGAAGATGATCGAGGCGTCGCTGTCGGCGACGTCGTCGGTGACCTCCTCGCCGCGCATGGCCGGCAGGCAGTGCATGAACCGCGCGCCGGCTTTCGTGTGGCTCCAGAAGTCCTTGTTGACCTGGAACGGCTGGAACGCGGCGATGCGGTCCTTGTACTCCTCCTCCTGGCCGGTCCACCACCAGCAGTCGGTGTAGATGAAGTCGGCGTCGGCGATGGCCTCGAGCGGGTCGTTGGTGAGCAGGAACGAGCCGCCGCTCTGCGCGGCGAACCCGGCGGCCAGCGCGGCCAGCTCGGGGGACATCTCGTAGCCGGCGGCGTTGCCGATGCGCACGTTGAGGCCGAGCTTGGTGAGCGTTGTCGACAGGGAGTTGCAGGGGTGGGCGGCGTCACCGACGTAGGCGAACGTGACGCCGGCCAGCGTGCCGGCGTGCTCGAGGATGGTGAACGCGTCGCTCATGCTCTGGCACGGGTGACGGTCGTGGTCCATGCCGTTGATCACCGGGACCGTCGACCACTCGGCGAGCTCGTTGACGGTCTCGTTGAGCTTGCTGCGGATCTCGATGGCGGAGTTGTACTGGGACAGGGTGCGTGCCGTGTCGGCGATGCTTTCGCGGCCTGGCAGGTGGATCTCGCCGGGGCGCAGGTAGAGGGCGTTGCCGCCGAGCTCGGCGAAGCCGTTCTCGAAGCTGACGCGCGTGCGCGTTGAGGCCGCTTCGAAGATCATTGCCAGGTGCTGGCCGGGGAGGAACGGCGTGAGCGGGCGCTTCTTCCACAGCGCCTTGAGGTTCACGGCGAGCTTGAGCAGGTCCTCGAGCTCCTCACGCGTGTAGTCGAGGTCGGTCAGGAAGTGGCGGCCGCGAAACTTCCTGAGGGCGGGGAGCGTGGTGTCCAAGGTGGTGCCTCCTGCCGGCGGTGTTTGTCTGTCCGGACGGACAAGTGTATGCTAGCAACCATGGCACGTGATGGCAAGCCTTTGCGGTCGACGAGCGGGATCGGGCTGAGGTGAAGCGATGGACGAGAAGCGCGTGAGCCTGGCGCGCGACGAAGGGCTCCTCGAGCCACTCCTCCTGGATGACCCCATGGAAGCACTGGCCCCGACGGCGCGACGCCTGCTGGCCGCCGCCCAGCGCCTGCTGGCGAGCGGCGGCTTCGAGGCGCTGAAGCTGTCGGCGATCGCCCGCGAGGCCGGCGAATCGAAGGCCAGCATCGGCTATCACTTCGGCAACAAGGCCGGGCTGGTCACGGCGCTCGTCGACTCCTTCGCGCACGACGCCAACCGTGGGCTCATGGAGGAGACCGGTGAGATGCCCAGGGGGGAGGAGCGCATCCACGCGCTCATCGACGGCGAGAGGCGCATCGCCGCGGACGCCGAGTCCTTTCAGTCGTTCTTCGAGGTGCTGCCCCATGCGCTTCGCGACGAGGACCTGCGCGAGCGCGTCGCGGCGCTCTACGACGGCTACCGCGACACCGTGCTGCGCTGCCTGGGCGCGACCGACCCGGCGGCGGCAGAGCGGCTGCGGCCCTTCGCCATGCTCATGATCGCGATCGTCGACGGCCTCGCGATCCAGCACGGCCTCGACTCCGAGGGGGCCGACGTGGCCGCCGCGACGGATCTCTGGGAGCGGCTCGCGCGGCCGTATCTCACCGCGGCCGGGTCGCTCGAACAGGGCTGACGAGGGCCGGCGGCGTGACTGCGGCGCCCTTTCGCAGGTATCCTAAGCGCCATGGACGCGGCCATCATCTGGGACGAGGCCTACGCCGAGCACGAGACCGGCGCCCACCCCGAGGGCGCCGATCGCATCGCCAGGGTGGTCGAGCACCTGCGCACCACCGATCTGTGGCCGCGCCTCGCCGTCGTGAAGCCCGAGCCGGCCACCGAGGACGATGTCCTGCTCGTGCACACGCGCTTGCACCTGAACACGGTGAAGCGAGCTGCGGCGGGGGGCAGCAGCTGGCTCGACCCCGACACGCACGTCTCGCCGCGCAGCTACGAGATCGCGTTGCTCTCGGCGGGCGGCGCCATCGCGGCGACGAGGCTGTGGAGCCGCGGCCTCGTACCGTTCGCGCTCATCCGCCCGCCCGGCCATCACGCGACGCCCGACCGCGCCATGGGCTTCTGCCTCTTCAACAACATCGCCATCGCCGCGGCGCGGCTGCTGGCCGAAGGCTACGTGCGCGTCGCCATCATCGACTGGGACGTGCACCACGGCAACGGCACCCAGGCCGCGTTCTACGCCGAGCCGAGGGTCCTGTTCGTGAGCCTGCACCAGTGGCCCCACTACCCCGGCAGCGGCTTCTTCAACGAGTGCGGCGAGGGTGACGCCCTGGGCCGCACCGTCAACCTGCCGCTGCCGTCCGGGTCGACAGATGCCGACTACGCGCACGCCTTCGAGGCGGTCGTCGAGCCCATCGTCAGGCAGTTTGCGCCGCAGGCGATCCTCGTCTCGGCCGGGGAGGACATCCACCGCGACGATCCGCTGGGGAGCATGCTGGTCACGGAGGCGGGCTTCGCGGACATGGCGCTGCGCTGCGTGCGCCTCGCCCGCGAGCTCTGCGAGGGCCGCCTCGCCTTTGTGCTCGAGGGCGGGTACGACCGCGACGCGACGGCGCGCTCCGTCGAAGCCATCCTGCGCGCCGTCAGCGACGAGGCGGCGCCGGCCATCGCGGCGGAGGGCACGGAGCGTGCCGCCGCCGCCATCGCGCGGGCGCGCGCGACCCAAGCGGCGTACTGGGAGCTGTAGCTCCCGTCCGCCGGGTGCGGCCTACCCGCCTTCCGCGATGCGCGCCAGCTCGTCGAGGTGGTCCTCGATGTGCTCCATGCAGCTCACGTTCCCGGTGAGGTAGAACAGGTACTCGTCAACGTCCGAGTCAGGGGACCCGTAGAGGTACGTGATGTCCCAGTTGAGGATGTAGAGGTTGGCGCAGGCGATCATGCGCGGGAGCACGGCGAGCTCGCGGGCGCTCAGAGGGCCGGGCTCGGCCCAGCGCGCGGCTTCGTCCTGGTAGCCGTGCGCGAAGACGGCCGCCTTGTCGAGGCGGAGCCGTCCCCTGTGCGGCTCCTCCCAGGAGGTGCAGAAATACGCGATGCCCTGGGCCACGTCGAACAGGCGGTAGTCCAGCTTCGCCCAGTCGAAGTCGAAGAGACCGACGCCCTGCTCGTCCACCCACTTGAGGTTGCCGGGGTGATAGTCGCAGTGCACCGGGTTCACCGGCAGGCCTTCGAGCTGGGATTCCATGTCCGCACCCTTCGCGACCACCTCGAGGATGCGCGGGAGCTTCTCGCGGAGAAACCGGTCGCAGGCCGTGTCGCCGCCGCCGCCGCCGCCGCCGCCGGCCACCAGCCCCTTCCACGACTCGGCCCACGTGCGCGCGAACTCCATGATGGGCGGCTGTTCGCGGGCCAGATCAGCCGGCCGGAACCCATGGGCTGCGTGGTGGAACCCGGCGAGCACGCGGGCGCCGCTGTCGAGCTCCTTGTCGGTCAGCCGGTTCTTGATCCAGCTGTACTTGTCCTCGCCCTCGAGCATGGTGAACACGGCGAAGAAGAGGGTCCTAGTGTCGCCGTCGACGACCTCGTCGCGCGTCACGAACGTGGACCCGCCGCGCGTGGGGAAGACCTGCGAGGCGAGCTCGAAGCCATGGTCGGCGACGTACGTGAGGAGCGCGTGCTCGAAACGCACTTCGCGTTCCGTGATCGCAGGGTTGTACTTGCGCGCGAAGTACTTGTGCTCGCCGTCGGCGCGGCGTGTCCAGACCGCGAAGCTCGCGTTGCAGTAGCCTCCGAAGATAGGCTCGGCGCGGATCACGTCGCCGAGGTCGTACTCGTCGCGCACGATCTCCTCGATCTGCCGCGTCAGCGCCGCCCACATGGCCTCATCTGCGACGGTGGCGCTGTCGGCCGCCGGTCCGTCGATCGGCGCGCTCTGGTCGTTCGCCTTGTCTGCGTCCATGTCGCTCCTGCCTCACATGTTCGATTGCGTGCGTCTTGTCGCGGGGTCACCGCCGCGTGCCGCGTCTTAGACGACGATGCAGCGCGGCCCGAGTCGCCCGATCTCCTCACGCATGTCTCCGTCGACGCCGTCATCGACGATGACGGCGTCGACCCGGTCGAGCGTGCAGATCACGACGTCGCCGACGACGCCGAACTTGCTGCTGTCGGCGAGCACGATCACCTCGCCGCGGGTCTGGCGCATCATGGCGCGCTCAACGCCGGCCAGGCCGAGGCTCGGCGTCGTGACGCCCTCTTCGAGGCTGAGGGCGTCGGCTCCCAGGATGAAACGGGAGGCGTGAAAGTGGCCGGCGACCTCGATGGGAAGCGCCCCCTGCAGCGTGTTGGAGCGCGGCCGATACGAGCCCCCCAGGAGGATCACGTCGAGAGAGGTCCTCTGCGCCGAGGACACCGCGCCGACGTTGTGAGTCACGATGCGCGCCTTGATCTGCGGGTCGACGTGACTGAGGACCTGAGTGGCGGTAGTGCCGGAGCTGAGAAACACCGTCTCGCCCGGCTTTATCAGCGCCGCCGCTGCCTGCGCGATGCGGCGTTTCTCCTCCGAGTGGGCGCGGACGTTGGTGACGTACAGCGGCTCCTCGATCATGCGTCGCTTGAGAATTGCGCCGCCGTGCGTGCGCGACAGCACCCCTTCCTGCTCCAGGCGCTCGAGGTCGCGGCGGATGGTCATCTCGGAGACGCTGAGGTTCTCGCTGAGCAGCGACACACGGACGGCGCGCCGCTCTTCGAGGAGCTCGACGATGCGCGCGCGGCGCTCGGCCGGGATCATCTCACGGACTTCGGGTGCACCCTCTGGTGGCATCGGCCTCCCCCAGCCGTCGCGGCTCGCTGTCCGTCAAGACCGAACAGAGTCGCACACATCATAGGCTGGGGTCGCGGACTGTCAAGCAAAGGCACGCGGGAGAGCACAGAGCCGACCTCGAAGCGCGTCGCCGCGGCCGCCAGACGCCGGAACGCCGGGCCGACTGGCCCGGCGTTCCGGCGCTTGCGTCTTGCGCGTGCTAGATCGTCACTCCGGCGGCACCTCGAGGAAGGCGTAGGACACGTCGATGCCCTTGCCCTTGTTGTACTGCCGGCCGATCCAGTAGCCGACGAAGCAGACCAGGAAGACGGCGGCGACGACGATGTACGGGGTCGTGCCCTTGAGGCCGTAGCCCGCCTCTGTGAGGAATGCGATCAGGGCGCCGAGGCCGAAGACAAAGCCGATGATGCCGAAGATCGTGACCAGCGGGAAGCCGCCGAGCGTGTACTTGGCGCCCGGCGAAGCCTCGTACAGCGCCTTGGCGCGATACGGCATGAGCGCGGCCGCGAGACAGCTGATCGTGAAGACGTAGCCGCAGGCGAACGTCACGCCCAGGGTCAGGTTGTACCAGCTTGCCCAGTAGTTGTAGCCGTAGATCGCGACGCACCCCAGCAGGAAGTAGATGAGGTGCGCGTTCATCGGGGAACGATAGCGCGGGCTGACCTTGGAGAGCCAGGCGGGCAGCGTGCGGTCGAGCGACATGCCCACCATGACGCGCGTCATGCCAATGTAGCAGTTGCAGGTGATCTGCAGCGACGCGAGGATGAAGCAGAGCGCCACGATGATCGTGATGATCGGGTTGGGCGAGATCACGATGGCGAACATGCCGGGGAAGGGAAGGACGCTGCCTATCCCGTCGCCGGAGGCGCTCACCAGGTAGTAGTACGAGTGAGACACCGCGTTGAAGAACGCTGTGCCTACCGCATGCTCCTCGGCCCACGCCAGGACGGCGAGGCTGATGCCCATGGCGACCATCGAGCCGACGATGATGAACATCTGGTTCTTGAAGACGCGGGCGCCCTTGATCTCGCCGCCCTGCTCCACGCTGTACGTCGCCCACTGCAGGCTCGTCCAGACGATCGGCATGGCCAGCAGCGTGGCCCCGAGCGCGAACTTGGGCAGGAGGTTGACGCCCGCGGCGGCGACGTCCTTCTGGACCCAGTGGTAGTAGTCCGTCCGGCCATCGACGACATTGGAGAAGTGGTTCATGGCCGTTGCGAACTGCTCCGGCGACGTGCGCAGGAACTGCACCAGCAGGATGACCACCAGGATGGCGGTCGCGGCGAACATGAAGTACTGCAGGCGCACGTAGTGCTTGAAGCCGGCCACCAGCAGCGCTGCCATCGCCGCCGCGCCGATGATGCTAATGATGACGTGGCCCTGCGCCGACTGTGCCCAGACGGCGGCGTCGATGAGGCTCTTGCTGTCGTAGTAGACGCCGAGGCCCATGAACAGCGGCGCCACGCCGAGGGTGGCGAGAAGCCAGCCGGCGAGCGCGACCCACTGCAGGATCCAGATCACGAACCCGCTCATCACCACCGGGAACCCGATGGCGCCGCCGAGCACGCGGCTCTGGAACACGTAGTCGCCGCCGCTGCGCGGCATGGCGGTGGCCATCCACACGTAGGCCAGTGCGATCGGAAGCTCCAGAAGGATCGCGAAGAGGCACGCCTTCCACACGGAGACGCCCGGGAACGCCGCCGGCGCCCAGACGAAGGTCCACGGGAAGATGACGCCCATGGTGAGGAAGTTGTACATGAACGCTGACCAGGGCGACATCACCCTGGAGAGCCCCGAGGCTTTGCGGCTGAAGACCTCAGGCTTTGCTGCTGCTGTTGCCATCTCTACCCCCCGTATCAAGTAGCGAAGCGGACTGGACTGACGCGCGCCGGCGACGTCACCCCGACGTCATCTGATAGCCGACGACCTTTCCCGGCTGAAGATTCAAGATGCATCCCCTCAGGATGCCCTCGCCGTACTCACTGCCAGGGTTGATCACCGTCGTCTTGCCGACTTTGACCAGGCCCCGCGACTCGTGGATATGGCCGGTGAGCATGAGCATCGGCTGGTACTTCTCTACGACCTTGCGCACTGCGGTGCTGCCGGCCGGGGCGGACTGTGCGACGCCCCCCACCACCACGGGGGTGGGGGGGTCCGTGGACCAGTCCAGCTTGGGGCAGTCGTCCAGCGTGCAATCGTAGGGCGGCACGTGGAAGTTGAAGATCGCGCTCGTGAAGTCGTCGATGCCCTGCACTGCTTGTTCCAGGTGTTCCTCCAGCACCTCCTCCTCGACCTCCCGCGGGGTATCCCAGGGAGTTGGGTTGCTGTATCCGCAGTTGGCCATCGGATACAGGTCGTCCATCATGACAACCTTGCCCTCGCAGTTGACGATGTGCTCGCTGTCGATGTTCTCGAGCACGCTCAGCACGTCCATGGGGTCGTCGTTCCCCCCCGTCACGTACCATTTGACGCTCGTGCCCGCGAGCCTTTCGTCGGCCAGCGCGATCCAGCGCTCCAGGCGCTCGCGGCCGAGCTGGCGGAACAGGGCGTCGATCTCGCCCTGGCTCTCCTGCATAGCGTGAAGCTCGTCTTCCTCGAGGGTCACGTGGTAGAAGCCCAGGGTCTCGATGCGCTCCTTGACGGCCTGCAGGGCCGAGTCGCCGTCGAGGGACTCGGTCGTCCCTTGCAGCGTGACTCGGTAGTGGCCGTCGTGCTCGTGGACGATCGGCACGAGGAACTTGCCGGTGATGTCGCCGCCCATGATGATGTGGTCGACCTTGTAGAACTTGGCGCCGTTCAGAAACTTGCGGAAGGTCCGCTCGGACCCATGGATGTCCGTCGCGTAGAACACCCGCGTCTGCTTCGATCCGGCGTCATCCTTCTTTTTCCAGAATGCCATCGTGCGGTCACCTGTCCTGAGGTCCGTGTGGGGGGGCCTGTAGCGCCCCCGGCTTGGCTGCACTGCGTTGTGGCTAGGAGCGGCGCGCCGACGGCGCCCCCACGCTAGCGCGTCTTCGGTGGCTAATCGATGGTCTTGTACCACCTCACTTTGTCACCGACCCTGGCGCGGAGCTTCCACTTCGTGCCCTTCGGATAGTCGTCCATCGCCGTGCGAAGCTCGGCGATGCGCCGTGCCACGATGCCCTTGTCCTCTTCCGTCAGGTCGAGGTGGGGGAGGTAGTCGCGCACCTTGTCGAGGTTCATCGTCGTGGTGCGCCAAAGGCCCCATTCCGCCGCGCACAACTTGGCCACGTGCGCGGAGTTGATGCACTCCTCGTCGCTCGCGTCGACGCGATGCTCTCGAAGCAGCATGATGGTGTCGATGATGTCCTTCTCGTTGATCTTGACGATCTGCATCTTCTCGAGCATGAGCTCCGCGAGCGGGATCGTGGGATCGTCGACTTCGAGGCGGCCTTTCCAGTAGATGGGATGGCAGAAGTCGAGCTTGTCCATGAAGACGTCGACGTGGAGCGGGATGCTGGGGTTGTTGAAGATGAGGCGCCCGCCCTCGGCATGAAAGGCGTTGATCTCCACGTCCTCGTCGTAGCCGATCGACTTGAAGAGGTCGCGGATCGGCTTGGACTGCTTGCCGTATCCGGCGAAGTCGATGTCGGTGTAGACACGGTTCAGCTTCTCCTGAAAGTAGCCGAACTCGGGGCAGTGGTTGTGGAACGCCAGGGCGCCGATGATGCGCAGCGTCACGCCTTTCTGCTTGCCCGCATCGACGACTCGCACGGCCTCCTCCTGGAAGACCTTGGCCTGCTCCTTGTCGACTGTGCCCATGCCGATCTCCTCGTCGATGGGCTGCGTCTCTTCGTCGGTCATGTGATGCTCCCGTGTCGTCTCTTTCGATGCTCACAGTAGTGACAGTCGCCGTCGGCGGTGTCTGGCGGGCAGTCCAAGGCATCCTCAGACCGCCTCACAACGCGGTCCGGCTCGTTGGATCTCGTCGCGGACCTTCTTGTCGACCCCGGTGTCGACCAGCACCACGTCGATCTGATCGAGAGGGCAGATGACCACTGCGCACACGAGCCCGATCTTGTTGAAGTCGGCGACCACCACGACCTCACCGCGCGTGCGGCGGATCATGGCGAGCTCGATCGCGGCCACGGCGATGCTCGGCGTCGTGAGGCCCGCCTTCAAGTCCAGGCCGTCGGCCCCGAGGATCGCCTTGTCGGCGTGGAACTGCCCGATCATGTCGAGCGGCCAGGTGCCTTCGACGGAGTTCAGCTGAGGGCGGTAGAGACCTCCCAGAAAGACGATCTCGAGGCGAAGGCCCTGGGTCTCCGCGGCGGCTCCCAAGCTGGGAGTTACGATGCGTGCCTCGAGCTCCGGATCTACGTAGCGCAGAACATGCGCCACCGTCGTGCCCGAGCCGAGGAACACGGTATCGTGCGGCTCGATCATCGCGGCGGCAGCCTTGGCGATCCGCGCCTTCTCTGCCGCCTGCTTCACCTCGGCGCCTTCGCGGCCTTGATCGTCCGTCGAGCGCTTCCTCAGCACGGCGCCGCCGTAGGAGCGGGCGAGCAAGCCCTCCCGCTCGAGGATGTCCAGGTCGCGACGAATGGTGATCTCCGAGACGCCGAGAGCCTCGCTCAGCGTGGCGACCTTCACGACGCGCTGGACCTCCAGCGCTTCGACGATGCGCGTGCGCCTCTCGGCGGGGATCATCTCTGGAGCGTGAGACACGGGCAACGGGCTCTCCTCGCAGTCTTGCGACCATGACTGATCGATCAGAGTCGGGCATAATCGTTCAGAGATGATCGCATCATATGATTGCGGGACCAGTTGTCAAGGGGGGTCTGCGAGGCGAACGGCGTCGGCCGCGCCACGAGTGTCGTCAGGCTCTCAGGTGCGCTGCGCGGCGCGCCCTCCAAGGGCGTCTCTGCGGCGGCAGCGCGCCGTGCGGAGAAGCCCGGTCCACCCACCCACCCCACGCTGATCGTCTGGTGAGCAGGGCGCGCTCGACGAAGGGATAGAAGAACGCGCCGGGGCGCCGCTTGGCGGCGCCCCGGCGCGAAGTACGATCTCGCCGAGTGTCTACTCGGCGGCACCGTCGAGCAGGTTCTTGGCGCTCTGGTAGACGTTGTCGGCGGTGAAGCCGAATTCCTTAAAGAGCGTGCCGGCGGGAGCCGAGGCGCCGAAACGGTCGAGAGCGATGATCTGGCCGCCGTCACCGACCCAGCGCTCCCAGCCCATCGAGACGCCCGCCTCGACGGCCAGACGGCGGCTGCACGAGAGCGGCAGCACGTCCTCGCGATAGTCGGCGTTCTGCCGGCGGAACAGCTGCCACGACGCCATGTTGACCACGCGGGAGCGCACGCCCTCGGCCACAAGGCGCTCGTGCGCCTCGAGTACCAGAGCCACCTCGCTGCCGCTGGCCATGAGGATCACGTCGGGGGCGCCACCCTCGGAGGCGTCGGCCACCACGTAGGCGCCGCGGGCGATGCCGCTCGCCGGAGCGTACTTGGTGCGGTCGATCGTCGGCAGGTTCTGGCGCGTCAGCATGAGTCCGACAGGGCCGTCGCCGGTCTGAAGGGCGATCTTCCAGGCCTCGATGGTCTCGTTGGCGTCGGCCGGACGCAGATCGATGAAGTTCGGCGTGGCCCGCAGCATGGCCAGATGCTCGACCGGCTGGTGAGTGGGACCGTCCTCCCCCACCCCGATGCTGTCGTGCGTCAGCACGTAGGTCACGGGGATCCCCATGAGCGCGGCGAGCCGCATCGCGGGGCGCATGTAGTCGACGAACACGAAGAACGTGGCCACGTACGGGCGGACGCCGCCGTGCACGGCCATTCCGTTGCCCATCGCCGCCATGGCCAGCTCGCGCACGCCGAAGTGAAAGTTGCGCCCGGCGGGAGTGGCCGCCTGCTGGTCGGGCGCGTCCTTGATCCAGGTGTTGTTGGAGGGCGCCAGATCGGCCGAGCCACCAATGAGCGTCGGCAGGTGCGGCGCCAGAGCGTTGATGGCCTTGCCAGAGGCGGATCGCGTCGCCACGGCGCCATCCTCAGGCTTGAACACCGGCAGGTCGACATCCCAGCCGGCCGGCAGTTCGCGGCTCCAGGCGGTCTCCCACTGCGCGGCGCGTGCGGGGTCCGCCGCGGTCCATGCGGCGTAGCGCTCGCGCCAAGCCGCGTGCGCGGCTGCGCCGCGCTTCCCGGCCTCTTCGTAGAACGCTCTCACGTCGCCCGCCACAAAGAACGCCGGCTCGAGCGGCCAGCCGCAGGCTTCCTTCGTGAGCTTGACCTCGTCTTCGCCGAGCGGAGCGCCGTGGGCGCCCGCCGTATCTTGCTTGTTGGGCGAGCCGCAGCCGATGTGCGTGCGCACGGCGATGAGCGACGGCTTGCCCGTCTCGGCCTTCGCCGCGGCGATTGCCGCATCGATGGCCTCCACGTCGTTGCCGTCCGCGACCTTCTGCACGTGCCAGTGATAGGCCTCAAAGCGCGCACACACATCTTCGGTGAAGGCGAGGTCGGTCGAGCCGTCGATGGTGATGTGGTTGTCGTCGTAAAGGACGACGAGCTTGCCCAGCTTCTGATGGCCGGCGAACGAGGCGGCCTCGCTGCTGATGCCCTCCATCATGTCGCCGTCGCCGGCGAGCGCGTAGGTGAAGTGGTCCATTACCGCCGGACCGTCGCCGTTGAACGTCGCCCCGAGGAAGCGCTCGGTCACGGCCATGCCGACGGCGTTCGCGAAGCCCTGGCCGAGGGGCCCCGTGGTCGTCTCGACGCCCGCGGTGTGCCCGTACTCGGGGTGGCCGGGCGTCTTGCTGCCCCACTGGCGGAAGGCGCGCAGATCATCGAGGGTCAGGTCGTAGCCGGTGAGATGGAGCAGAGAGTAGAGCAGCATGCTCGCGTGACCCGCCGAGAGCACGAAGCGGTCGCGATCGGGCCAGGCCGGATCGGCCGGATCGAAGCGCAGGTGCCGCGTGAACAGTGTGTGCGCCACGGCGGCGGCGCCCATGGGCATACCTGGGTGACCGGACTTGGCTTTCTGCACGCCGTCGACGGAGAGAAAGCGGATGGTTTCGATGCAGCGCTCTTCGAGGGTCTGTGCGCTCGCCACTGGGCTCACCTGGATCCTTTCGTCCTAGTTCGTCCGCCGCGGTCGGGGGCGGAAGCCCGTCAGCCTCCGCCCTCCAGTGAAGACGGGAGGGCGGAGGCTGCGGACGGGCGTCATACGCGCGTCAGACTTCTCAGAAGTACTCGCGCACGAAGGTCACGAAGCGCTCGCTCTCTTCGGGGGTGCCCGGCGTGACGCGGAAGTAGCCTTCTTTGCCGTTGATCGGCTTGATGCTCTTGATGAAGAGCTTCTGCATGTCCGCGCCCGCCTGGACGATCTCGGCGCTGGTCTTGCCGCTCGACGAGGCGTCGATGAGCATGTAGTTGCCGTGGGGCGGGAACGGCTTGAGGCCCTTTGCCTCGAGCTCCTTTACAAAGGTAGCCATCCACTCGTTGTTGTACTTGACCTTCTCCTTGACCTCGCCGGTGTCGAGGATCGCCTCGGCCGCTGCCATGGCCATGAGGCTGAGGTTCCACGGCAGGTACATGAGGTTGAAGGCGTCGACCAGGGTCGGCGACGCGACGACGTAGCCAAAGCGCACGCCGGCCAAGCCGAAGGCCTTCGAGAAGGTGTGCGAGAGAAAGACGTGCGGGTACTTCTTGACGAGGTCGATCTTGGCCTCGACCTGCGGATGATAGTCCAGGTAGGCCTCGTCGATGCAGAGCGGGATGCCGAGCTCGCAGAACTTGATGAGGTCGTCGTCCTCGATGAAGATGCCCGTCGGGTTGTTCGGGTTGATGATGAGGATGAGCTTGGTCTTGTCGGTGACCGCCGCCAGCATCGCGGGGACGTCGTACTGCAGGTCCGGCTCGCGCAGGTTGACCTGCACGGTCTTCGCGTTACAGAGGCCGGCGCGCGAGGGGAACATCTCGAAGGTCGGGTTGGAGCAGAGGAATTCATCGCCCGGCTGCAGGAAGATGCGCATCATCGCGTCGATCGTCTCGGAGGAGCCGTTGGCGAGGGCGATGTTCTCCGCCGCCACGCCGTGGAGCTTGCCCAGCTTCTCACGCAGCCGGTAGGCGCGATCCGGATAGCGGTTGCCCCTCTTGGCCATGTCGGTGATGGCTTCGACGACCGCGTCCGACGGCGGCACAGGGTTCTCATTGAGCATCATGCGGCCCATCTCGGGCTGCGCCCAGGCCTTATCGAGGATGCCGGTGTTGTACTCGGGAGCCGTCCACACGTAGGGGTTGATGAGATCTTTGATGTCGGCCATGCTCTATTTCCTTTCGTCAGCGCGGTCAGACGTCCGCGAGGCAGCTGCCCGCGAACGCGACCATCTCGTTGGTGGCCTTCGAGAAGGCCTCCGCGGTCTTGACCAGCGCCGGATGCGTGTTGTACTCGGCACGGGTGTAGCCGTCTTCGTCGTAGGCCCGCGAGAAGTACGGGATCTGCATGAGCTTGTCCATGACTTCCTTGGGCGGATCGACGGCGATGCGATTCTCTTCGAACTTGATATCTTCGGGATGCGGGAAGTTGATGCATTCGTCGATAAGCGACGGCGGGCAGGTGACGACGATGTCGGCGCCGGCCTTCTCCTCGAGGTGCCAGATCCGCTGCTTGCCGTCCACCGTTGGGCCCAGGCGCAGTGAGCAGGAGAGCATCTTGCTCTGGTAGTCGCGCTCCTTGAGGGTGCGGTAGGCCTTCTTGAAGATCGCCAGCTCGGCGAGGCGCACGTCGCCCTCGGTGATCTCGATGCCCTTCTCTGCGCCTGCCTCGCGCAGACCGCCGAGGTCGCCGTAGCGGGCCTCCATGTGGGTGATCACCGAGCGCCACTTCGAAAGGTCGACGCCGTTCGCTTTGGCTTTCTCCAGGCCCCTCATCACCGACTTCGCGCAGTCCAGGAGCTGCGAGAGGACGAAGGTCAGGGTGTTGTTCGTGGCGATGCCGCGAGAGGTGAGCTCCTCGATGACCCCGTAGCCCTCCGCGGTGCCGGGCACCTTGATCATCACGTTGGGGTTGATGGTATGGATCTCAAGGGCCTGCGCCAGCATCGCGTCCGCGTCGAAGGCGCTGCGCGGATCGACCTGACCGGACAGGAAGCCCTCCTTGTACCCCGACGCCTCGAACAGCGGCAGGAACATGTCGGAGCCCTGCTTGACGACCTGCTTGTAGAGGAGCCAGAAGAGGCCTTCGGTGTCGAGGCCCTCGTTCTCAGCCAAGATCTTCGCGGCGACCTTCTGCCAGCGCGCCGGGTCGTCCTTGATGGCCGCCAGCGACAGGGGCGGGTTGGTGGTGACGCCGCGGAACAGCTGCCCCATGGGGTCATCCAGGTTGTACATGCGTGTGAACTGGTGCTTGAGGTTGTCCCGATCGCCGGCGTCCGCCTTGGCGAGCATCTTCTGGCACCAGTTGCCGAAGATCACCGGTGAGGAGTCCCACCAGATCTCCATTCCAGGACTGACTGCGACAAGGTCTTCCAAGAGATTGCGTTCTTGCATGTCTCCCCCTAGCTGATTGATTCCGCGAACGAGGCGCTGCGCACAGAGAGCCGAGCCG
>Ga0114951_10002346_pt1 | contig 21510 bp, 19 predicted proteins | sample AM7aDNAmetaG_FD_88677 | JGI IMG/M metagenome (GOLD analysis project Ga0114951, IMG submission 88677) | Freshwater microbial communities from Finland to study Microbial Dark Matter (Phase II) - AM7a DNA metaG | ecosystem: Environmental > Aquatic > Freshwater > Lake | place: Finland: Lake Alinen... | reverse complement strand
TATCACTCTATCAGCTACTAATAATCCACCCTTACCAGCCTTCCTCTCCACACATATAAACCTAAACTTTCCATCAGGTGTTAAAGAACCTGAAGTAGATATATCACTCTTAGTGGCTGCACCTAAATTAAGTAAATTCCCTACTTCACCACTACTAGCAGTATACTCACACTCAATGTAATCTCCCACGTTAAGAGAATTTAATGTTGTTCTTTTAGTAATAGCCATATATATCACCTCATTTATACTTCTCTAGTATCTATATAAAAACAAGAAAAAAGAGGGGTATAAAACCCTCTCTTTCAAAAGTTTAGTATTAAATTCTTAGGGTTGTACTTCTGTAGCACACCCTGTAAAGCAATCATCATCATTTCCACCATTAGTTACAGTAACTAATGTATGGAAATCTGCTCTACTGATCCCACACCATTCCAATAAACTACACCCATTAAACATCAACCCCGAATTACTCAAGGCGGTCATTCCACTTATATCTATTGTTACTAATGATGTACAATGATAAAACATACCCCAAGAACCAGTTAATGATGTTAATGATGCTAATGTATCAAGTCCTACTACCGAAGTTAAAAGGTAACAACTATTAAACATTACTGTGGTAATCACTACTCCAACCATACCTGATATATCTACATTGGTTAAAACACTACAATTAGTAAACATAGAATTAGCATTAGTTAAAGAACTCATATTCAATGCATTAGCAGAAACCATACTTGAACAATGACTAAACATATTGGTAGCATTTACTATACATGGCAAATCTACATCTGCTGTGATAATACCCTCCTTACCATCATCAATCACCAACGTAGTAATGTTAAACCCTGTTATAGTAATCGAATATGAATTAGTATCCACATAATTATGTGTTGAGGATGCTTCACTAACAAAATTTTCAACATTCCCATCACCCCAGTTAACACTATACTCACCAATAGAGGATAGGGTGAATCCATAATCTGGTGTTAGATTAGCATCAATAGTTAAAGTCATTCCATCTAAGGGAGGTACTTCCGTAGCACATCCCGTAAAGCAATTTGTAGTTATACCACTATTAGTAGTTTCAACTAAAGTTATAAATTCTGCTCTTAGCATCCCACACCATTCTAGAAAGGTACAATTCATAAACATTTGAGTAGCATTAGTTATAGCGATCATTCCAGTAATATCTAATGATACTAATGAACTACACTCATAAAACATCTGAGTAGCATTATGCACTTCTCCAAGATCATTAAGTCCTATAACCTCTGTTAAACTACACCTACTAAACATACCATAAGCATTTGATAATTTAATCATCCCACTTAAATCTATAACTGATAGGCTGTTACTATAGCTAGACATACTAAACATATAAGAAGCTTGAGTAGTTTCAGTCAAACTAGACATACCATCTACTGAGGACAAACTTTCACAGTTTGAAAACATTCCTATGGCATTAGTAATACTAACCATTGCGGATAAATCTAAGCCTGATAGGGAATGACAATTACAAAACATCCATGAGGCATTAGTAACAGACCTTAACCCATCCACACTCTGAGTACTTAATATAGAACAATCAGCAAACATATAGGAGGCATTAGTAATATTAACCATAGCAGATATATCAATAGTGTCTAGGCTTGTACATCCATTAAACATATAAGAGGCATTTTCAACATTAACTAAATCATTTAAGTATACAGTAGTTAACCCACTGCATGCACTAAACATAGCGTAAGCATTAGTAATAGATGTTAATCCCGACAAGTCCACATTATCTAAAACTTCACAACCACTAAACATACTAGTAGCATTTGACAATGCTGCTGGATTTGGCAATATTATGGACTCCAAAGATGAACAACTTGAAAACATATTACTTGCATTCTCAATACTATACAAAGAATACATATCAATATTGGTTAGAGCTATACATCCAAAAAACATACTACTAGCATCAGTTACTGTATTTACACCAATTAAATCTATAGAAGTTAATCCAGTACACCCATAAAACATACAACTTGTATTTGTTATAGCTGACAATTCTCCCAATGAAACACTTTCAATCAAAACACAATCTTTAAACATAAAGGAAGCATTAGTTATTGAGTTTAAACCAGAGAAATTCATATTACTCAACTCACTACATCCATCAAACATTTGAGAGGCATTAAGTAGTCCTGTCATTCCTGATATGTCTGCGGAAGCTAGATTAGTGCAACTATAGAACATGTTATTAGCATCAGTAATCTTGGTACAATTCATAGTTACTCCATACACCCCTGCTTTATTACCTATGACAAAACCTGTTGTATCTATGGCTGTTATTGTAACACACATATCCCCACTATCAGAGGTATACTCATGTGTAGCTTCAACACCACCCTCTACTGTATCATAAGCACCATCACCCCAATCAATTGTATAAACTTCTACTGTGGTTGGGGTAAATGAGTAACTATAATTGATACTTGAATCTGTATTTAAGGTAAGTAATATACAATCTTCAGAAGGAGCAGAAGGAACTACTTCCGTAGGGCACCCTATGAAACAATCAACAGCACTACCACCATTAGTAGTTTCAACTAATGTTATAAAATCTGTCCTTAACATCCCACACCATTCCAATAAAGTACAATCACTAAACATACCATCTGCATTATCTATTGATATCATTCCTGACACATCTATAGTCACTAATTTAGGACACCCAGTAAACATATTAGGAGTATTTGTTACATGAGATAGACTACCTAATCCTATGACAGTTTCTAATAAAAGATTGTACCCAAACATAGCATTAGCATTAAAATCTGTAGAAGTCATATCAGTTAAATCAACACTTACTAATCCAGTACCTAAGAACATACCACTAGCATTTGTTAAAGCAATTAGGGTACTTAATCCTGTTACTATGGTTAATCCAGTAAGTCCCTGAAATACATTCACACCATTGGATAGGTACGGTAGGTTTAAGTTTGCTGTAATGATACCAATCTTTCCAGTACTAAATATTATTCCAGTTATACCATCTGCACTAGTTAGAATAACGGTATAAACATCTGTACCAAGATAATCATGCTCAGCCCCATTATCACTAATAAGACCTTTATCAATAGTACCATCACCCCAATCTACATTGAATCCCTTTGCTCCACAAGTTATGTTTAAACTAAGATGTGAGGCTATACTTGCATCAACAGTTAAGGTCAATCTATCTACTACTTGATTCAATAATGGTGGTACCATATTCAATATCATAATTCTTACACCTCCATAAAATTCAAGGAGAGTATCTCTACTCTCCCAGTATAAACACTAATTATAATTTAGTTAAATATTGCTATTACTGCTATTAAATCTCCCGAAGGAACAGTCTCACACTGAAACGTAATAGTTCCATTAGTTTGAGATACAGCTCTTATACCTGCGGTATACCAATCCAGAAAGGATGTAGGATCAGGCTGTATAATAAGATTGTTGGAGGTTGTAACTCCCACAACACTTACAGTTATCTGTTTTGTACCACTATCCCAACCCAATGCAGTTAGGGTGGATTGTACAAAACTATTATTAACTTTTACTCCCACTTTATAAGTACCTAATCCAGTTACTTTATAAGCTCCCATAGAAGTGTAAGGAACATCAGCAGGGAAAGCACTTCCAGTTAAGGTAAAGTCTACAGCAGGTGTGATAGTGAAATTAGTAATTCCTTCATCCACATTAACATTACTAACAACAAGACCATTGAATTCATGGCTATTGGGGAATTTAAGATTTATAACATCTCCATCAGAAACTAATCCCTCACCTTTATAAAATACTGATGATATAGGATTACTGTTATCATCATCTAAGGAAAAGGAGTTTACTGATCCCTCAAGATTCCAATAAGTCCAAGACCCAAATACAGGGTCTACACCTACTAATACAGGTACGGTATTTTCTATGAATTCTATTCCATCACCTATATCCACATCTACTGATTTAGGGTTATATGTTGGAATATAAAATGAAGCTGTACCTGATAAGCTAGGCTCACTTATTATAGGTTCTTCAACAAACATAAACCATCCCATGCCCATTAATATGTTGGCAATAGTATAAACATTTCCACCTAAAGTCATAAATTTCTGTCCTACGGAAACAACCTCATCAAGATTAATACCTTCTCCAAGATTACTTGGATAGAATAAAGTACGCCCATCACTATTCCATACCAAATCTGTAAACAATTCAGGTATTGTTACTGCTGTATTCCAAATATAGGTTTGTTGTGCTCCTATACTTATCACAGGAGTTGTGAATGTAATTTGAGTAGTATCAGGATAGTCAGAATGTATACTATCTATAGTATAGATATTACCATCCCAAAGTTTTACTGTGGTTAATGAAAGTGCTTCTAACTCAGTGGTATAATCCCCATCATAAGTTTCAATGGTTAGGTTACTACCATCAGCAACACTAAATAAATGGGCGAATAAAGGTGTAGGTGTTGGTATAGGGTTAAGTGCAAGCTTTATGCCCTTACCTACTACTACATCCAGCTTCTTAGATAAATTAAAGGTCAATCCATCCCCAGGCAAGTTTTCCACAGTTTGATTTACTTCCACTAACAACTCTTCCACATGGTCTACTCTATGTTCAAATTTTCCTAAATCTCCTTTACCCTTCTCCATCATCTCCATAATAAACTCATCATAAATATCCTGATTTTCTCTTAACATTTGTAAAAATCCTGCTTCTCTTGACATAATAATCATCCTCCTTATTTTAATATTACTTCATGATCCAATTAAACTCTTGACCTACATTTTTTGTAAACTCAAAGGGTATGGATTCTTTAATTTGTCCATTGTATTTAATTATAAAGTTACCCTTAAAATTTTTGCTACTCACTAATCTAAAGTTGAAATATGATAAATCTCGGAAGGGTATTGTAAATATCACTCTACTGTTTATATGGAATCCCTTACACTCTAGGCAATGTTTAAATCCGAAGTTATATTTTGTTATAAGGGGTTTTGATAGCATACCACTACCTATATCCATAGAAGTTTCAGCATCTTTGTAGGTTATAATATCCCTATAGAACTCATTCTTACCTGTTATAGGGTAAATCTCCCCACATTCATCTACCAACTCCAATTCTATAAAGGTTCCAGCTAGATTAAAGTACCCACCAAAAACCTCATAGAATAGCTTAATATCATGACCAATAAGACCAAACCTTAACATTTTCTCTCTCTCTATCCTATAGAAAGAGTTTTCATGATAATCTTGTAGGTCAAACTCGGTCAGACATGTCCCATCCACATACTCAGCTAGCCATATAAAATCCTGTCCATCAATAGGAGATACTAGTCTCAAAAAAATTCACTCCCTACTAAATGTATTGATAAGCCACACGCAACTTAAAGTTGGTACTACCTGCACCAGCATTTGAGGGAACATTTGCATGGGTTGAGGTTTCTACAAAATTTCCACCTGAATTTGCCTTTGTTCCATCATTAATAACACCTAACATGTCGTAGCTAGTACCTGCTCCTGCATGAGGTGCTGTATTAGGAGTCCAAGTACCACCACCATTCACAGTACTAGAATTTGTTCTTAGGGTTTTAGTTGTATCTCCACCTACAGGAGTAAAAGTACTTTCTCCTAAAGAAACAACTTTTACCTCAACCCACTTATTTAATACTATCTCTCCAGTATTACCTCCACTACTATCTTTGGTAGTAAGGGCACAGTTTTGCATATCCGACACATCAGATACACCACCTCTATTATTCCACACTAAGAAACTAATATTGGATGAAGTTGTTCCTGCATCTACAGTTCCTATATTCCAATTAGCCAAAACACTAGCATTATCTTGAGTTCTCCATGAAACGATGGGTGCTGGCATTGTTTATCTACCTCCCTAATCTGTCTTTACCCGTATATATAAAATTCTCTGGTGGTATAACAACAAAACAAGGGTGAAGATTTTCTCTTCACCCTTGATAAGTCTTTGGTTAAATTAAATGCTCCAGTTTCCAACATTATCTTTAACGAATATTTTGATTGTCTTTTCTCCATCACCAGAATTAGCAGCTTCTAAGTCAGCTCCACTAATTACAATTTTGTAACCATTGTCTGCTAACCAGCTTCCACCAGACTCTGTAAGACTTGCCCCAGCTTCAGATATATTCAATGAACCATAAGTAGTTCCAATGGTCACATTTGTTAATGCCCCATACATATCACCTAAATTGTCCACATAACATACCTTGTACTCAACAAAAGGCTCATCAGACTCGAATGTAATTCTAGCAAGATTCCACCCTGTAACCTTGGAAATCTTGGAAGGAGTAGGTCCAAGTGTAACAGTAACCACAGGCGAAGTAGTATCAAGTGTAATAGATGCATTAGCTGATGAAGATACATTTCCTACATCATCTCTAACCTTAACATAAATGGTTTTTGAACCATCACCTGTTAATAGTTCAATATTGTAAGTTGTATCAAAGTCAACCCAACGTGATCCAGCAACACCAGTTGCTGTATTAGCGGAGGTAGCTGCATCAGTTACATCAGTAGAATTTGTTGTACCATCAATAGCTATGTTTATAGTTGTATCATCTGCTACAGGTAGTTTACTAGTCAAAGAAACTAATTCTCCAACACAGTTAACCACATAATTAGTAGTAATATCACTCTGGAGAGCCAAAGCTGTTGCAATTTTGGAAGCTACCATATAAGTAGAATCACCAGTTGCTACAGTAACATTAACCTCTTTAGGGCTATTTCCAATATTTACTCCTGTAACTGTTACTACAACATCCCCAGCAGCTGCAACAGTACCTACTACAACTGTGGCTGTCTCTACTTGATAAACACCTGCTGATGTTTGTACAGAGACATCATTAGCAGTATTAACACCACCCCAAATCATCATCTTATAACCTGTAGTAACACTATCACTAGTACCTATTGTAAGTGCTACAGATTGATCTGGAGTCTTACTTGCACCACTATTTATAGACAGCGTGACTCCCTGTGGGGCGAGGGTGTCAAGGGTTAGTAAAAAATAATTGGCCATCAATATCAACTCCTTTCCAAATTAATAGTCTAATTTTGGAATTTAACATGGGCTGTGAATATCCAAGAGGCTCCAGAGTTTTTAGTACCTATACTTTCAATTACCCTTACTAACATAGTTCCCCCCACTGTATCAGGCCCACTATTAAAAATACCCCACTCATTCCAAGAAAAGTTAGCATCATCAGAATTAAACTTAGCTTTAAATATAATAGCCTTAGAATCAAGTGGATCTTTTTTAGGGTAGCCTTCAAGCATGGGTGCTCTGAATACTTGTAGACCTTGAAGGTTTGTCTGTCCCACACTAAATACCAATGAAGAGTTACCAACACCTATCATAGCATTGTTATAATCAAAAACATCAACACTATTTCCAAGTATTGTATCTACTAAAATCTCTATCCCAGCATTAGGTAAAGGCATAATCAAACCTCCAATCTTAATATAATAAGGATTATTTAACCATTCCAGATATAATAACCCAATCATCCTTACCTACTATGTTAAGCTAATTTCAACTGTTATAACCCAAGTAGCTGCACCAGCTTTAGTTCCCATAGCTTCTACTTTTCTGTTCAAATTCTTGTGTATATTAGTTGCAATAGTTGCAGTATCATCAAGTGTTCCTGAAGGAGTTATAACACCTCTCGCAACAGTCCACTCTTCCCATGCAAATGCTGCTTCAGCACTTCCACCAGAACCAGTTCCAGTGAAGGTAGCTTTAAAAGTTACTTTATTTCCATTAACTGCTGGATAGCTAGTATCCATCTTTTTGTACCAAACATTTGTAGTGGCAAGAAGTCCAGTATGAGCTTTTAAAGCTGCTGTTGTACTATCTCCAACACCAAGATAAGAGTGGTCATTATCATAGTTTTCTATGGTAGAGGATTGGTTGTTTGCTCCAATAACTAGGTTCCAAAGATCTGTTACTCCTACATCTAAAAGCATATTACCATCAAAAATCTTTACTTCAGAAATTTCTCCATTAAGAAACGCCTTATGGCTATTATACTTTTCAACCTTAGTTGAAACATTCCATTTTACTTTATTCTCCATGTCTAAATCCTCCTAATTTTTAATATATTTAATTTTTATTCATTCTCACTACTCTCAGTTTCACTCTCATTACTATTAGGGAGTATTCCCTTCTCTATCTCAGGGACTTTACTCTCATGAACATCAAAAAGCTCCATATTCTCATCATACTTCTCTATTCTCACTCTACTCACTACAACTACACGCTCTTTTGCCAAATAAACTCACCTCCACAACTCATAAGTTATATATAAAACATCTTTCAAATCTAATCAAGTAATTACACAATTGTCACAGATTCACTAACACTTCCCTCATCACTTACACTTATATAGTTAGTGCTACTACTCTCACTAACACTTCCCTCATCATTACTAAAATATCCTAATGATGCCACATCATCCACAATTACATCATCAATACCATCAAATCCAAAGAAAGCCTTTTCACTTAAAGTTCCTTCATCTATAAATTCCTTTTCAAAGTATATCGCTTCTTCTGGTATGTAATCCCAGTATAAATCTTCTCCTACATAAATGTAGGCTACTAAATCAGATAAAATATCTTCCGCACTATTATCATTATCTGTACCTTTAGGTCCGCACATAGTAAATTCAAAGGCTGTTATAGTATCATACTTATAGGCTGACTCTACAGAGAAGTCTATTATCAAGTTTCCAAGTATGGGTATTTCATTTAATTTAGGGTACAGATTTACTATACTCCTTAGTTCTATGAACTTTATTCTACTATCGCTTCTAGACACCTTGGCTACCAATTCATTTACATTAAGGGGTTTTCCTATACCCATATTAACTGCCTGCATATAATCCAATATAGCTGTTCTTATGGATTGATATATTTCTGCTTGGAATATGGTATCTTTTAGAGTCCCTATATTAACTAGAAATCTTAGATCTATTTTATTAAGTACTGGATCTACCACTTCAAAATCAATTTCAGGTAACGCTAAAGAATCTACGAACTCTTTAAGTCCTCTTTTTACAAAATCACTTATATTCCCCTCATCTCCCACAACAACCATTCTCACCATATTAGGACTTAAAGCTCCAAGACTCCCACCATCTCCCCAGTTGTAAGCCCTAGCATCCACAATTCCTGGAAAGGTTTTAGCTTCCTTTTCATAGTCTTCAAGGGTTATAATCCTTCTCTTTCCTATATCTTCAGAGGAGGCTGAGGATAGGGTTTTTATAAGGTATACATTAAACTGACTAGTAACATCATCCCCAAGACTACAATACAAAGCATCAAGGAGACATATTCTTACAGCATCAGCGGTTTGTATATCAAAGGGAGTTTTAAGTAACGCTGCTTGTATTAAAATATCACTAACCTCCGAAGGCATATAATCCATCCAATTCACAGGTAGATAAATATAAGTTCCATCAGACTCAGTATGTACACTATACTTATGTTCAGGAACTTTCTCATAGTAGATATTTCTTACAGGACTCCACTCCTTACCATCAACAAAAAAAGTAATGGATTCTGAATCTATATCCTTATTTGTAACAAATACTTTGTTAGTTATAATATCTGAGGCAACCATAGTATTCTCAAACAAATCTCCAAGCACTATATCCACATAGAGCCTAGAACTGTTTGGCATATAGGTAGCCTTTCTTAGTACAAGAAAGTTATAATCTACCCCATCAGCTGTAATACTTAATTTAAAGAATTTTGGTATTACTACATACGCTACTGGCCCACAACCCTTCCATACAAAGTTCACACTTAATACCATAGACCTCTTTAACCCAGGTTTATAATTTAGCATCTCATAAATTTGCTCTAAAGCATTAGGCTCATTACAAGGTAAATATAAATTATCTAAATAGTGACTTCTATACGTGTCCACAGTATGAGAAAAAGAAGCTAACAATTTAAGTATAGCCTCACCTATATCATCATTAGTGAAATTATTCCATGCAGCATTATAAGTAGTTGCTGCATTATTAGGGTCAGATAGATTTTTTATAAAATCCTCTAGACTTATATCAAAATTCCTAATACTGGTATCAATGTAAGGCAATTTTATTACCTCCCTGTCACAATTCTTCTATTGTAGCTATCTCATCAAAAAGTATCACATCTCCGTATATAGGTTCTATAGAATAAGTTTCTTCTACATAACCACTATCAAAACCCTTAACTATAGGACCACTCCTATTTGCTATCTCGTATCTATATCCCGCTGGTACTACTTTTCTCAACATACTATAAGCATACTCAATATCTATAGTTCCATCATGTCTTATCATCATAAATCCAGGTTCAATCAAACTCACAGTAACATCACTATAATCATCTAAACTCATATTATATAGATCTTCCTCAGTACTCTCTATAATTCTAATCATTTGTTTAATAGAGGCTAATGAACCTCTATCCTTGATTATCTTCCCATAATACTTTAATATCAGTTTTAAAGTATCTACGCTCTTATCTATAGGGAATACAATACCTATGGTATCGGCTAGTCTTGGAATTTCTCTCTCATCCATAGTATCTATATCATAAGCCCCATCTACCCTATCAAGCTCATCATAGTTTTTCTGCATAGAATAAGCTAAAATCCTCAGCAATGTGGAAAAACTAATATTATTTTTTAGTTTTCTAGGTACTAGGTTGTTTACAATACTTAGACACTCCTCAAAACTTTTTGAAGCCATTATTTTTCCTCCCTTCCGAAAGTTACAACAAGACTATCAACTTTAATAATCTCATTCCAACTACATTGTATATCGGCAGGAGGATATTCTATAAGAACATGGCTTATAGAGTAACTCAAAGACTCTACAGAACTTGCTATAACTGTTCTTGTAAACTCCATTCCTGGTGTAATAGTACTTCTAGAAAACATAGTATTAAGTATTAGGTCATAGGTTTTTCCACTCAATCCCGTCCTATCTAACTCATTCCTATTCAAGAATATTTTAAGTCTTATAGATACAGGTCTTACAATTATAGGTTGTACATCTATCTCTGTAAATGCGGGTACTTTGTCTATCAAAACATCATGTATATTCTGAGCCAACATCTCCAATGTAACACCATAATCAGCTATGTCTTCGCCCGCTATAAAGTATATACTCTTATTACTTCCATCACTTTTAACGGCACATCCATATATATGATCCAATTTCTTAACTTCATCAACATAATCACTATTTATTACTAAGGTCTCAACATCAGCGGAAGTTGTTCCTAGAAGGCTTCTAGCATCCTCTAGTCCATAAGCATCTACCCCACCCCCACATGAATGAACACTAATAGCAATACTACTATTAACATCAACATTATAATCATCCACAAATTTAAAGGTTGGTACTACATTAGATGAAATACTTATGTTACCCAAAGTACCACTAGACACCACATAGTCTAATATAATATCCCTACCCCCTACCAAAGCAACAAATCCAGGAGTTAACTTTAATAGGGTATGATTATTTTCATTAACATGAACACTATAGCTAGGAACATTATCGGTTATAAGAAATGCATCATTTACCTTTCTTATATAATCATTCCCAAATCTCAAACTCGTGGAATTTAACCCCATAGACTCAATCTGTATTATGTAGGTTCCAACAATGGTAAAATCTATGGTACTCAAACTCAATGATTTTTTGATTCCCTCAAGACAGGTTACTTTATTATCTCCTAAACAAATACTATAATCTTCAGTAACATTTAATACTAAGTTTTTAAGGGTATTTGCATCAAATACTTCAAAGGTACTCCCCTTTGGTAAACTTACAGTATCATCTAAATGCAATTCCGAACCATGTAAATTAATATTCAATACAATGGTTGAAGTTTGTACTCCTGGAATAACAACACCACGCAAGTTACACATATTCAATACATTATTCAAATTTCTAGAAAACCTAATTTGATTATCTAAGAACTTTTTATCTAGGGCATAATTTAACATATCATAAGCATAACAAGCTGCTGATAACCAAATCATATCAGGTGATGTAATACTAAAGTCTGTCCAATCTTTAGTTAGTTTAGGGATTTTAGCTACAGACCACTCCATAAGACTAGAATAGTCCCTCGAAAGCAATAACTTACTATCTACAACTCTCATTAGTAATTATCACCTCGATTCTGTGTTGTTACATTATAGTCAAAAACCCCTTTCATGTTTGTACCTGTTAACACATAATTAATAGTTACATACACATCATTGTCTACAACATCTATAACAATATCTTGAACATTTATTCTAGGCTCATTTAATTCAATAGCACTCCTAATATACAACTCCAACTTGTCTTTTAAAATACCATCAGCAGGCTCAAATAGCATCTCAGCTACACCAGAACCCACAATAGGGAGCATTGCTACCTCTCCATTAGAAGTTTCAAATATAACAGATAGACTTTGATTAACCCTATCTGTCCCCTCATTTACCTCCACCTTCCCAGATAGAGATGAGAAAATATTACTTAAATTCATTCCCTTACCTATCCTATCTTTCTCAATAATACTCAAATCAGCCATTATATCACCCCACCTCAATTCTAATTAACACTCACATTATTAGAACCTGTTGCAATAGTACCACCACAACTCACACTATCTCCAACCCTTGCTTTTGGTTTACCATTTACAAATACATTAGGACTACCCTGAGATACAGTTCCATCATGTGATCCATCACTATCAGCATGACTACTAACACTATCCCCCACAGTTACAGCAGGCTTACCATTTATGAAAACATTAGAACTACCTACTAATACAGTTTGTTGTGGAAATCCTCCATGACCTGTTGTTGTATCATCTTTTCTTGCTGCTCCTGCCATAGTTATACCTCCTATGGATTCTCATTAATTACTGGAGATACTAAAGTTAAAGAGTCACTACTTAATGTAATTGAGGTTCCTCCAATACTTAAAGTAATTCCACTTGATGTAATACTCATAGAACTACCACCCATACTCATTGTTACACCAGAGGAATCTGTTTTTACTATGGCACCACCCATACTAGATTCAGATCCATTGGCGGTTACTTTCATTAGGGTACTTCCTACAGAAATTTGTACACTATCCTTGGTAATTACACTCTTAGCTTCTCCTACAGAACTCTCTAATACATCAGGGGTAATATGTACTTTAGCCTCACCAACAGTTATATCTGTTAAATCTTTACCCAAAACAAAATCTGTATTATCTTTGTGTATATTCATCCTTCCATCAGATCCATCAGGATTAACACCATCATCATAAGTAAAAGTGAATCCTAATGTAGATTCAAATATAGTCCCCGCATTGTTATTAGCGGCAGGTGCTTCATACGAACTTTTAGGTACTACAAGAACACTCCCCTTGCTACCTATTAATAAAGGTACATCAGAAGTAGCAGATCCTTTACCTAACACAACTCCCATATATATAGGCATTTGAATATCATTATTTTCAAACAATATCCAAACAAACTGACCCTTTCTAGGTACTTGTTTCATATTAGCGGGAAGGCTTGGATAAGCCCAAGGAAGTTCTATATCAGGTCTATAGTTGGAAGAACCCACAACTCCATGTATGGAAGGAATTCTAATTTGAATTCTACACAATACCTTAGGATCCTTCTCATTTACCACTATTGCTCTAATTATACCTAGTTTTGTAACATCAATACCCTCACTCATGAGTTTTTCCACCCACTCTCGTATGCAGCCACAATAGGACTTGTCTTTGTTCCTGGCATTTTTTTCATAGTTAGTTGAGTCTTAAAACTAGTATCTACGGTATCTACAACTTGATTTACAAAGTAGGTTCCAGCAGAGTGATGTGGTCTTCCATCAGGTCTAATTGGAATTACATTCACATAATCCATAGGGTTAATATCTGGATCACCTATAATCTCCATTGTGGCTTCAACTACTCCAACATTAGTATCAAACCACATACTCTGTATCTTACTATTAAAGGCTTCGGGACTAGTAGCTCCAAATACCTCTATATTATCAGGAATATTCTTACCCAAATCAGGATTATTTTTAAATAGCATAAATTGGTTAGTTTCCCTATCCACATAACCAGCATTAACTTTCATAGAGGCTGCTTGCATACCCGTATAAGTAGGATTAAAAGATAATACTTTGCCATAATTTCCTGATCCAATAACAAAAGTAAAATCTTTCTTTATAGGTTTAGGATTAGCTATATCAATATCACATAATCTAAGTACAGTTCCAGTAACATGACATTGATGTAATACAGTTAAGTTTTTCCCTGCCTTTTTAGCTAGAGGTATTATACTATCATAAATAAAGGTCAATGCTGTCTGGTTATGTGATTCTATCTTTGCTTCTTTATCCTCAATAATATCAGAAGTTATAAAAGGATCTCCTATTGACCATCCTTCATCTTCTGCCAACTTTTTAATTAGGTTTGAGTATCTATATCCATAATCCTTTAAAAAATAGGTTCTAGATAAGTATTTTCCCATCTGCATATCAGCAATACCATTAATATTAAAACTCATATTAAAATTAGGTAGAAAACTAGGGCTAAAGTCTTTAATCATTCCCCTATACATAGGAGAACGTGTACCCTCAGAATGCCCATACTGAAAAGACATGCTAGGTTTCAATTCTTGGGTAGCCTTAATTAGTTTGGCTTCTAAATCATAATCCATCATGTCTACCATCTTAATATCATAAAACCCTCTACGACCTAAAGTCTTTGTAAAGGACATACTCTGTAGAAAATTAGGGTTACCCTCATCATAAGTTCTATCACCTATCTTAACTATTAAGTAAGAACTTTGAGGTACTATAGGATTATATAATTCAACACCACCTAATGCCATTATCCAAGTACACCCCCAACTCCGAAAATACTTGACATACTAGGTATAATTAATATTGTTCCTTGAGGAACATTTGTAGCATCACTTATTTTGTTAGCTTCAGCTATAACCCACCATAATCTCGAATTTTTATAATACATATTAGCTATCAAATCCAATCTATTCTGAGTTTTCAAATTTACCTTATAAAAAAAGTCATTGGATGTGGAGGATATATTAACACTTTCTGGCAAATCTATGAAATACTCTCCATCAGCTCTATCATAGTACATAGGTAACTTAACATATCTAGAATCCTTCTTGTAAAACTCTAAATTGGTAATCTTCTTATCCTTAACAAACATAATAATACCCCCTTAACCAGGCCAGTCTATATACCTACCCAAATCCATACCCGTAGCCACCTCATCAGCGGAGAAGGATATACTAAGAATCTCACTAAAATCCATGGAAATATTTGCTGACACATAATATTTATTCTCTCTAAGCGGCTTTTTCCATGTAACACTTACCTGACTACAGTAAGCTTTCATTAAAAAGAACTCACCTATCTTAATAAATACCTTAGGAGCAATAACTATACCACTCTGATATCTAGGGTAGGTTAATGCTTTTATCTGTCCTATAAAATCAACCAATCTAGCCTTTTCCAAAGACTTGGAATACATTCTAAGGTAATCCTCATGAACATCTATAGATAAGCTAGTAGTTCTAGCACCACTCCCAGAATATGCTGCTAAAGGATTACTTCTCCCTCTAATATCTTGAGGATCAAAACTTGCTGAATGTGATTCTGTAACTTCATCAGGGGTTATCCCATAAAAATTAATTGACCTTGGAGGATTAAAAGTACAATTCACTATAGTTATCAAGTTCTGCACAGCCCCAGCACTATCTAAAAAGCTACTTAACTTTGGAGTTGGACTAAGGGAAGGTGCACTTATTTTAGGAGTATCTATAACCACAGGTTTATTATCTATGGCAGGTTTAGGATTTGTTATATTTTTATATTTTTCTGTTAACTTAGCTAAGGTTTTCGGTCCAACAACACCATCCACTAAAAGCCCATTATCAATCTGAAACTTTTTTATGGCTGAATCACTGTATGGTCCAATCTTTCCATCAGCCCCAGCAGGACCAATATTAATGCCCAGTCCTTTTAGCATTGTTTGAACTTCCTTAACAGCGTTGCCAGAAGATCCATACTTTAAACTCAAATCCTCACCTCCTCATCATATAAAGTTTCTTATATTAGTACTATCAGTGGATGCTACCCTCTGAGGTGCAAAAGCTACTTTCATAGGGCTAAGACTTTTAGTCATAACATCTATCAACTCATCCAATCTACCCACCACAGCTTGTAATTCAGACACTACTTGGGTATTATCCGAATTAACATGTATATTCATACCCCCACCAGCCAACTCGCTTGTAGACACACCAATATCATTTGCGGCACTTTTAAGTAAATCCACAGCTCTATTTTTATAAGCTGGATTAGTTGGTATTGCATATTCAGGATATTGTGGGGCATCTTCTCCAATAATGGCATTTGTAGGTTCAGTTATCTTATCCCCCCAAGCCAATGCTCTCCAAGGTTCTCCTTGGTAATTCCTAAAGAAGTTAGTATCTCTAGAATCATTCTCAGTAGCATATCTGTCTAAGTTTGAATAAGTATTATAGCCACTATAAGCACCACGAGCAGGGTCTAATCCCATACTAACCGCTTTTCGGTATCTATCCGAAAGAATAGTCATACCAGAGTCTACATTATATTTCCAATCATTGGATACCCTATTCCAATCATAAGTATCACTCCATGATTTATGATTAATTTGCATTAATCCATAATCATCATTATCCTTATATACTTGACCATTCTTAAACTGAGTCATTTCACTTTCAGTCCAAGCAGTGGCTAGAGCAATATCAGAAGGAACTCCTTTTTTACTTGCCACATTATTTATATAATCCATCATTTCATTTCTATTGGGGTTTACCCCTGCTCCACTAGCTAATAATGAACCAAGCATTGAGGAACTACCACTATTACCAGAAGCCCCATAACTACTCACACCAGTATAACCACTATCACCAGAAGCCCCATTCACACCAGGAGCACTAGAAGTACCATTCATACCAGGATAACTCCCAGTAGCTATAGCACTAGCTATACCAGTCCCAACTTGATCCATATCTATTAATCCATTAGCCCACTGTCTCATATAATAATCTCGAGCTTTAATAGTTATATTTTCAGAAACTGCCTTATTAGCATTATTTAACATATTATTCATATTTGTCAATTCAGCAGATTGAGTCACACCACCAGCCACACCTGAAGCTCCTCCAGCTACTAATGATCCAAGCATTGAATCAACAGCCCCAGACAAATAAGGAAAAGGATTTACCCAAGTCCCACCTTGTCCATAACCAGGCTCTATACCAAAATGTAAATGTGGTGGAGTTCCCTTAGCATCTCCAGAACTACCCACATTTCCAATTACCTGTCCTACACTAACTCTACTATTTAATGGGGTCATTTGAGAAGGATCTTCATTCATGTGAGCATAATACCAATAGGTTTGACTATCATCGGTAATACCTACACGCCAACCACCTATAGTATTCCATCCACTATTTGACACAGTTCCTGGATAAGCTGCTTTTATAGGGGTTCCATTAGAAGAAAAAATGTCTATTCCTTGATGTTGTCCTGTTCCACCTGTTGCGGCTTTACTTCTCTCATTACCCCAACTATTTTCAATCTTAGCTCCTGGAACTGGATTAGGGATAGATGCTCCAACATAATCTAATCCACCAGCATAACTAGGCAAACCACTTACAAAACTATTACTAGAATTCTTACTTCCAGTAACAGAGGTTGTAGGTACAGCATTGGCTCCCATAGAAGTTCTTAACCAGTTAGCCTTAGGAGCTGGTAATACCATCTCACCTTTATGTAGTAGGGCGGGATATGAATCATAAGGCACATTATCATTACCTCCTGCCCATATACTCTTTATACCTCCCCATATACTAGAACCTACATCAGACACCCAATTACCCGCTGTTGAGGCGGCATTACTTATACCAGTACCCACATCTGATGCTGTTTTACTTACACCTTTACCTATATCAGAAGCTAACTCACCTGCACTTTTCAATCCAGCTTTTAGGGTATCTCCTATACCTTTTCCTATATCCGAGAACCAACTAGATATTGAAGTTCCTGCACCTGCCAACATTCCTGGAATACCCCCCAAAAAGTTGCTAACCGAATCTGATGCATTTACAACTCCCTTACTCCAATCATCCCAAGTAGTACTTGCTCCTTTAGATATATTATCAAAACTATCTGATAACCATCCCCCAGCCGTACTGAAAGCACTTTTAGTACTTTCCCACACACTTACTACACCCTTATCCCAATCATCCCAAGTCTTTTGAGCCCCTGCCTTTATACTATCAAAGTTATCATATATCTCAGCAGTTGCCTTTTCCCCACCAATAGCACCAGCTACACCACCAATAATACTACCAGCCACAGCACCAACAGCTGTTCCAACTATAGGTATAACAGATCCTATAGCGGCTCCTGCCAAAGCACCAGCACTAGCACCAGCTCCAGCTCCTGCCCAACTACCTGCATTAGTTGCAACTGCTCTCTTTTTGTCCTTTGCCGTAGCTATATCATATCCAGATGCAACTAAGCCTAACACAGTACCTATTACTGGTATTGCTTTTACACCTTTAAATCCCTTCATAAGCTTTCCCATTCCAGAAAGACCAGCTCCAACTCCTTCAGCGGCACCAGCTCCAGCGGCACCAGCTCCAGCGGCAGCTTCTGCTAACCCTCTAGCACCTGCTCCAGCTCCTTCAGCCACACCTGCCCTAGCACCAGCTCCAGCACCTTCAGCCACACCTGTTCCTGCTCTAGCTCCAGTCATCTGTTCTATACTAATTTGACCAGGAATTACTTCACTAGCAGAACCTACTCCACCAGCTGCCCTAGCACCAGCTCCAGCTCCTTCAGCCACACCCACTCCTGCACCTTCAGCAACACCCGCTACTGCTCTAGCCTCAGCTGCACCAACTCCACCAGCTGCTCTAGCAGCTACAGCTCCAGCTTCAGCGGCACCAGCTCCAGCCCTACCAATTCCCAATAACCTAGCACCCCAACCCACAACTCCACTAACAATACCCGATAACCCACCAAAAACAGTTTTAAGTGCCATCATACCCACAGCAAGACCCATCAATAAAGATCCTAACTCTGGTAGGGTTATTCCTGTTAAATCACCTAATACTTTATTCAAATCAGAGAATAGTTTATTAGAATATAATATATTTTCAAACCAATTTTTAATTTGTTCGGCAGTATTTACATAGACATTAGTTTTCATAATCTCATTAAACTGGTCAAGAGATTTTTGAAGTTGGGCTGCACCATTATCCTTAGATGCTTCAGTACCCACGTAAGGATTAGTTATTTTAGCATCATACTGCTTACCAGCTGTCACTGCCGCTTCCATATCACTAGGTAATTCTTTACCATTCTTATCTATCATTTTAATATTTGCACCTATCATTACTTTAAGCTGGTCTCCATTTTCATTATACTTCTCTTGTGCTAAAGCTAAAGCCTTCTCATACTTATCAGAACCTACAACACTGTTCGGATTCCTAATCTCATCAGGACTATAACCTGCCTGTGTTAAAATATCTTTTAATTCTCCTTTTTTAGCTGTGGCTAAAATCTGTGCTTGCACATCTGCTCCACCAGCCTGTCCCATCTGCCTTAATTGCATGAAATTCATATTACTTCCAGTTTCTTTATTATAATTCTCCGCCATAAGTTGGTATTGTTGCATCTGTTCTCCAGATACCTTAGTTAAACTAGTATTAGCAAACTGAGTTAAATCAGTTAATTCTTGCTTATCTATACCCGCTCTATCCATAATAACAGCGGCTTTATTAACCTTATTAAATTTTACAGCTAAATCATTAGCATTTTTAGATGTAGCTTTAATTTGTTTAGCATACATATTTTGATATTCTGTCTGGACAGCCCCACTAATACCAAACTGTAATTCTGTTTCTTTCATTACTACAGTCATTTGCTTCATTCTATCCTGCATCTCTTGAGCACTATTACCTCTACTAAAGGTATCAGCCATTTGTCTAAAAACATCTAATCCTGTCAAATCCACATCAGGTATAATTTTCTTAGCGGCTGCTATATTCTCACCCATAGCCTTAACAAACTCTGGACTTCTTATCCCCATATCAAAAGCTTTTGAAATTCCCTCATTCAATTCTGTCATATTCAATTTATATCCTGTACCTAAACCTTTTTGCCATTTAGCTGCATCCTTCTGATTATCTAATGCCACAGTCCTAAGAAAATCCAGTGAACCCGTTAAATCTGTACCCATTCTAAGCATTATCTCAGCATTAGGTGTAGAAAACTTATTCTCCATCTCACCACTTTTACTTAAAGCATCCTTTACCTCATTAAAAATTGAAAGTACTCCTAACCCCTTCAACATTCCCCCACCATGACTACCCATAGCAGCCAAACCAGAAAGACCTCCCCCACCAGAAGGAGGAGGGCTAGAAGATCTAGGAGGTACATTCCCTCCAGAGGTAATTGGATCATGACCACCCCCAGAAGGAGGTGAAGCATGACCCCCACCAGCATTAGAAGATCCTGATATTGTTTGGGATAGTTGAGCTATACTAGAATTTAAGGTAGTTAATAAAGAAGATAACTGTCCCTCCATCCTATTAACAGAACTATTTAAACCATTAGTAGGGTTTCCTGGACCTGAGGTTCCCCTAACTGCACCACTTAGGTTATTTATATTTCTGTTCAAACTATTCATATCCTGTGAGTTATTCATACCACCCAAAGCTCTCTCAATGTTGTTAAGAGAACTATTCATAGGGTCAATAGCTCTAGAGAAATCTCTTTGAGCCCCAGGTAATATTCTATTTATCTCCATCATGCTATTGTTTTGGTTCAATATACCCAAATCAGTACACCTCCTACCTTCTTCTGGCTGGACTTGTTGGTCTTTTAGAAGAAGTTACTATCCTAGCCTGAGAAGCCTTTCTACTAACATCTTCTGCGGCTTCCTTCTCCTCAGTCTTTCTCTTTAACAATCTATTATAAACTTCTTTTCTTTCAAATATAGCCATCTTTTCAGTGTCTTCCCATGAAATACCCTTTACATAATAGGAAATATCAAACTGCTCATCATAAATAGTTTTAATTAAATGATGTAAAAGCTTAATACCTTGCTCAGTCCTCGTATCTGGTACGAAAAAATTCATGAGTGATTGGAAGTTGAAATTCCACATCGCTGTTGCATTTTGGGCACTCCTCTATGATCTCAGTGTCGTATCCCAATTTAAGTTTATTCATTCTATTTTTAAGATAGGATGAATCTTTAGTGTGAAGTTCTTCAATAAACTTCTGCAATTCAGATGGCAACAATTCATCTGCATCTACAGATGATATAT
>Ga0114951_10002344_pt1 | contig 21519 bp, 22 predicted proteins | sample AM7aDNAmetaG_FD_88677 | JGI IMG/M metagenome (GOLD analysis project Ga0114951, IMG submission 88677) | Freshwater microbial communities from Finland to study Microbial Dark Matter (Phase II) - AM7a DNA metaG | ecosystem: Environmental > Aquatic > Freshwater > Lake | place: Finland: Lake Alinen... | reverse complement strand
GGAAACGGATTTCATGTTCCTGAACCTCGGCCCGCAACACCCGGGAACTCATGGTTTATTGCGGTTGATCCTGCAGCTCGATGGCGAAGATATCGTGGATATTGTTCCTGATATCGGCTTTCACCACCGTGGTGCTGAAAAGATGGGCGAACGGCAGTCGTGGCACTCCTATATCCCTTATACCGACCGGATTGATTATCTGGGTGGAGTAATGAATAACCTTCCTTATCTACTGTCAGTCGAAAAGCTTGCCGGCATTGTTGTTCCCGACCGGGCCAATTATATCCGGATTATGATGAGCGAGTTTTTCAGGATTGCCAGCCACCTGGTTTGGTTCGGAACCTATGCCCAGGATCTTGGCCAGATGTCGCCGGTATTTTTTGCCTTTAATGACAGAGAGAAAATTCTTGATATCGTTGGTGCTGTGACAGGTGGTCGGATGCATCCCTCCTGGTTCAGGATCGGCGGTGTGGCTCACGATCTGCCAGACGGCTGGAAAAAATGGCACAGGATTTTGTCAATTTCTTCCCGAAACGAATCAGGGAATATGAAAAAGTAACGATCAACAACAGGATATTTAAGGAAAGAACGGTTGGGATCGGAGTATATACTGCCAATGAAGCTATCGAATGGGGAATAACCGGGCCCGGGTTGCGCTCAACAGGTGTTAGCTGGGATTACCGGAAGCAGAGACCCTATTCAGGTTTCGAAAATTTTGAATTCGATATCCCGGTAGGGAAAAATGGTGATTGCTATGACCGGTCGCTCGTTCGCATGGAAGAGATGCGGCAGAGCCTGCGGATCATTCAGCAATGCATCGATCATATGCCCGAAGGTTCGTATAAGTCGCTGCATCCGCTTACCACACCCCCGCTTAAAGAAAGAACGATGAAGGATATCGAGACCCTGATCACCCATTTTCTGGGCGTTACCTGGGGTCCGGTTATTCCTTCGGGTGAAGCCATGGTGCCGGTGGAAGCATCAAAAGGATGCAATGCATATTATATGATCAGTGATGGCGGCACTTCTTCGTACCGCTCACGGATACGCACTCCATCGTTCCCACATATCCAGATGATTCCGATGATTAGCAAGGGTTATACCATTCCCGATCTGATGTCGATTCTGGGGGCGACGGATTTTGTTCTTGCAGATCTGGACAGATAAAAGAAAAAACTATGCTGAGTAACCACGAGAGAGAAGAGATATTGGAGGAGACAAGGCTTTATCCTTATCCGGGCGCAGCCTGCATTGATGCGTTGAAGATTGTTCAGCATCACCGGGGATGGATCTCTGATGAAGCTATCGAAGATATTGCGGCAGAGTTGGAACTTTCGGCTGCGGAGGTGGATAGCGTAGCCACTTTTTATACCAGGATATATCGCAAGCCGGTTGGGCGAAATGTGATCCTGGTTTGCGACAGCCCGACCTGCATGATCATGGGCTCCGAATCGGTTTATCAATATATCTCTGATAAGCTTTCCATCCGTTTTGGCGAGACCTCTGCCGACGACCGCTTTACGCTTTTGCCCATCACCTGTCTGGGGGATTGCGACCATGCCCCGGCGCTGATGATCAATGATGATTTGCATAATAACCTCACTCTGGGCCATATTGATGAAATACTCGAAAAATACCGGTAGCTGATTATGGAAACCCCATTAACACAACATATACAACCCGGCAGAGGCCCATTATCCCTGAAGGAATTTGAGAATGCCGGAGGCTTTAAGGGTTTGCATAAAGCTCTCAGAGAGATGAAGCCTGCCGATGTTATTTTTACTGTTAAAGGATCCAACCTGATGGGCCGCGGCGGTGCCGGTTTTCCAACCGGCGTGAAATGGGGCCTGGTTCCGCAGGAAGCCGCCGGATCAGGAATGAAATATCTGATTGCCAATGCCGATGAGATGGAACCCGGGACCTTCAAGGACAGGTATCTTTTGGAAGGAAACCCGCACCAACTGATCGCCGGGATGATCATTGCTGCTTATGCCATCCAGGCGCAGAAGGCATACATTTTTATTCGCTGGGCCTATAAAAAAGCAGAAGCGATACTCCGGAAAGCCATTGCTGAAGCTTATGAAGCAGGATATCTGGGGGAAAATATTCTTGGAACCGGATTTAATCTTGACCTGTATGTTCATAGCAGTGCCGGCCGGTACATCTGCGGAGAAGAATCGGCCCTTATAAATTCACTGGAGGGTAAAAGGGGTATTCCACGAGCCAAACCTCCTTTCCCGGCTACCAGTGGTCTGTTTGGACAGCCATCGGTGGTGAATAACGTTGAAACACTAAGCTGGATAAGTCATATAATCGAGAATGGACCACAGTGGTTCCTTGACCTCAGTGCCACAGGTGAAGGGGGCACCAAGCTTTACGGGGTGAGCGGCAGAGTGAAAAACCCTGGGTTGTGGGAGCTGCCGATGGGCACCACGGTGCGTGAAATAATTGAAGGTTACGCAGGAGGAATGCAGGATGGATATAAACTCCGGGGTATCATCCCGGGTGGTGCATCCACGGATTTTCTGGTAGAATCGCATTTGGATATACCAATGGATTATGCCTCTGTCAGATCGGCCGGAAGCCGGTTGGGTACCGGCACCATGATTATCCTCGACGATAAAACCTGTCCCGTGAAATTTGTGCATAACCTGATAAAATTCTTTGCTGATGAGAGCTGCGGATGGTGTACGCCCTGTCGTGAAGGGCTTCCCTGGGCGCAGAAAATCCTGGAATCATTTGAGCAGGGAACCGCACAACCTGAGGATATCGGAATACTGGAACATCTTACCCGCTACATGGGTCCGGGAAATACTTTTTGTGCCCATGCGCCAGGCGCTATGGAGCCCCTTCAGAGCGGTCTGAAATATTTCCGCGATGATTTTGACAGGCATATTAATGAAAAACGCTGCCCCTGGAGGTGACTATGGCCAAAATACAGATAGACGGAACATTTTATGAGGTGAAATCAGAGAAAAACCTGCTGGACAACTGTCTGGCACTGGGTTTTGACATACCCTATTTCTGCTTTCATCCGGCCATGGGATCGATAGGAGCCTGCCGCCTCTGTGCAGTGAAAAAGTTTGCCAATGCCGATGACAAAAGGGGGCGTATCGTAATGTCGTGCATGGAACCCGTGGTCGAAGGGATGATTATTTCTACGGATGATCCTGATGTTAAGGCATTCAGGGAATCTATTCTCGAGGGCCTGATGGCGAATCACCCGCACGACTGCCCCGTATGCGACGAGGGGGGTGAGTGCCATCTGCAGGATATGACCGTGATGACAGGGCATAATTATCGGCGCTACACCTTTAAAAAACGTACCCACAACAATCAATACCTCGGACCCTACATAAAGCATGAAATGAACCGGTGCATCCAGTGCTACCGATGCGTGAGGTTCTATCGGAATTATGCAGGAGGCAAGGATCTGAATGTTTTCGGATCAGGTAACCGCGTATATTTTGGCCGCCAGCAAGATGGTGCCCTGGAGAGTGAATTCAGCGGTAACCTGGTGGAGGTGTGCCCAACCGGGGTGTTTACCGATAAGATTTTCAATAAACATTATGCCCGTAAATGGGATCTTGCCCATACTCCATCGGTTTGCCAGCAATGCAGCCTCGGTTGCAATATCATTGTGAGTGAACGCTATGGAATGATAAGAAGAGTGATGAACCGATATAACGGATCGGTAAACGGGTATTTTATCTGCGACCGCGGCAGGTTCGGTCATGAATTTATCAATAGTCCCGACAGGATAAAAAAGGTCCACCTGAGGGCATCCAAGGCAAGTGAGCTGCTGGAGGTGGATGAAAGTTGTACGCTATCTGACTTTATGGGTAAAAAGGTAATAGGTATTGGTTCACCTGGCGCTTCACTCGAGTCGAACTTTGCCCTGCTCAACCTGGTAGGAAAAGAGAATTTTTCGCATGGAATTTCCGAAGCTGAACATAAATTGACTAACCAGTCAATCCGGCTGTTGCAAAGCAGGAAGGTTTATTCCCCTTCGCTCAAAGAGATTGAGAAGAGCGATGCTATATTGGTACTGGGTGAAGATATTGCCAAAACCGCACCAATGATGGCCCTTGCAGTAAGGCAGGCAGCCAGGTCAGAATCCATCAAACTGGGAGAAAAGCTGGGAATTCCTGAATGGAATGACTACGCTGTGCGAGAGCTGGATCAGAATCATCAGGGACCGGATTTTATTGTAACCCCATCTGCCACAAAAATCCACGAACTGGTCGAAATGGCCGGTCAGGCTTTCGCCAAAGCCGAAAATCCATTGATTATTACAGGAATCTCAGGCGGTAATGAGGATATTCTCGACGCATGTTCAACTATTGCCGATGCCCTGAAAAAGCAGGGGAAAAAATTGTCGGTCAGCATAGTATTTCCGGAATGCAACAGTGTTGGGTTGGCGCTGCTCGACGGACTTACACTGGAGGAGACAGAAGAGAGGATAGACGGAAGACAAAAGGCGGAAGAAAAGATAGACACGGTAATAATTTTGGAGAATGATTTATACAAAAGGGCTTCAAAAGAGCGAATCGATGCAATGCTAAAGAAATGCAGGCAGGTCATTGTGATTGATCATCTTATGAATGAAACTGCCAGGCAGGCGGATGTATTATTACCTGCCGCAGCCTTTGCCGAATCAGCAGGTACGGTGGTCAATAATGAAGGCCGGGCCCAGCGATTTTACAGTGCTGTTCCGTTGACCGGGCAATTGAAACCGGGTTGGAGCTGGTGCAATGATCAATGGGAAAACCTTGATCAGGTAGTGAATGCCCTTGTCGATGCCTATCCGGTTTTTTCTGCCATTAAAAACCAGATGCCGGATGCGGATTTCAGGTGCTCAAATGAAAAAATAGCCAGGCAAACCATGCGGTCCAGCGGTCGCACTGCAATGAATGCAAACATATCGGTGAGCGAACCCAAACCGCCGCAGGATAATGATTCTCCATTGGCTTTCAGCATGGAAGGGTATAAAGGTTCACCGCCATCCGGGCTGATTCCTTATTATTGGTCGTCGGGGTGGAATTCCGTACAGGCAACCAATAAATACCTCGATGAGCCGGACGGTCATGTCCGGAACGGAGGTGATCCGGGTGTCAGGCTGTTTGATGATATTGATAAAGAATGATATTGATATGAAGTACGTATTTATTATCGCCGGAGTAATGATAGTGGTGCTCACCATTGCCGCAGGCCTGATATATGTCGAGCGCCGGCTGCTTGCCCTGTTTCAGGACCGGCGTGGCCCGAACAGGGTTGGACCTTTCGGCGTATTTCAGGTGGTGGCCGACATGATAAAGATATTTTTCAAGGAGGACTGGGTGCCGCCATTTGCCGATAAGGCAGTATTCATCATGGCCCCCGGAATTCTGATCACCTCAATTTTCCTGACTTTCGCGGTGATTCCATTTACCGACAAGTTTCTGGTCCTCGATTCAAATATCGGACTGCTTTTCTTTCTGGGAAACTCATCGCTCGGGGTTTACAGCGTGGTGCTGGGCGGATGGGCCTCTAATAATAAATATTCACTGCTCGGAGCTATCAGGGCCTCGGCCCAGATGCTCACCTACGAAGTATTCATGGGGTTATCCCTGGTGGGGGTTGTGATGATGGCCGACAGTTTCAGCTTGCGCGAAATTGTTGAAGTTCAGAAAAATGGTTGGTTTGTATTTCCCCAGTTTCTTGGTTTTATGACATTTTTTATCGCCGGCATAGCGGAGACCCATCGCGCACCTTTTGATATTCCCGAGGCTGATGGAGAACTGGTTGCCGGATATCATTCGGAATATTCAGGTATGAAATTCGGGATGTTCTTTGTTGGAGAATATATGGGGGTCACCATGATTTCGGCCCTCATCACCACCTTGTTTTTTGGCGGATGGCTCGGTCCGGCCTTTCTCCCACCTGCCTTCTGGTTCTTTTTTAAGACAGGAATATTTATCTGCCTGTTTATCCTGATACGTGCTTCGCTGCCGAGGCCCCGCTACGACCAGCTGATGGAAGCCGGCTGGAAAGTGCTTCTGCCATTGGTGCTGCTTAATATTCTGGCAACCGGGGCAATATTACTTTTAAAACATACTACCTGATAATAAACGGAAATGCTAAGCCTGATAAGAAGCATATTTTACACATTCCTGCATGCTTTTCATAAGCGAGAAACACAGGATTATCCTGAAAAAATGCCGTACCTCCCACCGAGATACAGGGGAAGGATTATCCTTTCCCGTGATCCCGATGGTAAGGAAAGATGTGTGGCCTGCAACCTTTGCGCGGCAGTTTGCCCTGTCGACTGCATTTCCCTGCAAGCTGCGGAAGGCGATGATGGAAGAAGATATCCTGAGTTTTTCAGAATCAATTTTTCGAGATGCATCTACTGCGGCTTATGTGAGGAGGCATGTCCTACCTATGCCATACAGCTGATTCCCGATTTTGAAATGGCCGACTACAACCGTCAGAATATGGTGTATGAAAAGGAACATCTGCTGATCAGCGGTCAGGGAAAATATCATGGCTTCAATTTTTATAAGGAAGCCGGAGTGAATATGGGTGTCAAGGCCACCGGCGGAGGTGAAAATGAAAATCAACCAGTCGACCTGAAAAGTCTGATACACTGATAATGAATAGCTGAATCAATAAGAGAATCTATCTGAATGAATACAATATTCTATATCACGGCGGCAGTAGCGATCATTTCTTCACTGCTGGCCATTACAAACAAGAATCCGATTCATGCCCTCCTGTATCTTATTCTGTCGCTCCTGTCGATATCGGTTATTTTTTATACGCTGGGAGCTCCATTCATTGCTGCACTTGAAGTTATTGTATACGCAGGAGCAATCATGGTTCTCTTTATTTTCGTGGTTATGATGCTTAATGTGGGACTGCAGGAGGAACAGGAGAATAAATGGCTGACTCCGCAAATGTTTTTGATCCCTTCGATCCTTGCCGCCGCTCTTCTGGTGCTTTTTGTCATTGCCTTGAAAGATTTTCATTTCGAAAAACATCCGGCAATTGTTGTGGGCCCGAAAGAGGTTGGCATCTCTTTGTTTACCACTTACCTGATAGCTGTGGAATTGTCGGCCATCCTGTTGCTGGCTGGAATAGTCGGCGCTTATCATCTGGGAAAACAGAAGAAGAAAGTTATTCACCGGTTCCTCGTAAAACAACCAAGAATTAAAAAATGAAGCTATGATGACCGTACCCATGGAGACTCAGATATTGTTTGCAGGAGTCCTGTTTTTAATAGGTCTTGTAGGCTTGCTTGTACGCAGGAATATCATATTCATGCTGATGTCGATCGAGCTGATGCTCAACAGTGCGGCGATGGTCTTTGTTATGGGTGGAGCACACTGGGGGCATGCCGACGGGCAGGTGATGTTTATTTTTATCCTGACGGTTTCGGCGGCAGAGGTGTCGGTGGGATTGGCGCTGATTCTGCAGATGTATCACCACTACCGAACTCTGGATGCGGATTCGATGCGAAAACTGAAAGATCATAAGGCGAATGAAAATTTATAGAAAATGACAACATTCATCTGGCTTATCCCGGTTTTGCCGTTAATAAGTTTTTTAATTAACGTGCTGTTCAACAGGGTGATCCCTCGCCGGGGCATTGCTCTCCTTGGGGTAGGTTCTGTAGCCTTATCGGCCTTGATCACAATCATTGCCGGAATAAAATTCCTTTCGATTCCGCCTGCCGGTGGAGCTTACACGACAACCATCTATACCTGGCTCAGTACCGGCGGTTTTACTGCTGATATTGCTTTTCGGATGGATGCTTTGACATTGGTTTTTTGTTTTGTCATCACTTTTGTCGGTGCACTGATCCATCTGTATTCAGTTGAATTCATGAAGGATGATGATGGCTTTGCCCGGTTTTTTGCCTATATGAACCTGTTTGTCAGCTCGATGCTGATTCTTGTCCTCTCTAATAATCTTCTGCTTCTTTATCTCGGCTGGGAAGGAGTTGGGCTTTGCAGTTATCTGCTGATCGGATTCTGGTATAAAGACCCCGCCAATGATTATGCGGCGCGCAAGGCATTTATTGTCACGCGCATTGGCGATACCTTCATGATCGTCGGTCTGTTTCTTCTCGTGATCACCTTTGGCACCCTTAATATTGATACGCTCCTGAGACAGGCTCCCCTGGTCTGGAGTTCAGGCTCCCCAGTAGCTGTGATAGCCGCCCTGTTACTTTTGGGCGGGGCGCTTGGGAAATCGGCTCAGCTTCCTCTGCAGACCTGGCTGCCAGATGCTATGGCCGGCCCTTCGCCGGTGAGTGCACTCATTCATGCGGCCACGATGGTTACCGCCGGGGTTTACCTCATTGCCCGGCTGAATGTGTTGTTTATTTTGGCGCCTGAAGTACTGGCAGCAATAGCAATAATCGGTGCCGCAACACTGCTGATTGCAGGGTTCAGCGCACTCACGCAGCACGACCTGAAAAGGGTACTGGCCTATTCCACCATCAGCCAGATCGGATATATGTTCCTTGCCCTGGGAGTAGGGGCCTGGTCGGCGGCGATTTTCCATTTCATGATACATGCTTTTTTTAAGGCGTTGCTCTTCCTTGGTGCCGGAAGCATCATTCTCCTGCTCCATGAAGAGCACGACATGCATAAAATGGGCGGACTTAGAAAAAAAATGCCCATCGTTTTCCTTACGTTCCTCATCGGTGGCGCCTCTCTATCTGCGCTGCCCCTGATTACCGCCGGATTCTACAGCAAGGATCAGATTCTGTGGTTCTCACTGGCATCGGGCATCGGCAGCAAATGGCTATGGCTCGCTGGTATCGCCGGTGCGCTGCTTACATCGCTTTATACGTTCAGAATGATATTCCTGGTGTTTTTCGGGGAGGCAAAAACCGAACCAAAACATCAGCCCGGACCGTTGATGACCATCCCGCTGATTATTCTGGCGGCACTTTCGCTGATCGGGGGTTTTATTGAACTTCCACATAACCTGGGTCCGGTACACCTTTTCTCCAGATTGCTTGAGCCGGTTTTCCCAGCTCTCATTCTGAGCGAAAGCCATGCCCCGGAGTGGATCATCCAGGTGATCTCGGCATTGATCGCTATCGGGGGCATCTATCTGGCTTACCTTTTATTCAATAAGAAAACCCTTTCTTCCAATGTGATCGAAAAAAGCCGGCTAAGCCACTTCTTTTATCAGGGTTGGGGATTCGACTGGCTTTATAACAAGCTGTTTGTTTTGCCGCTTGTCTGGCTTTCACAGATCGATAAAAAGGATTTTATCGATAAGTTTTACTCTTCACTTGCTCATGCTGTAAATTACTCGGGTACCCTTCTGAGCCGGACGCAAAATGGCAAACTCCGGTGGTACGTCATGGTGATGGTTGCAGGATTGATCTTACTCTTAACCATTATGCTAAACCTATGATCCTTACCTATCTGATAATCATATTAATGGCAGGCGGAGCCGCCGCCTGGATAGCCGGGAAGTGGAGTTCCCTGCTTCCCCGGTATATCTCGCTAGCCACTCTCCTGATTGATGCCGTTATACTCCTGATCGTCCTTGCCCACGAAGGATTGAACAGTGGAAAAATTTGGGTGGTGGAGTACAATGCTGCGTGGATACCTCGGTTTGGCGTAAGTTTTCATCTGGCCATGGATGGATTAAGCATGCTTATGCTGTTCCTGACTTTCTTTATCGGACTGATTGCAATTCTGATTTCCTGGAAAGAGATCACGGTTAAAACCGGATTTTTCCATTTTAACCTCCTCTGGATACTTGCAGGAATAACCGGTGTTTTTCTTTCGATGGACCTCTTCCTGTTTTATTTTTTCTGGGAAGTGATGCTGATCCCGATGTACTTTTTGATCGGTATCTGGGGAAATGAAAAGCGCATTTATGCCTCTTATAAATTTTTCCTTTTTACTCAGGCCAGCGGTCTCCTGATGTTTCTTTCCATATTGGGATTATATCTTATCCATGGCAGTACCACAGGCGTGTACACTTTTGATTACCAGCAACTGCTTGGTACGCATATGTCGGCCACGATGGAGATGTTGCTGATGTGCGGGTTCCTGGCTGCTTTTCTGGTAAAATTGCCCGTGGTTCCGTTCCACAGCTGGCTTCCGGATACCTATACTGAGGCCCCGCTGGCAGGCACTTTGATACTGGCCTCCGTTATGTCGAAGACTGCTGCCTATGGATTACTGCGATTTGTGATGCCGGTGTTTCCGCATGCGGTGGCATCTTTTGCACCCTTCGGAATGATACTCGGCATTGTTGGAATTCTCTACGGAGCCAAGCTTGCCTTTGCCCAGACCGACCTGAAGCGGCTGGTGGCTTACTCGAGTGTTAACCACATGGGTTTCATTGTTCTGGGTGTTTTTGCTGTTAATGAATTGGCCTATCAGGGTGTAATCATGCAGATTATTGCACACGGCGTTAGCACAGGTGCTCTCTTTATCATTGCCGGCCAGCTGTCGGAACGGTTGAAAACCCGTGACCTGAGCAGTATGGGCGGACTTTGGACGCAAGCTCCGGTGCTGGGGACCATGGGATTGATATTCGTTATGGCTTCCCTCGGCTTGCCCGGAATGGGAAATTTTATTGCGGAATTCCTCATTCTCCTGGGTACCTTTAAATCGAGTGTTCTTTTTGCCTCCATCGCTTCGGTAGGGCTGATTGCCGGTACAATCTATGCAGTGAGGATCATGCAAAAGGTTTTTTTCGGCAAGGAAAATTCCCCGATGAAAATAAAGGACCTTTCAATACGCGAATCCATAATACTTGGTGTAATGGTGATTGCCATATTTATTCTCGGACTTTTTCCACAGCCATTTTTAAATTCGGCTAAACCGGCTGTCACGAAGATTCTCCACGCTAACGAAAAAACAGTTTTATGACAAAACTTGATTTTCTGTGTCTTCTTCCTCTGCTGGTCGTGGCGAGTGCTCCGATCATCATGATGATAACCATTACGATATCCAGAAACTTTAAAGTTATATATGCTTTTTCGCTGGTGATGTTTCTGGCCGCGCTGGCTTCACTTTTTGTCATTGCTCCCAATATCCCCTGTAAAATTGAGTCGTTGCTGGTCATGGATGGATTTAGTATGCTGCTTCTGGGTGCGATATTTTGCGTGAGCCTCGTGATCAGCGTGATTTCCTATTTGTATTTCAATAATCATACCGGGGAAAGGGAAGAATACTTCATCATACTTTTTATAGCTACTCTCGGAGCTTCGGTTCTGGTTACTGCCAATCACTTTGTGACTTTTTTCCTGGGTCTCGAAACTCTCAGCATTGCTTTATATGTGCTGATTGCCTATCTCAAGCATCGCGACTATTCCATTGAAGCCGGGGTTAAATTCCTGGTTATTGCCTCTGTAGCAACGGCATTTTTACTGTTTGGTATGGCGCTGATCTATGCCGGGACCGGTGAAATGAGTTTCGAAGGGGTAGCTGCCGCATTTGGGAAAGGAAACATGAACCCGCTTCTTGTGGCCGGTTTTGTAATGATGCTTACGGGCATTGGATTCAAACTCGCACTGGTGCCATTTCATATGTGGACGCCCGATATTTATCAGGGTGCGCCTGCTCCCGTATCCACCTTTATTGCAACCATTTCCAAAGGGGCAATTCTGGCGGTCTTTATCAGGTTTTTCACCTTAGTGCATGGATCTGATAACAATATTCTTGTGGTAATAATCTCCGTAATCGCGATACTGTCGATGTTTACCGGTAACCTGCTTGCGTTAAAACAGTCGAATTTTAAAAGGTTGCTGGCTTATTCATCCATCGCGCACATGGGTTACCTGATGATCACCCTGCTTGCCGGAACAGTTTATGGGGTTCAGGCAGCGATATTTTATCTGATCTCCTATATGATAACCACTCTTGGCGCCTTTGGTACTATCTCCATTCTTTCGGTTTGTGAACGCGATGCGGAGGATATTGATGACTTGAAGGGACTGTTCTGGAAAAACCCGAGGATTGCGGTGGTATTGTCCCTGACTTTGCTTTCGCTGGCAGGGATTCCGCTCACTGCCGGTTTTATGGCTAAGTTCTACCTTGTTCTTGAGGGCGTGAGATCGGGATTCTGGATACTTGCCTTCAGCCTGGTGATAAATTCTGTGATCAGCCTGTTTTATTATCTGAGGGTTATAAAAACCATGTTTACACACTCGGAAAGTGAGCGGTACTTTGGATTGCCACCGGCCGGTAATATCGTTTTAGCCTTGGTACTCATTGGGATTCTCTTCCTGGGAATCCTTCCATCATTTTTAACCGAATTCATCAACAGCTTTCTGTCAGTTTAATTAGTTATCTTTCCTTTGGTAAACACGAAAGCACGAAATGAAGGATAATCTGTTAGATTTTAAGGATAACCTGCAAGAATTCACCTCTGATCAGGAAGGGTTACTTCATGCTATCACAAAATCTGTAAAGGATCCGATTATAATGCTTAATGGCAAGGGTGACATTACTTTTTGGAATGAAGCCGCAACCGAAACCCTTGGTTATTCCAGCGCTGAGGTGATGGGAAAAAATTTGCACCAATTGATTGTTCCTCCAAGGTTTATTCCGGATCATGAAAAAGCGTTTCGTTTATTTCAACGTGAAGGTAATGGGGCTGCCATTGGCAAAACTCTGGAGATGTTTGCGGTGCATAAAAACGGGGAGGAGTTCCCCGTTGAGTTGTCCTTATCGGCCTTCTGGTTTCATAATGAATGGTGTTCCATCGGAATTATTCATGACATCACTCTGCGCAAAAAAGCAGAGGCAGAGTTACTTAAGCTATCCCGGGCAGTGGATCAAAGTCCGGTAAGCATTGTCGTGACTGATCTGGATGGGAATATTGAATATGCCAATCCAAAGGCCTTTGATACCACCGGTTATACGTTTGAGGAGCTAAAAGGAAAAAATCCAAGAGTTTTGAAATCTGGTGAAACACCTGATTTTGAGTATAAAGTGCTTTGGGAAACAATTACCTCGGGAAAACAATGGCAGGGGACCTTTCACAATAAGAGAAAAAATGGGGACTTGTACTGGGAATCCTCCACCATCTCTCCAATTATCGATGCCAATGGTGAAATTACCAGTTATATTGCGGTAAAGGAAGATATCACCACTCAGAAAATTGTTCAGGATAAGCTGGTCGAGAGTGAAGCCAAGCTCCGGTTAGCGAATGTAACAAAGGATAAACTGTTTTCAATAATTGGGCATGATTTACGCGGACCCATAGGAAACTTCATGCCAATTTTGGAAATCCTGACTGATGATGATTACAACCTTGGTAATGAGGAAAAAAACCGTTTGATTCTCGAATTAAAGAAAGCATCAGTAAACACCCTTGGCTTACTGGAAAATCTGCTCAACTGGGCAAAAAGTCAATCCGAGAAGTTTTCACTAACCCCTGACCGCATTCTGATCAACGATATCATTCATCGAAATTCTGAACTATTTACCTCTGTAGCAAAACAAAAATCCATCTCGATATCGCTCAGTTTACAAAAGGATTTTTATGTCATGGCTGATCAGGATTCGATTGACCTGGTTGTCAGAAACCTGTTATCGAACGCAATTAAATATACAAACCTGGAAGGTACTATATCAATTTCTGCAAAGGATACCGGTCATTTTATCGAGGTTGAAATTCAAGACAATGGGGTAGGAATGCCCAAGGAGTTGGCAGACAAATTATTCACATCAAAAGCTTTTCACTCAACGCCCGGTACCAATCGTGAAAAAGGATCAGGATTGGGATTAGTTTTGTGTAAAGATTTTGTAGAAAAGAACGGCGGTAAAATTCGGGTGGAGACTATTCCTGATGAGGGTAGCCGGTTCGTTTTTACCATTCCAAAATCGGATTAGCCAATCGAAACTAAATTATAAAGGCAATGGAAATCTTCAAGAACGATTACCTCAATATTGTTTTCAGTTCAATCTCCGTATATGTGTTCATTGTGCTGGCCGTCAGGTTATTCGGTAAGAAAGAGCTTTCGCAGCTATCCATAATCGATTTAGTTTTTATCCTTCTGATTAGTAATGCCGTACAAAATGCCATGGTTGGCTCAAATACCACTTTATTTGGGGGCTTAGTTGCCGCTGGGTCCCTCTTTATAGTGAATTTCCTTCTTAAGCAAGTTTCGTATTTTTTCCCGAAATTCGGCAAAGTGCTGGAGGGCAAGGAAATACTACTGATTTATAAAGGCATGGTGAATGATGGCAATATGAGAAAAGCCCGATTTACCATGGATGAATTGATGGAAGCCATTCGCGAACATGGTGTCGAAACAATTAAACAGGTCGATCTGGCAGTTCTGGAAGTCGATGGGAATATCAGTGTTATCTCCAATGAATTCAAGCACAGAACCACGAACAGGCGCAAAGTGCACCGTGCGATGAAAAGAACCGAGTAAAAGATTCTGATAGACTCGTCCTTAATTTCCCTTTTTCAAAGCGTACCAGTCACTGCGGCGCACACCATCCAAAAAGAAACTTCCCGATATCATATCATAGGCTTCATTAATGGTTCCTTTAAAAGCAAACTTGGAGCCCTGGCTGGTTGTTTCAATGACAATTGCCAGGCTGGTAATGTTGCTGATGGCATTTAAAGGGGTGAGCGTTGCGTTATTGCTTACCTGTGCAGTTCCGGTGAGAGCCCCGGTAACATGCTGTACAACGTTCAATGACCCTGTTGTACTGCGCATGCCGGCCGTGAAAGTACTGGTCCAGCTTCCTGTGATTGATGGCAGGATAGTTACTGCTTTTGAAGCTGATTTGCTTCCGCCTGCACCAGTTGCGGTGAGGGTGACATTGTAGTTGCCGCTTGACTTATAAACATGTCCGGGTGCTTCAAGGGTCGAGGTGGAATCGTCACCAAAATTCCAGCTGTATGATGTGGCATCGGTTGTTTGATTGCTGAACTTAACGGTGTCGCGGGCCAGCGCACTTGCGGGCTCGAAAGTAAAAGCGACAACAGGCTTGGGTCCTTTGCTGCAAGCGGCAAGGATAAGGATACTGGCTAGCAGTGGGAGGAGAATGGAATAACGTTTCATGTTAAATTGGTCGTATTTGATGATAGAAACGTATAGACTGCATTAACCCGATAAGGTTTACAGGTTGACCGATAATAACAAATATTCTATCAAATTGCGGTTCCGCCTCTTTCTCCTGTCCTTATCCTGATGCATTCTTCGAGCGGGGTAATGAAAATTTTGCCATCGCCCACGCGCCCGCCGGGGCCTCCGGTACGTGCGGATTTCAGGATGGCATCGATGGTGATATCCACAAATGCATCGTTTACGGCAATCTCGATTTTTATTTTTGGTATCAGATCAGGTATGATGATCTGTCCCCTGTACATTTCTTCAATCCGCTGTTGGCCATGACCTGAAACACGGCTTACTGTGATTCTTTTTATGTCAGCTTCGATCAGCGCTTCCCTGACTTTATCGAGCTGAACTTCCCTGATTATGGCGGTTATTAATTTCACTTGTAAATGTTTTATTCATTAATCAGATTAGCTGGGGTTTAGCATTCCGTATCCTCTTTCACCATGATAGGATCTGTCGAGACCAGCCATCTCATCTTCTTCAGATGATTTAAACCGTATAAATTTATTAAGCACGAATATAAGTACCCAGGTCATAACTGCGGCATAGACTATTGCGATCAGAACGGCCAGGGCCTGAATTCCAAGCTGGCTCCAGAGGGTCCAGGTACCTCCGGCAGCGGCTGCCGCTTCGGCCATCCAGGAGGGACGTATAAGGAACGTGAGCAGCAAAGCTCCGGTAATGCCGCCCACACCATGAATTCCAAAAGCATCAAGACTGTCGTCGTAGCCCAATCTGTTCTTAACCATGATTGCGAGATAGCATATCGACGAAGCAGCCAGTCCGATGATCATTGCGCCATAGGGTTGAACTACTCCTGCCGCAGGTGTTACAGCTACCAGCCCGGCAAGAATGCCGCTGGCAAATCCCAGAGCTGTCGCTTTTCCCTGGTGAAGGCTTTCGATGATCATCCAGGCGAGGGCACCCGAAGCGGCGGCTACCTGAGTGGCTGTCAGCGCCTGTGCGGTGCTCAGACCGCTCGAAACGCTGCTCCCGGCATTAAACCCAAACCAGCCTACCCAGAGCAATCCTGCCCCGAGCATGGTGATAACTAGATTGTTCGGGCGGATCACCTGATAAGGATAACCGCGCCGTGCTCCGAGGTATAATGCTGCGACCAGACCGCTCACTCCTGCTGAAATATGCACCACTGTGCCGCCAGCAAAGTCAATTGCACCCTTGGGTCCGAGGTTGAAGAGGAACCCGTCGGAGGCCCAAACCCAATGGCATAATGGATTATATACCAACAGGCTCCATAAGCCGATAAAAAAGCAATAAGCTTTAAAGGATACTCTTTCTGCAAATGCACCGGCGATCAGTGCCGGAGCAATAATGGCAAATTTGCCCTGAAACATTGAAAATACATATTCGGGTACGCCGGCGCTCATAATGCTGGTATCGATCCCTTTCAGAAAAAAATAGTCGGAGCTCCACCCAAACCATCCGCCCAGGACATTCTTGCCAAAACACATGCTGTATCCGACGATCACCCATAATACAGCGATGATCCCCATCGCAACAAAGCTGTGCATGATCGTTCCCAGAACATTTTTCGATCGTACCAGTCCGCCATAAAACATGGCAAGTCCGGGGATCATCAGCAGAACCAGTGCGGTGGAGGTCAGCATCCAGGCTGTCGCGCCGGTATCGATAGGAGTAATGGTGGGAAGTGTCGCTACCATAAATTTGATATTTATGGAGCAAACATAAAATATTTTCTATGTATATCGAAAAAATAGGGGGGGTATGGGGAAAAAAAGACAAAAAAGACAGAAGACAGAAGAAAAATAGGGGGGGTAGACGTGGAAATAACAAAAAATGGCAGGAGGGCAAAAAGGCAGGAAGTAAAATCTTAAGGTTTAAGAAGAAGGTTTAAAGCGACTAGTACATCGTCAACCGACTAGTCCATCGTCAACAGAGTTGCTCGGAGTACACCCTTTGGTCGTTACATTTTTGACTTATTCCTTTACTTCTTGCCTTTTTGCCTTTTTGCCCTCTTGCCTAATTTTTCTCCACCTTCTTCAGGATATCATTCAGCATTTCAATCTGAACTTTCTGAATTTCCAAAAGCTCCTGCTGCTGGTCCATGATCAGGTGGTCGATTTTTTCATGCAGCGTGCGGATCTCCAGCTCGGACTTGAGATTAATCATGTAATCTTTTTTCGCCCGCTCGCGGTCTTTTTCCTCCTGGCGATTCTGACTCATCATAATTACCGGGGCCTGCATGGCTGCAATACACGATAAAATCAGGTTCAGCAGAATGAATGGGTATGGGTCGAATCCTTTATTGGTAAGAAAGATCGCATTAATGCCGATCCAGATGAGAAGGAAAGTAAAAAATGAAATTATAAACGTCCAGCTACCGCCGAAGGTGGCCACTTTATCAGCAATTCTCTGACCAGTTGTCAAGGGCAACTGGTCTTCCGCATCAATTTTGTCGGTTATGGTGGATCGATCGGTAAGGGAGGTCAAAACCGTTTTTTCGAGCGCGCTTAATTCCCCCACCTCTTTTACCAGGTATCCCGAAATGTATTTTTCGCGATAAACGTTCAGTTCACTGGAGGCCAGATAGCTGTCATGTTGAAAATCAGGATGATCCTTTTGAATCAGGTCGAGGATGGAATGCCTGATGGTTTTTCCCCAAACTTTTTCGGAAATCGGAAATTCCTTTTTGGAAAGATCACTGGTAAAAGTTGTCATTTCCGTTTTTGTTTTAGCGCTTTGGCAATGGCAGCTTCAGCTAATGGTTCCATTACTTTATAGCCTGCAACAGTTGGATGAACACCATCATTGGTAAGTTCGGCCTTCAGTCCCTTTCTTCCATCCACGGTAACAGTGTAATAATCAAGATAGATCAGATGGTTTTTATCGGCATAATCTTTAATCATTTTGTTCAGTTTAACGATTTTCTCAGCTGGAAACTGTCCGGGGTTCCAGGGGAAGTCGTAAGCAGGAAGCACCGAACTCAGGACAACGCTGATCTGATTGGCAACGGCAAGTTCCGACATCGACATGAGGTTGTCCATGATCATTTCCAGCGACGATGGGCCCGTATTGCCCGCGATGTCATTGATGCCGGCCAGGATAACCACCACTTTCGGCCTGAGAGCAATAACATCAGCCCTGAATCTGAGCAGCATCTGAGGAGTTGTTTGCCCGCTGATACCCCGGTTGATGTATGGCCTGCCAGTGAAAAATTCCGGACAAAGCTCTTCCCAACCAATGGTTATAGAGTTTCCCATGAAGACCACGCGGTTTTCACCCAGTGCCGGCTTTCCAAGCTTTTCATTGGCACTTCTGAAATAATTCAATGACGGCCAATCCTTTGTTTGTGAAAAGGCGTCTGAAAATGAAGAAAAAATTACCATACAGAGAACCAGTCTGAGAATTTTCATAGAAAGGGATTTAAAGTATTTTGATATTCTGTTTATCCTTACCAGGCGCCGATTATGAGACCGGCCAATGAAAAATACACGACATAAAAACCGGCATCAATCAGGAGTAATCTGAAGGTGCGGCCGGCAAAAAGGTAAGTAACACCGATAGCGGTGAAAACCCATGCCAGGCTAACCAGAAACCCAATATACAGGCCAGTGAGCAGGGTGGAATCATGGCCGATCAATACTGCCAGCCCAACAACTGCAACAAAATGAAAAAGCGCTGAAAACCCGAATATTTTCATATTCCTTCCTTTATCCGCTTTGTCGACTTTCGGATTTCCATCTTCCTTCCATGCTTTCCCGAAAAGCATTGGGGAATGCCATAATGCTCCTAAAACAAATGATAAAATAGTTGCGAGGGCCACTGCCAGCCAATTAATCCCATCGAAAGAAATAGTTGTATGCATTAGTTTGAAAATTTCAAAGGTGATACCGGCTCAGAATCTTGTCATAAACTGAGGATCCATCTGCCTGCTTTGAGGATTTGAGGAGGGTTAGCTGTTCGGTAAATCTGGTTATCAAGGCGTCGGCAGTTGCCTTATTAAAAGCATAATACAGATCCTCATAATGAACAGTGAAAGGCTGCGCGAAAATGGATTCCTGATAACCTAGCGACTGTATCATTCGCTGATGCTCTGCCTTGGTAATATAAATAAACTGGACCTCCCGGTTATCGGTTAAGGCTTTGTAAAGATCAGTCATGTTGTCATATATGAGGATGTTAGCCCTGAGAATCCCATGATTCAACAGTTTCTGCACATTATCGTAAACATCAACAACACCTGTAAAATAGTTGTTCAGGTCAGTCACCTCGGTAACCACCAAACTGGATTTTAAAAGCGAAACCGCAATTTCTGTATCAGTGGCGATAGGTCCAACCCACTTGAAAAGACTATCGTTGGCTGTAGTTTTAGGAAACGAAAACATCATGGTTTCCTGGGTATTCAGCACTTTGTCATAAGAGGTCCCCCAATCGGATACTGCAACGACTGTGTGGTCGATCTTTAAACTTAGCCTGGCAAACAGGCTATCCAGAATTTCAACGGAAGCTCCTGTCAGGTGGCCATTTTCCGAGTAGCTGAATGTCGGATATTCCTCGGTCATGTAGGTAAACTTCAACGGATCACCGTTAACCGGTAATTTGTCCTTGGCACATTGGGTGAAAATTACCGGCAATGCAGCCAGGATCAGGATTTTCAGGATGGAAGGATATCTGCCCATGACACTGGAATTTAATATCAATAAAAATACGTATTTTTTATTGAAGCAGTAATTCGTTCCTTTGCGGACAATTTATCAGAAGACCTTGAATCAAGAAGAAATAAGCAGACGGAGAACATTCGGGATCATCAGCCACCCTGATGCCGGAAAAACGACCCTTACCGAGAAAATCCTTTTATTCGGTGGTGCCATTAAGACTGCCGGAGCGGTAAAGATGAACAAGATTACCAAAACCGCTACCTCCGATTTTATGGAAATCGAGAAGCAGCGTGGTATATCTGTGGCGACCTCGGTTATGGGATTCGAGTACGACGGGTTCAAGATTAATATTCTGGATACTCCCGGGCACAAAGATTTTGCCGAGGATACTTACCGCACCCTAACGGCCGTTGACAGTGTTATTCTGGTAGTTGACTGCGTAAAAGGTGTGGAGGAGCAAACCCGCAAGCTGATGGAAGTGTGCAGGATGCGCCACACTCCCGTAATCATTTTTATCAATAAGCTCGACCGTGAAGGGATCGATCCGTATGACCTACTCCATATTATTGAGCAGGAATTAAGCATTCATACCCGTCCGCTCACCTGGCCCATTGGCATGGGGGCTGGGTTTAAAGGTGTTTATAATCTGTATACCAAGCACCTGCTTCTGTTTACCCCAAATATGACCAGGATTTCCGAAGATCAGTTCGCCATTGAAGACCTGGCAAGTCCCGAGCTTGATAGTCGGGTTGGCGCTGTGGCAGCTGATCATCTGCGTAAGGATATCGAATTGATTGACAGTGCTTACGAACCTTTCGATAAGGACCTGTACAGCGAGGGGTACCTGGCGCCTGTGTTTTTTGGCAGCGCCATCAATAACTTTGGTGTTAAAGAGTTGCTCGATACTTTTATTACAATCGCGCCGGAACCGCAGTCGAGATTTACCGATGTCAGGGAGGTTAAGCCCGAGGAAAACGATTTCAGCGGATTCGTCTTTAAGATCCATGCGAATATCGATCCCAAACATCGCGACAGGATTGCTTTCTGCCGTATTGTTTCCGGAAAATTTGAACGTAATAAGTTCTTCTATCATACCCGATTAGATAAGAAGCTGAGGTTTTCGAGTCCGACAAGTTTTATGGCAAACGAAAAGGCTATCGTTGAAGAAGCTTTTCCAGGGGATGTAGTTGGGCTATATGATACCGGCAATTTCAAGATTGGCGATACTTTAACGGAAGGTGAAAAGCTCACGTTTAAGGGGATTCCAAGTTTCTCGCCTGAGATTTTCAAGGAGCTGATCAATAAGGATCCTTTCAAGACCAAACAGCTGGAAAAGGGTGTCAGGCAGCTCTCTGATGAAGGTGTTGCCCAGTTGTTTATCAAACAGCCGGGTAATGTTAAAATCATCGGTACGGTGGGTGAACTGCAGTTTGAAGTGATCCAGTTCAGGTTGCTCCATGAATACAGCGCCTCCTGTACTTTTCAACCACTCCGGTTGTACAAGGCTTTCTGGTTTACCTCAAAAGACAGGGTGCAACTGAACAAGTTTCTGTCGCTTCAGGCGCAGCATATCACTTTCGATAAAGACGATCATCCTGTTTTTATGGCTGAAAGTGAATGGCACTTTAAAGTTACCCGCGAGGTTTATCCGGCGCTTGCCTTCCATATTACCTCGGAGAATAAGTAAGAAGACGGGGGACGATAGACGATAGACGGGGGACGGAAGACGATAGACGATAGACAGCTACTGCAGAATAAAAAGTTTCTGGTATT
>Ga0114951_10002343_pt1 | contig 21521 bp, 8 predicted proteins | sample AM7aDNAmetaG_FD_88677 | JGI IMG/M metagenome (GOLD analysis project Ga0114951, IMG submission 88677) | Freshwater microbial communities from Finland to study Microbial Dark Matter (Phase II) - AM7a DNA metaG | ecosystem: Environmental > Aquatic > Freshwater > Lake | place: Finland: Lake Alinen... | reverse complement strand
GAACCAGGGTGGGATCATGCTGCTTGGCACTGCCGAAAGTCTTGGAACCCATAAGGATGGTTTTGAAGATGTGGATCCGCGTTTGAAAATTTTCAAACGCACCGTAACACCCATCTCCCATGAGCTCATCGACTTTCCAAGCTCCTTTTCCCGCACCCGTCGATTGGCCCCAAAAGAGCCGGCGCCATCGAAAAGCGCTGAAAATGTTCAAGCCTCTGCCGAACAGCTCATGATTCAGCGTTTTGCACCGGCCAGTGCGTTGGTAAACGATAAAGGCGACATCATTTTCATCACCGGGCGCACCGGAAAATACATGGAGCATGTTGCCGGAAAAACAAACCTGAACATCTACTCCATGGCGCGCGAAGGATTGCGTGAGGTGCTGCCGAATGCCTTCCGCAAAGCCATGCAAAACTATGAGCCGGTAATCGTACACAATCTTAAGGTAGGAACCAACGGGGGAAGCCAGCTTGTGGACATCACCGTTCAACGCATCGAAAGCCCTGATTCGATAAGAGGCATGGTTATCGTGGTATTTACCGATGTTCCTGCCATGATTGAACATGATCCGGAGAACCTGAAAACCGGTAAACGACGGTTGACCGGCAGACAAAAGGAACTTGAAATTAAATTGCAGCGAAGTTATGAAGACCTGCAAAGCACCCGCGAAGAGATGCAAACCTCGCAGGAAGAGCTGAAATCGACCAACGAAGAGCTGCAATCAACCAACGAAGAGCTGCAATCGACCAACGAGGAACTTACCACATCGAAGGAGGAGATGCAAAGCCTGAACGAAGAGCTGCAAACAGTCAATGTTGAGCTGCAAAGCAAGGTAAGTGATTTTGTACAGGCCAACAACGACATGAAAAACCTGCTCAATTCTACCGAGGTTGCCACCCTTTTCCTTGACAAGGAGTTGAACATACGCAGGTTTACCGAAGCAGTGACCAACATCATCAAACTGCGCAACTCTGATATCGGCAGGCTTTTTACCGATCTGGTTTCCAACTTGGTATATCCTGAAATCGAGAACCATGCACGGCAGGTGCTCAGAACACTTTCTACGATCGAAACAGCCATCACTTCGAGCGACGGGAGGTGGTTCAATGTCCGCATCATGCCTTACCGCACATTAGACGACCGCATCGACGGACTGGTGATCACCTTTACCGATATTACCATCGGCAAGCGTGCTGAGGAGGCGCTGCTGACGAGTGAAACACGATTCAGAACGATATTTGAAAATGCACCGGTAGCCATCATTGTTTCGCGCAACAGGACCGGATTATATGCCAATCACAAGTTCGTGGAGATGTTTGGTTTGAAAAGCGCCGGTGAAGCGGCTGGCCGCCATTTGGAATCGTATTATGCTCCCCAATGCATCGCGGATATACGTGAACGTGCAGGCAATTCATTCCAAGAAGGCCAAAAAACAACCGAATTTACAACGATCGGATTGCGCTCCGATGGCACACAATTTCCCATGGCGGTGGTGGCTTCAGAGATCCTCCTTCCCGATGGTATGGCCGTGATTGCCTTTGCGACCGACATAACCAGGCAGGTTGAGTATGAAAGGACAGGGAAACAGGAAAGTATATAACTTTATTCACCCGAAAACGCACCATGAAGACTCCCCGAAATATAACCGATGCTGAAAAGCTGCGTCTCACGGCCGAAGAGTTTCTGAAAAGGAATCCGTCAGGATCAGGTCTGCCCATATCTGAAAACGAATTGCTGAAACTTATCCATGAACTTGCCTATCAGAATGAAGAGAAGGCAAAACGTGCAGAAGAGCTGGTCATTGCCAATAAAGAGCTTGCCTATCAGAATGAAGAGAAGGCAAAACGTGCAGATGAGTTGATCATTGCAAATAAAGAGTTGGCCTTTCAAAATGAAGAGAAAGAAAAAAGAGCAGGTGAATTAAGTGCTGCAGTTGCCTATTCCCTGAAACTCACGCATGAACTCCAGGTGCATCAGCTAGAGCTGGAAATGCAGAATGATGAGCTTAAAAGGGCAAAGGAGCAGATAGCAAAAGCAGCCAACGACAAATATGCCGAATTATACGATTTTAGCCCATCGGGATATTTTACACTTTCCAAAGCAGGGAAAATTATTGAGCTGAACCTTTACGGATCTGAAATGTTAGGCATAGATCGCTCACGTTTAAAAAACAAACAGTTTGGCTTTTTTATTTCCAATGATACGAAACCCATTTTCAATCAATTTTTTTTAAACATATTTGAAAGCAAAGTCAAAGAATCATGTGAAGTAACTCTTTCTGAAATAGGCAACTCAATCGTATATGTTCACCTTACCGGTATCGCTATCGAAAAAGGCGACCAATGCCTTTTAACAATGGTTGACATAACCGATTATCGCCTGCAGCAGGAAAAATTAAAACAAAGCGAACAACGTTACCAGGCGTTGGTTGAGTGGTCGCCTTATGCTGCCCTTGTTCACAGGGATATGAAAATAGTATATGTCAATCCGGCAGCCGTTAAATTGTTTGGGGCAACCTCTGAGCAAGACCTTGTCGGGACTCCTGTCATGCGTTGGCATCATCCCGATTATCATCAAATTGTTCGGGAGCGAATTCGCAGAGCGGTTGAGGAGGGCCTTTCAGCGCCCATGATCGAGTCGAAATATTTTAAACTCGATGGAACGGTAATGGATCTGGAGGTACAGGGTATATCAATTGTATACAATGGTTTACCCTCAATACTTGCCACCTTTAACGACATCACCGAACGAAGGCTTGCCGAAATTTCATTACGACAGAGTGAAGAGAGATTCCGGGTTATTACAGAGAACACCATTGATGTGATCGCACTGCTTGATATGGATTTTAATATAACTTACGTCAGTCCATCCATCGAAAAAATCAGGGGATACACCGTAGAGGAGGCAATTTCTCAAAGGCACGAACAGATCCTTACCCCGGCATCATTACACAAGTTCCTGGAAATGGCCGGTAACATCATACCGGCTGAAAAAGACGGGACTGCACAGGTCAGCGCTTACCCGACCATGGAACTGGAGCAATACCATAAAAACGGTTCTAGGGTGTGGGTGGAGCTTTCCTTTGCTTTTATCAGGGGGCATGACAATAAATCAACGCACATTGTAACTGTCTCCAGGGATATCACCCAGCGTAGGCTGACGGAGGATTCACTGCGGAAAAGCGAAGAATTGCTTAAAACGGTGGTTTCCAACAGCAGCGACCTTACTACGCTCACTGATGTTAATGGCTTTCTCCTCTTTGTCAGTCCGCAATGTGAATCCGTTCTCGGATATCCGGTTGATAAATTTATCGGGCTGCAAATACCCGACATCATTCATCCCGATGATGTTGAGATGGTCAGATTAACCTGGGGCGGGGTATATCGTGAAGGGAAGGAACTAAAAGAATTCGAATACCGGATTATTGACGAACAGGGCGCAACAAGGTGGGTGTCTCATTCTGCAAAGAAATACTTTATCAATGAGATAGCGATTGGTGTGGTGAGTACTATCCGGCTGATCACTGACCGTAAAATGTCGGAGCAGGCCATGAAAATAATCGATGGGAAATACAAAACCATGTTAAATGCTTCTCCCGATGCGATGTTCTTAATCGACATGAAAGGGATTATCACCGAAGTTTCTGAAATGGGGCTGCATTTATTGGGCGTCGAAACCAGAGATGACCTGGTGGGCAAAGATGTTTTTCATTTCGTGCAGGCTGATAAGCATGACCTGTTAAGAGAAATCCTTGTGAGGACTACGAATGAAGGGCTTGCACAAAATATTGCAATAAATATCATCAAACAAAACCAATCAGTATTCGCTGGTGAAATCAGCGCCACACTGATGCAAAACCACGCAAGTGAACCCATATCATTCATGATCATTATCCGCGATATTTCACATCGAAAGAAAATGGAGGCAAAGCAGATTCACGCCGACCGCCTGACGACTCTTGGAGAAATGGCCGCAGGCATTGCCCATGAGATCAACCAGCCCTTGAATATCATCTCTTTGGTCATGGACAAAATTTTATTTGAGATTGCCAAACCCGAAATAGTCGATGTCGGATTCATCAAAAAAAAATCAGATAAAATTTTCGAAAACATAACCCGGATCAGGGACATTATTGATCATGTGAAGGCCTTTTCGAGTAGTCGCGATGAACACATGCTCACCGCTTTCAATGTTAATTCAAGCATCGTAAATGCCACTTCGATGATCGTGGAACAATTCAAACACCATGGCATCAACCTGAATCTCCAACTCGAACAGCAAATTCCACCAATTGTTGGCAATACGTATAAATTTGAGCAGGTTATTCTTAATCTTTTGTCCAACGCCAAAGATGCCATTATAGAAAAGAAAAGCAAGCTCGATGAAGATTTTGATATGCAAGTTGGAATCAGGTCCTGGCAGGAAAATCAATGTATCTTCGTTGAAATTACGGATAATGGCATTGGCATCAGTAAGGATGATATACACCATATCATGCTTCCTTTCTATACTACAAAGGAGGAAGGAAAGGGAACCGGGCTCGGGTTATCGATATGTCAACAGATCTTGAAGGAAATGGGGGGAACCATTGAAATAACGAGCGAAAGTTCGTATGGAACAAATATTAAACTGGTTTTACCAATACAAAAAACAACGTAACGATGGAGAGAAAAGGCAATAAAAATCCCCTGCGCCAAAAAGCTGAAGCGTTGCTGAAAAAGAAATCATCAGGAACAGTTTCGCCATTTTCTGAAGTCGAATCGCTCAGACTCATCCACGAACTGGAGGTGCACCAGATTGAACTGGAATTGCAGAATGAAGAGCTCCAACATTCATGGGCTGAGGCAGAAGTTGCCAACGATAAGTATATCAGATTGTACGATTTCGCGCCATCAGGTTATTTTACACTTTCCTCAAAAGGTGAAATCATCGAACTAAACCTCAGCGGGGCCAGGATGTTAGGCAAAGACCGGCAACATCTGAAAAACAGCCTGTTTGGTTTTTTTGTTTCGGAAGAAACAAAACCAATTTTCAGTCTTTTCCTTGAGAAGGCACTTACGAGCAAAGCAAAAGAATCATGTGAGGTAATGATGGATAAAGCGGACAGCCTGCCGTTCTATGTTTTTCTTACCGGCGTAGTTTCCGATGATGAAAAACATTGCCTTATAACTGCGGTTGATATTACTGAACGCAAACAAGCAGAGCAAGTCGTTAAGGAAAGTGAACAAAAATACCGTACTGTTTTCGCTGTCGAGAGGGATGCCATTTTTCTCATTGACAGGGAAACACAGGCAATCCTTGATGTCAACGATGCCGCATGTCGTTTGTATGGATATTCACAGGAAGAAATGCTGACATTTATAAATTCAGATATATCCTCAGAGCCAGAAAAGACAAAACTGGCAACAATAGAATTCAATGACAGAATAGAACTGCGGTATCATAAAAAGAAGGATGGAACCACTTTCCCCGTGGATGTATCGGCAAGCATATTTATGCTAAAAGAGAGGGAGGTTATTTTGGCTGCAGTGCGCGACATCTCTGCAAGAAAGAAGGCGGAAGCGGAACTTGAGAATTTCGCCCGTGCATTGCAATCATTAAATGCCCAAAAAGACAAATTTTTCTCCATCATTGCACATGACCTGCGCGGCCCTTTCAATGGTTTTTTAGGATTGACTAAATTAATGGCTGAGGAATTTCCAGATTTGACGCAGGGCGAGATTCAGAAAATCGCAGTGAGTATGAGAAACTCGGCCACCAATCTTTTCAAGCTGTTAGAGAACCTGCTTGAGTGGTCGCGCTCACAAAGGGGATTAATAAAATGTGAGCCTGAATCATTTTTATTAATGCCAATGATTGGTGACAGCATGGACACGCTAATGGATACAGCTCATAAAAAGGGAGTTGGAATCAGCTATGAAATCCCGGACAATCTGGAAGTTTTTGCTGATGAATACATGCTCGCATCAACCCTCCGCAATCTGGTCTCCAATGCTGTGAAATTCAGCAGTAATGGAGGCTCTGTCACCATTGCCGCAAAGTCGACACCCAGCAATTTAGTTGAAATTTCCGTCAGCGATACAGGCATCGGGATGAGCAGCAGAATGGTCGATGACCTATTCCGGATTGATGCCCAAACAAACCGAAAAGGCACTGATGGCGAGCCCAGCACGGGTTTGGGTTTACTTCTTTGCAAGGATTTTATCGAAAAGCACGGCGGGAAAATATGGGTGGAGAGCGAAGAGGGGAAAGGAAGCACATTTCGATTTACGTTACCGGTTCAAAATCAATAAAAAAAGTTATGGATAACAACCCCTCAACTGAAAATTCCATTCGATGGAAGGCAGAAGAACTGCTGAAAAAGAAATCATTAAAAACAGTTTCGCAACTTTCCGAAGTCGAATCGATCAGTCTCATCCACGAACTTCAGGTGCACCAGATTGAGCTGGAATTGCAGAATGAAGAACTCCGTCATTCATGGGCTGTGGCAGAAGTTGCGAACGACAAGTATAGCAGATTGTACGATTTGGCACCATCAGGTTATTTTACACTTTCCTCAAAAGGTGAAATCATCGAACTAAACCTCAACGGGGCCAGGATGTTAGGTAAAGACCGGCAGCATCTGAAAAACAGCCTGTTTGGTTTTTTTGTGTCAGAAGAAACAAAACCAATTTTCAGTCTTTTCCTTGAGAAGGCATTTAAGAGCAAATCAAAAGAATCGTGTGAGGTGGGCGTGTTAACAGTTGGTGGCTCATCAATATATATTCACCTTGTAGGTGAAACATCCGAAAACGGAGAACAATGCCAGATAACCGCTGTCGATATTACTGAACTTAAGCTCGGGGAAAATGCCCTTCATACTATCTCGGAAAAATACCGCAAAGATTTCAACCTGTTGAATTCACTCCTGGAAAGCCCGGTTGACATTATCATTTTCGCCCTGGATAAGAATTATTGCTATACCGCATTTACAAAACAACACCAGGAAACAATTAAAAAAATATGGGGAGTTGACATTCATATTGGATTGAATATGCTGAATGTAATTTCAGATCCGAAAGACAGGCAAAAAGCTAAAGCAAATTTTGACAGAGCTCTGCAAGGAGAATGTTTTATTTTGACAGAGGAATATGGAGATGAAAAACTATATCGAACTTATTACGAAGATTATTATAGTTCAATTAAAGAGTCGGATGGGAGAATTGTCGGAGTATCTGTTTTTGTTGTCGATGTTACCCTTCGCTTCCAGGCGCAGGATGCTTTGAAAGAAGCAGAGTGGAAGTTCCGGGCTCTTTTTGAAAAGGGTCCCATCGGTGTGGCATATCACAAAATGATCTATGACAATTCGGGAAAACCGGTAGATTATTATTTTATCGATGCGAACGAGCGCTATCAGGAACTTACCGGAGTGGATCCTAGGGGCAAAACCGTTAAACAAGCTTTCCCAGGTATAGAGAACGACTCCTTTAACTGGATTGAAACTTTCGGCCATGTAGCACGCACAGGTGAACAGATACGTTTCGAACAATATCTCCAGCCCAACAGTCGGTGGTACGACTGCGTCGGCTACCAGTACAAACCTGATCACTTCGTTGCGGCTTTTATTGAAATAACTGAGCGGAAGCTCATCGAGAAAAAACTGTTTTCGCAGACCATGCTACTTGAAGCCCAGTTAAACTCTACCATTGATGGGATTTTAATAGTCAGTCAGAAGCAAAAGCGGATTCTTACAAACCGGCGCATGATTGATATGTTTAGCGTTCCCGGTGATATTGCCGAAGATGAGGATGATTCTAAATTATTAAAGCATGTAACGGATTTAGCTAAAAACCCAAAGAAATTCCTTGAAAAGGTTTTAAGTCTCTATGACCACCCGATGGAGGAAAGCAGGGATGAAATCGAATTTGCAAACGGGATGGTAGTTGACCGGTATTCGGCTCCGGTCATTGGCTGGGATGGACAGGACTTTGGGAGGATATGGATTTTCCGCGATATTACCGAACGCAAACAGGCTGAGGAGAAAGTCAGGGAAAAAGATATCCAATTTGAAAAACTCTCATCACAAGTACCCGATTTAATTTATCAATTTACGAGAAGACCCGATGGCAGTTATTGTGTTCCCATTGCATCGTCCGGTATCATGAACATTTTTGGTTGTTCTCCCGAAGATGTACGCGATGATTTTGGTCCGATTGCCAGGGTTATTTTTCCCAAGGATTCAGACCGGGTCATCAGCGATATTGAATATTCGGCGCACCATTTGTCAGACTTTAACTGTGAGTTCAGAGTGCAAATACCAGGCAGGGAACTTCAATGGATTCTTTCGAGAGCGGTACCTGAGAAATTGATGGATGGCAGTATAACCTGGTATGGCTTCACTGCAAATATCACAGCGATCAAGTCCACGGAGGAAAAACTGCGGGAGAGCAACGAATTAAGAAAATCGTTGTTGCAAACTATTCCTTTTGGAATGGACATAGTTGATGAAAGCGGCAATATTCTTTTTTTGAGTGATACTTTAAAACTACAATTCGGGGCTGAAGCGCTGGGTGAAAAATGCTGGGACTTGTACCGTGATGATAAAAAACAATGTTCTGACTGCCCTCTTATTTCTGGTATTAAAATTGGCGAAACCAAAGTATATGAATCTTCTGGGGTGCAGGGTGGAAAAACTTTTGAAATTTACCATACCGGAATGATTTATAACGGGCAAAAAGCAATGCTCGAAGCTTTTATCGACATTACCAGGCGCAAACTTATCGAACATGAATTAATTATTGAAAAAGAAAAAGCAGAAGAAAGTGATAATTTAAAATCAGCCTTTCTTGCCAATATGAGCCACGAAATACGAACGCCCATGAATGGGATTCTGGGCTTTGCAGGATTATTGAAAGAACCTGGTCTTAATGGAGAGGAGCAACAAAAATACATCAGGATCATCGAGAAAAGTGGCGCCCGTATGCTCAATACCATCAATGATATTGTTGATATCTCGAAAATAGAAGCGGGACAAATGGAAGTTGCTCTTTCAAGTGTGAATGTGAATGCAGTTACCGAATCTTTTTATTCCTTTTTCAAACCGGAGGCTGAAATCAAGGGAATACAGTTAATCCTGAAAAATTCGTTACCCGCAAAAGAAGCTGATATCAATACGGACAGTCACAAATTTGATTCTATTCTTTCAAACCTCATCAAGAATGCCATTAAATACACCCATACAGGATCCATTGAATTTGGGTATACCCTCCCCCATGAATCATTTTTGCAATTTTTTATTAGAGATACTGGCATCGGCATCCCAAAAGAGAGACAGGAAGCTATTTTTGAACGCTTTATCCAGGCTGACATTTCCGATAAACAGGCTTATCAGGGAGCCGGATTGGGATTAGCTATTGCAAAAGCGTATGTTGAGATGCTGGGAGGTAAAATATGGGTTCAAAGTGATGAAGGAATTGGTTCAATATTCTATTTCACAATTCCATACATAACTGAAGAACAAGTACGAACCAATATTCCGAATATTATACCGGCAGAAGAGGAATCTGTTCAAATCAAAAACCTGAAAATACTGATTGCCGAAGACGATGAGACATCAGATTTCTTAATCACCCGCATACTTGGCAAAAACAACAATGAATTTTCACATGCAACAACCGGCGTTGAAACAGTTGATGCCTGCCGTAATAATCCCGACCTTGATTTGGTTCTGATGGATATCAGAATTCCCGGAATGGACGGATATGAAGCCACACGTCAAATCCGGCAATTTAATACCGATGTGATCATTATTGCACAAACAGCTTATGGACTTGCTGGTGACCGGGAAAAGGCATTAGATGCCGGATGCAACGAATATCTTTCAAAGCCCATTGACAAAGATGAATTAATAAAGTTAATACAAAAGTATTTCGGTAAGTGAAAATAGTTGATTGGGAAGAAAGATAATTCGGCAGAAACACTATCTGCAAAATCTCAGGATCTGCTTGATGCGAAATGGCGGCTTGCAAGTATCATCGAAGGCACCCATACCGGTACATGGGAATGGAATGTCCAGACCGGTGAAACCGTTTATAATGAAATCTGGGCTCAGATCATCGGTTATACGCCTGATGAACTGGCCCCTGTCAGTATTAAAACATGGGAAGCATTTGCACACCCTGATGACGTGAAGCAATCCGCTGAACTGCTCAAAAAGCATTTCGCAGGCGAATTGCCATACTTCGACATGGACTGCAGGATGAAGCACAAAGATGGCCACTGGGTTTGGGTTCATGACCGTGGTCGTGTGATAACCCGCACTCATGAGGGCAAGCCACTGATGATGTTCGGAATCCATACAGACATTTCTGATCATAAGAATTTGGAGAGAATCTGCCTGCTTACAAATGGCGTTCCGATACTGGATGATGAGGGGAATCTTAAAGGGTACCGCAGAGTGGATGAGGATATTACCGAAATCAAAAAAGCTCAGGCATTATTGCAACAAACCCGTATTAATTATGAAACTTTTTTTAACACAATAGATGAGTTTCTGTTTGTTCTTGATGAAACAGGAAATATACTTCATGCCAATTCTACTGTGTATAATCGTCTCGGTTACACAGCGGAAGAACTTTTCCAAAAATCGGTTCTTATGGTTCATCCGTCCGAACGACGGGAAGAAGCCGGCAGAATTGTCGGGGAAATGCTGGCAGGTAAAGCCGCGTTTTGTCCTGTCCCGATCGTCACAAAATCAGGTGTTCAAATCCCGGTTGAAACAAGAGTCTCCCTGGGATTATGGGATGGAAAACCTGCAATTTTTGGTGTTACCAAGGACATCTCAAGGCTAAGACTATCGGAAGAGAAGTTTTCAAAATTATTTCATCTCAATCCTTCCGCTTGTGGTTTGAGCGATCTGGACAGCCACAAATACATCGAAGTAAATGAAATGTTTTGCTCTCTGTTTGGATTTGACAAACATGAAGTTATTGGTAAAACAGCAACGGAGTTGGGTATTTTAACCCATGAAACAATAAATGTCATATTGAGCAATGCTGATGGTAATGGAACTGTAACCGATGCGGAAGCAGATTTAAACACAAAGAATGGCGACATTAAGAGAGTTCTGCTTTCTGCTGAAAATATATTTGTGCAGAATAAAAAATATCGTTTTACGGTTGTTAATGATGTTACAAAGTTCAAACAGGCCGAAGATTTGCTCAAACAAGCAAATACACGCTTAACTTTAGCTGCACGCGCAGGAGGAGTAGGGGTGTGGGAATACGATCTTGTTAATCCTGCGTTACTGTGGGACGACCAGATGTTTATGCTATATGGAATTGATAAAAAGAATTTCAGTGGAGCTTATGAGGCCTGGCAGGCCGGTGTTCATCCTGAAGACAGAGCAAGGGGAGATTCTGAAATCCAAATGGCGATAAGCGGTGAAGAAGAGTTCGATACCGAATTCAGGGTAATAAGGCCCGATGGAACTGTCCGAAACATCAGGGCTCTGGCTGTTGTTCAGCGAGACGATTTTGGTAAACCTTTGAAACTGGTTGGCACCAACTGGGACATTACTGATATGAAGCAAAATGAGCAACGCTTACTCGAAAATGAAGAGGTTATGCGAACTCTGATTTGCGAAAAAGACAAATTCTTTTCTATTATTGCTCATGACTTGCGCAGCCCATTTAATGGCTTCCTTGGTTTAACCCGGATTATGGCAGAAGAACTGTCAACAATGAGGCTTGATGAAATTCAACAGATGGTATTGAAAATGCGAAGGTCTGCAACCAACCTTTTTACCCTGATCAATAACCTTCTCGAATGGTCGAGAATGGAGCAGGGTTTAATTCCTTTCAACGCACAAGTGGTTCAATTACGGCAAATCATCGATGAGTCGTTAAAACAAGAAATGGAATCGGCCAGCAATAAGGAAATTGCCATTGCCATTGAGGTTGCTCATGACCTTAATATTTTTGCTGACAGGGATATGCTCCTTTCAATTGTCAGGAACCTTCTTTCAAATGCAATTAAGTTCACACCCAAAGGTGGAAAAATATTTGTTTCAGCAAAAGTCTCCGAAGACAAAAGTGCAGAGATTTCAGTCCGGGACACCGGAATCGGCATGAACCGTGCAATGATTGATAATCTGTTCAAACTTGATGTAGAAACAAACCGCAAAGGAACTAATGGAGAACCCAGCACCGGACTGGGATTACATATCTGTAATGATTTCATTAAAAAGCACGGCGGAAAGTTGTGTGTGGAGAGCGAAGAGGGGAAAGGAAGTACGTTTTCTTTTACCTTGCCCACAACCCTGATCCCGACAATCGGGGTACACCAATCAGATGAAATATGATCGAGCGTAAATCTTGAATTTGAACCTTTTTTATGCGTAAACTAAATCCGATCAAAAGAAAAGCAATATCGGAAATATTTCTGTTTCTGGTAATTGTGGTCTTGGGTGCGTTGTATGTCCGTTATACCTGGATAAATTTTAAAAATGACAAATCTGCTCAAGTTTTGCAAATTGCCAGATCCATCGAAACTACATTGCCAAAAGAGGATTTAAAAGCGCTTGAAGCAAAGCCTTGCGATTTGGCTAAGCCTCCGTATCAGCGTATAAAAAATACCTTGAAGGCAATAATCCGCGTAAATACCAAGGCAAGATTTGCATACATATATACTGAACTAGATGGCAGAATATACTTTATTGCAGACTCCGAACCTACGGATTCAAAAGATTATTCACCTCCCGGGCAGGAATATACTGAAGCTAAAACAGTAGATAAACAGCCATTTAAGGATGGGAAAGAGCTGATTACCGCTCCCCTTTCCGACAGATGGGGAACCTGGATAAGTGTGCTTATTCCTATAAAAAATGAGGCTACTGGCAAGACCGTTGCTGTATTTGGAATGGATTTTAACGCAAAATCGTGGGATAATTCCCTGTTATTTGAAGTAATGCAATCGAGCATATTAATTGTTTTCGTGCTAATAGCGCTACTATTTCTGTTTAATATCAAAGTAAAAAATAAGTCGTTAAATAACGAAATAGCTGAACGCAAACAGGCCGAAGATTCCCTGCTTAAGAGCGAAAATCAAAAAACAGCCATCCTTAGAGCTATCCCCGATTTGTTGTTTATCTTCAATCAAAATGGAGAATATTTAGAAGTTTACACAGAAGACAACTCGAAACTTTTATTGTCAAAAGAAGCCCTTATCGGGAAAAATATCAGCGATTTGTTCCCTCCCGATATTGCAGGTAAAGCCATTGACGCTTTTAAGCAATCGCTGCAAAGCAAAGAACTGGTACAATTTTTCTATTCGACAAATTTCAGCGGAAAAACAGAATTTTACGAATCGCGAATTGTGCCCGCTTCCGAAAACACCGTATTGACAATCGTAAGAGATGTTACCGAACGCAAGGTGGCTGAGGATGTGTTTTTCCAAAGCCGGGAGCGTTCCCGTGCACAACGCAATGCCATAGCCCGTATTGCCGAGGATGAGGATATTTCATCAGGCAACCTGACCGATTCTTTCGAAAAGCTTACGGAGGAAATCACCGATGTCATCCAGGTTGAACGCGCAAGCATCTGGTTGCTTTCCGAGGATAAAACAGCCTTGCGATGTATCGCTTTATTTGAAAACACAACAAAAAAACACAGTTCAGGCGCAAGCATCAAATCTGCCGACTATCCGCACTATTTTGAAGCTATCAATAAGGAAACCAGAATATCTGCCGCTGATGCGCAAAATGATGAGCGTACCAGTGAATTTGCCCAAGGCTATCTTGTCCCGTTGGGAATACGTTCGATGCTCGATGCCGGTATTTATGCTGAAGGTGAGTTGAAGGGCGTAGTGTGTCTGGAACATACAGCCGAAAAACGCACCTGGCATTCTGATGAAGAATCATTTGCCAGTACAATAGCCTCCATTGCAGGTCAAATACTTGCCAACACCGAGCGCAAACATGCCGAAAGAATACTGCAAGCCATCATAACAGAAAATCCAATATCAATTCAAATTGTTGACAAAGAAGGGTTCACACTTCAGGTAAATTCGGCTCACACTGCCCTGTTCGGCGCTGTGCCACCTGCCGACTATTCGGTTTTTAATGATTTTCAATTAAAACAACAAGGATTTGGCGAATTACTCGAATGCGTTAAAAACGGGGAAGTAGTTCATTTTCCTGATTTGTATTATAATGCCCATCATGTAGACTCAGCATTTCCAGATGTTCCGGTATGGATACAGATGGTTATTTTTCCCTTACATGACAGCAATGGAAATCCTGAACGATTTGTTTTGATGCACGAAAATATCACCGGGCGCAAGCAGGCGGAAAACGCAATAAAAGAAGCCCTGGTAAAAGCCGAATCCGGCGACCGCCTGAAAACATCTTTCATGAACAACATCTCTCACGAAATACGTACGCCCCTGAATGGCATCCTGGGGTTTGGTCAACTTATGTCCGATCCTGATCTGACCCGGGATGAAAGGGAACAATATCTTTCCATATTAAAATCGAGCAGCAACAGACTGATGAACACCGTGACCGATTTTATGGATATATCGCTTATCGCATCGGGCAACCAGGGGGTGCAGAAAAAAATATTTGCCCCCGGCGATTTGTTGGATAAGATTTATAACAGGTTCATTGAACCCTCTAAAGCGAAAAACCTGGCCTTATCGCTTCAAATTCCGCAAACGACAAGTAAATTTCACATCAACTCCGATCATGAATTGTTGCTTAAGGTATTATCTCATTTGGTGGATAATGCCGTAAAATTTACCAAACAGGGAACGGTATCCTTTGGTTTTGAAGTAAAGGGGCCCGAACTTGAATTTTTCGTTAAAGACACGGGTATCGGAATAAACCAAGAGGTGCAGGCAACCATCTTCGAAAAATTCATGCAGGAAAATGTATCCAAAACCCGCGGCCACGAAGGCAGCGGCCTGGGATTGTCCATTGCAAAAGGATTGGTGCAATTGTTAGGTGGTGAAATTCGTGTGGAGTCGGAAAAGGGAACGGGTTCGACATTTTTCTTTCACCTCCCTTATGATGAGGTATGGAATGAAATAGCAATACCTGAACCCAAGGAAGAAAAGGTTTCTATTCTGAACAGCCCGTTTGTCCTTATTGCCGAAGATGATGAATCCCACCGTTTTTACCTGGAGAAAATATTATCAACCGCATCTGTAAAGATATTCTCAGCGGCAGATGGCAATGAAGCCGTGGAACAATGCCACGCACATCCTGAAATATCTCTGGTATTAATGGATTTGAAGATGCCGGTTATGGATGGTTTTGAAGCAACCCGTGAAATCAAATCATTCCGGAAAGATTTACCAATCATTGCATTAACCGCCTTCGCCATGAGCGGCGATAAAAAGAAAGCCCATGAAGCCGGATGTGACGATTACCTTTCTAAGCCGGTGAGCAGGGAGGTGTTGCTGGAAAAACTGAGAAAATTTGGAATAATTCATTGATTATACGTTCAGGAGTATGAAAGCTAAGCATCTTTGGTACATTACAATATTTTGGCTGATTGTTATCATGGTTTCATTTTCATGGAATTATTATATCATCAAAACCAACACGTTTAAATTAGTTGAGAACAAAGCAAGGGCATTTTTCAGTCAAATTGTAGTCGCCCGTTCCTGGAATTCCTCGCATGGAGGAGTTTACGTTCCTGTAACGTCCCAAACCCAACCAAACCCATATTTGAAAGACTCATTAAGAGATGTGGTTACCTCGGGTGGAATGAAACTTACAAAAGTTAATCCGGCATTTATGACTCGTCAAATTGCGGAAATAAATCAACATGAGAATGATCTGCAGTTTCATATAACCAGCTTAAATCCTATCAGGCCGGCAAATAAAGCCGATGTCTGGGAAAGTAAATCACTTATCGCTTTCCAACAGAAAGTACCTGAGATTCTGGAATTGGTCGCAGATGACTCCTCCTCCCAATATCGCTATATGGCACCCTTGATAACTGAAAAATCTTGTTTAAAATGTCATGCTTTTCAGGGGTATAAGGTCGGAGACATCCGGGGTGGTATAAGCATTTCATTTCCCGCGGCCATTTATACGAAATCCCAAAACAGTCAGATATTGTATTTGTTCATTGCCCACATGCTGATACTTATCATCGGACTGTTTGGCATCTATAAATATTATTCAATCACAAGCCATTATTTTTCTGTTATTAAAACCAAGAATGAGGAATTGGAGGCTGATGATATTTTGCTCCGTAAGACAAATAAGGAGCTTAATGCGAGCCTGGCTCAAAATCGGGCTACTGTTGCTGCTATGCCGGATGTACTTTTTTTAATTGATTATGAGGGCATTTTACTCAATTGCCAAATAAGCAATACCAACCCGATGGTAATCTCAGGAGAAAAGCTAATAGGTAAATCCTTGCTGGATGTATTGCCACCCATGATTGCAGAACAAGTTATAACGACAATTAAAAAGGCTATAGATACCAATGAATTACAAATTTTCGAATATAGCCTCGATTTACCCACTGAGCAAAAGTGGTTTGAACTGCGCATCGTAAGTTCTGCATTGAATGAAGTGTTGGCAATATCACGTGATATTACTGACCGAAAGCAGGCAGAAGCGCAGCTTCACCTTAAAAACGAAGAATTGGTAAAAATCGTTAAAGAAAAGAATAAATTCTTCTCCATCATTGCACATGACCTGCGGAGCCCTTTCAATGGATTTTTGGGATTGACTCAGCTCATGGCCGAAGAATTACCTGACATGTCGCTGGCAGAAACTCAAAAAATAGCTGTGAGCATGAGAAACTCGGCAACCAACCTGTTCCGGCTTCTGGAAAACCTGTTGGATTGGTCTTCCATGCAACAAGGATTAATTTCTTTCAACAGGGAAGTAGCTCAATTGGCTCCAATAGTTGACGAAAGTATGGCAATAATTCTGGAACCCGCCAAAATCAAGGGTATTGAAATAAATTTCGATATTCCGGCGGATGTAACAGTCTTTGCAGATAGAAACATACTTCAAACAGTAATCCGGAACATCGTAACCAATGCTGTGAAATTTACACGCAGCGGAGGAAAAATAAATGTTACTGCTAAATCTACCGTTGACAATAGCGTTGAAGTATCCATTAAAGATTCAGGTATCGGAATGTGTCAGGCATTGGTTGATGATTTGTTCAGACTTGACGTACAAACCAATCGAACAGGCACAGGTGGAGAACCAAGTTCTGGTTTGGGACTGATCCTCTGCAAGGATTTTATTGAAATGCATGGTGGAAAGTTATGGGTGGTGAGCAAAGAGCAGAACCTGGCTGCCGGGAAGGAAGGGGGAAGTACCTTCTATTTTACGTTACCGATGAGTCATTGACAATTTTGACAAATTATCAAAATAGGAATTAATGAAGACTAATGAACATACGAATGGTGTAACAGGGGTGACTTTTCTTGCTCATACAATTAATCCCGAAATTGGTTACTATCAGCAACACTATATAAATGAAAGCTTCAATTTTACAGTTATTTTAAGCAATGGTGAAATTGATATGACATTAGAAATTGTTCAAGACTACGAAGCACGACCTAGCAGTGTTACTTTTGACCGGTACTTAATAGTGGCCAATACTTTTAGAACAATGTAGCAAGGAAACAGGGTGCCAGCAACTTTAAACAGGCTTAGTTGCATCAAGTTAAAATAACTTGCCAGCCAATAATTGGGAGTTTTTTTTGTCCTTTATCACGCATAGCATTGTGCTTTTCTTTGCTCAATGCAAAACCCCCATTCTAAACTTTCCGAACGTGAAATAGCCGAAGCCTGGGCTAAGATCACCATTATCAAGTGGAAAAAGAAGCTCGCCATAAACAAGGTGGGCAATTCCGGTGCGCTTCTCCAAAGCTTTCAATACAATGTTCTGGCATCCGCACAAGGAAATGTGCTGAAAATTACCCTGCTTTTTGAGTATTACGGTCGCTTTGTCGATATGGGAGTCGGCAGGGGTGTCAAGATCGGGGATGTGAAAGAATCTGCCACATCCCGCCGACTTTCCGGGAAAATGCTTGGAAACCGAAGGAGACCCAAAAAATGGTACTCCAAGACCTTTCATGCCGAAGTCATGAAACTCAGCGAAATCTTCGCCAAAGAGTATGGCCACAGAGGCGTAATGGCCATCACCGAGAATGTATCTGATAAATCAATCAACAATGGCTAAGAACGAAACGTCCACAGCCACCGTCATATTCAACGGTGAAAAAGCCAATGCTACCCTGAAACAATTGGAAGCAGAAGCAAGGAAATTAAATGCAGAACTTCGCCAATTGAATGTAAACTCCAAGGAATTTGGCGAAAAAGAGAGGGAGTTTCAGAAAGTAAATGGCAGGTTAAAAGACCTCAGGGGCGAAATCAATCAAACAGGAGGCGCCTTTTCAAAGCTTGCCGACCAGGCCAACAAGTATCAGCAGGTTCTTCAAATGATCACCGTGGGAGTAATAGGGTTCGGCGCTGCCGTGGTTGGCATCATCAAGGGCAATGCTAAACTTGAAGATTCACTGGCTGATATCCGGAAAACAACCAAACTTACGGTCGATGAAGTAAAGAAACTGAACACGGAACTCTGCAAGATCGACACCCGGACTTCCCGGAGCGATCTACGGGAAATGGCTGTGGTTGCCGGTCAGCTTGGCATTGCTCAGAAAGATATCCTCCCGTTTGTCGATTCAATTGACAAACTCAATGTCGCCCTCGGGGCTGAAATCCAGGGTGGAGCAAGCGAGGTTGCCACGCAAATGGGAACCCTCAGGAATGTCCTTACAGACATGAAAACTTCTGCGGTTTCCGACGATATGCTCCGTTTGGGCAATGCCATCAATGTGCTGGGAGCAGATGGATTCGCCACAGCACCGGTGCTGGTCGATCTTTCAAACAGGATTGGCGGGGTTGGTATGTCACTTGGATTATCTTCTGCTGAAGTGATGGGCATTTCTGCCACACTCCAGGAGCTTGCAGTTTCCACCGAAAGAGGCGGAACGGCAATGACGAAGATACTGATGAAGATGACATACAACACCGCCGATTTCGCCAAGGTGGCCGGGATCCCATTGCAGGAATTCACCAACTTGGTGAACACAGATCTCTATGGCGCTTTTGTGAAAGTTGTTGAAGGTTCCAAACGAGGTGGAGAGGGTGCCACAATATTAGGAAAACTGATCCGGGAACTGGAAATTTCCGGTGCAGGTGCTTCGGAAGTCTTTGCTAAGCTCGGCAACAATACCGACATGCTCCAACAGAAAGTGGAACTGGCGGGAAAATCATTACAAGGCACCGATGAAATTTTAAGGCAGTTCAATGACAAGAACACCACACTGGGCGCTACCCTGGATAAACTTGGGAAAGAGTTTTATCGGCTGATCACCATGCCAGGTGTCACAGAGTTCCTCAAATCAATGGTCGGTGCAGTGGTCAACCTGGTGGCATGGTTTAAAGCACTGCCCGAATGGATCGACAAATACCGTATCGGACTTATCGCGCTCACCGGTGCTATCGGGGTTTACATCGCAGCCCAAACAAGATCAATACAGGTTGCAATTTTGAACAACCTGACTTTAAAGGAAGGCATCCTACTGAAAATGAAAGATGCCGTTGTTCTTGAATACCTGATCGTCAAAGAGCAGTTGCTTGCCATTTGGAAAGGGAATGGCACAATCGCCACTAAACTGGCGACCACTGCCCAGTGGCTTTGGAATGCTGCCATGGCAGCCAACCCGATCGGGCTGGTCATTGCCGCTATTACTGCTTTGGTTGCCGGGATAAAGACATACGAAACGTACAATAGCGAGGCTATTGCCCTGGAGAAATTGAAAGCTTCAACCACTGTTTTACTGGCCGAGGCCAATAAAAAGCTTGAAGATGCCTATGAAAAAGTAGCAGGTACTGTCAGAAACCTGAACCTGCTTTCAGTCCAGGAGAAAAAGGACCTTCAGGAAAAGATCGACCTGACCATTAAACAGGCAGAAGCAGAACTGCTTTTGATGCAGACAAAACAGAAGTCTATTGGCGAGGCGGCAGCAAAACCAACAATCCTGCAAAGAGTTTGGAACACGGTAAAAGGTGCCGCCAGCCCGGGCGGAGCTGCAATGGCCGTTGCAGATAATGCCATTGATGCCCAGGAGAACCGGGTCGAGGCAACAAAACCCTATGATGAAGGAATTAAAAAGCTCCAGGATAAAATCTCCCAGTTCAAGGATGCAAAACAATCTCTGAGCGATGTCCTTAATGCGGAAAGCATCGGTGATAAAATCGTCGGGGAATCGCTCGACAACCTGGAAGCTAAACTTTCAAAATACCAGATTGCCCTGAAAGCCTCTGTGGCCGGTTCAGAGGATTTTATCCGGGTCCAGGGAAAGATAAAGGACTTGAATAAAAAGATTCAGTCGTTCGACAAATCAGATCCATCCACCGGAACCCCGGCGGAAGCTGAATCGAAGGCAAAGAAACAGGCTGATTATCTTCTCGACATTAAGAAGCAACTGGCCCAGGCCAGGGCGGCTGTCACTGAAGGAGAAATGGACAGGGAACTGGCCATCGAGGAAGAGAAACTGGGTGAACGTCTCGACAAAATCAAGGGTAATTCAGCTGATGAAGTTGAACTCAGACGAGTTCTCACAGATCAGCTTATCGAAAAGCAAGATGATATTCGCCTCAAATATGCAGAAAAGGAAATTCAGTCCCAGTACAAAATCGAAAAGGAAAAAGCGGATGCAAAAATGGCATCCATGGACAAGGATTCTGATGAGTACTTGCAGGCAGTCCTTGATTCGCTTCAGCTGGAGATGGAATATACGCTGTCGGTCACCAAGGCAACCGAGGCGCAGAAACAAGCCATCAAGGAGACATTCGCACAGAAAGGTGCAACTGTAGTCTCAAAGCATGTCGATAATGATGACAAAAATCTTTTCGATTACCAGGAGCAGCTAAAGAGTTTGCGCCTGAAGTCGGATATCGACCTGGCAGAAAAACAGGTCAAAATCCGCCTTGAGGTTGATGCGAAATACCGCAAGATTCTTGAAGATAACATAAAGGATGAAGCCCGTACTGCCGAGATCAAAAAACAAATGGCAGAAGAGGTTGCTGCCAAACAGATTCAACTTTCAAAGGAGACCGCTTTACAGGTTGCTGACAATGCAATTTCCCTGGCAAAAGGGGCTGTTGATGCCCTTGGCTCTATCTTCTCCATGCAAAACGATTCTGAAAACCAGCAGTTAAAGCAGGATGAAGATGCAAACAACAAGAAAAAAGCAAACTTAAAGGCGCAGCTTGATGCCAAGCTCATTTCAAAATCGCAATATGATTCCATGGTTGGCAAAATGGATACTGACCTAGATAAGAAAAAGAAAAAAATAGAACATGACCAGGCGGTCCGTGCCAAGGAAATGGCTCTGTTCAATGCGATTATCAGTGTTGCTCAAGCCGTGGCATCTGCGCTTTCCGGAGGCCCGGTGATCGGCATTGTCATGAGCGTGATCACTGCAGCCCT